>Ga0209828_1000624_pt1 | contig 33324 bp, 34 predicted proteins | sample MaitaG_FD_187429 | JGI IMG/M metagenome (GOLD analysis project Ga0209828, IMG submission 187429) | Marine algal microbial communities from Maine, USA - Maine_Asex2 metaG (SPAdes) (version 2) | ecosystem: Host-associated > Algae > Red algae > Unclassified | place: Maine, USA | collected 2015-01-05
CAGCACCATCATTGTTTGTCATCATCTGACCTTCCAGCCGAACCATCAGGTTCAGCGTTTCAGACCAGACCAGTTACACCGGGGATCTGACAGTCCCCGCTTTAGTGCAAGCACGCATCGCTTCTGGGCTCACCCAAGCGCAACTCGCCAAACGTGTCGGGCTCCAGACCTCGGCCATCAACCGATACGAAGCAAACACCTACCGCTCAGCCAACCTGTCACGCCTCGCCGAAATCGCTGCGGGCCTCGACTTCAACCTCGCAGCGACTCTCCTTCGCCGGTAAGAGGGTCAAGTCCCGCGGCGCGTGTCAAGAGATGTTTGCGAAAAACCGCGTCGGAAACGTAGAGGCGGTTCGAGGTCAGCCAACACAGCTGGCACGGCGATCACCGCCGGGCGGCAGAGGATGAGTCATCTCAGCGTGCTTATTGCCGAATATGCACGCCAGGGGTATAGCTCGGCGCCGAAAATGCGACTTGGCGCTGGCAGGCGCTGAAAAACGTTCAGTTACCCCTTTTTTGAACACTGTCGACGGAGGCAGTCGGCAATCTCGTAGGCGGGAACTGGCGTATCACGACGCACTACCAGGTTCAGAGGCCAGGGAGGTACAGCCAAGGGTGTCGCCACAAGTAAACCTTCAAGGGTGAACGCTTTGACGACTGAGGCAATGGTTGTGGCTACACGGCTTCCTTGCAGCAGCCACGAGCGCAGTGCGAACAGTTCGAAGTGGACGGGTGAGGTCAAGTACAGGGATGAGCCGCGAATGTCATCGCAGCGCCAATGTCCCAGATTGACCTGGTCACAGTTTTTCGGAAACTCAGGCCATTCGAGGTGATCGGTAGCGGCGAGCTCAACCAGCTCCGAAGTCTTTGTCAGTGGGTGCTGCGTGAGGGCTATGCGAGCCTCCGTGGCGATGTTGTATCGATCGAGAGCGGAATCGAAGTGAGTCGGCCCCAACACGATCCCAATATCGATACTTCCGTCGATCACTGCTGCTGCCGGATCCAGGAAATCAAGCGATACTGGTTTCAAGTTGTAACCAGGAATCGCTTCATTGCAGTCGAGCACCAGGGCTGAATGGAAGCCGAAAATGCTGCCAATGAGAAGTTCTTTTTGGTCTGCGCCAACTTGCTGGAACAGATGCGACAGTGCCTCGTCGGTTGACTTCAGAAGTGTCTGTGCTTCATCGAAAACCTGTCTTCCGGCTGGAGTCAATGCCACACCGGCAGTTGTCCTGACAAGCAGGCGGAGCCCGAGTCGGTGCTCGAGCATGTCAATGGCTGCCCTTGCTGGGGTACGACGAGGAACTATGCAGGATCCTGCATAGGAGCGAGGCTTTGAGCTTGAGGCCAGGCTTCAGACCTATTCAAACCTGAGCAGATCATTGGCATCTCAGGCCGTTGGTGTATCAAAAACGGTGGTTATGAGATTCGCACCATTTCGGCTGCCACGTGAACGAGCTAACTATAGGGCGACACCCGACGGCGCTACGTGTCAGATTCATTCATGGTGGTATCACCAGTGGTACGACAATGCCTAGGACACCTGTCATGTTCTGCGGCATGCTGGTCAAATGGAACGAGCGGCCGAACTCGGTAACTTCTTGCGCACGAGACGAGAGCGTCTTGATCCAACTGCGGTTGGGCTGCCGCGCGGCTCAAATCGACGCACCCCTGGCCTACGACGAGAAGAGGTCGCTGTGCTTGCGGGCGTCGGCGCTTCTTGGTTGACGAGACTTGAACAAGGCCGAGCGAATCGAGTGTCAGCCGAAGTCCTGGGTGGACTAGCGAACGCGCTTCGCTTGAGCGGGACAGAACGAGCACATCTCTACAGCCTCGCAGGTGTACGACTCGCAGTAGAAGTCGCTGATCGGGCGCCCAACCAGAGTCATCGCCGGCTTGTCGATGGGTTGAATCCAAACCCAGCGTATCTACTTGACCACCATTGGAATTTGGTGGCCTGGAATCGCGCAGAAGAAGACCTGTTCCCACTACTCAAGACGAGCGGAGACAACCCGAATCTGCTGCGCCTGTTTCTCGAACACGACGAGCTACGTGGCTTCATCGATGACTGGCCACTCGAGGTCGAACGACTGACCCGTCACTTTCGAGCACACATTGCAGACTTTCCAAGCAGCGCACTCGTTGAGTTGTCCAACCAACTTCGTGCACACCACAAGCCGTTCAGCGACGCCTGGGATCGACACGATGTTGCGCCTCTGGCGCCGCACATTCGAGTCATCAACCACCCCCAGGGACAACTCGCATTTGACCAACACCGGCTTGCGCTTCCCGACCATCCAGGTTGGCTGTTGGTGCTGTTCATACCAATCCCAGTGACAGCAACAACGACGACTGCTACCCCGACGACTGCTGCAACCCCGACTACTGCAGCTGAGTAAATCGGCCACCATCGACGGGAATCGACACACCAGTGATGTAGTTCGCCTGTTGCGAACATAGGAAACCGACAACCTGCCCAAAGTCGGTGGCATCGCCAATCCGGCCGGTTGGCGTGCCCTTTGCCAGCTCTGCGAGGTCGCCGCCGTAGATATCAGTGATCCGCTTCGTCTCGTGCACTCCGGGCTGCGCGGTGTTGACCGTGATGCCGTCGCCCACGACTTCGAGCGCCAGCGTCTTCAGCAACGACGTCAGGCCCGAACGAGCCGTGTTCGAGAGAATCAGGTTCGGCATTGGCGTGTGCACCGACGTCGACGTGATGGCAACAATGCGTCCCCATTGCTGAGCTTGCATTCCAGGAACGACCTTCTTGCACATCGCTGCCATCGAGATGAGGTTTAGCTCAAGCGCAGCGGCGTACGCGTCGATCTCGGTCTCGGCGAAATTACCAGGCGGCGGTCCTCCGGCATTCGTGACCAAAATGTCGACCCCGCCAAGCGCTTCGGTGGCGTGATCGATGAACGCCTCAGCGCCGGCACGAGTCGACAGGTCGCCAACGACCGGGATCGATCCCGCAACCTTGGGGACCGTGTCGTCGAGCCGCCCCTGATCGCGTCCGTTGATAACCACCTGACAACCAGCCTCGGCCAGCGCTACCGCCGATGCAAGGCCGAGCCCTGAGGTTGACGCCGCAACAACAGCGCGTTTTCCATTGATTCCCAAGTCCATGACGCCAACCTAGCTTGACGCACCCCATCGGCATAGCGGGCGGCTACCTCGTCGCTGCTACCGCCTCGGTGTGTATTACGTTGGCACCGTGATCAACACCGAATGGGCCTCGTGACCGGAATCGAGATTGCCATTGTGATCGCGTTGAGTATGGCTGGATCGGTCGTTCACAATTCGATCGGTATCGGCCTTGGGCTTATTGCAGCCCCGCCCTGGTCAGCATCGATCCTGCGTTTGCCCCTGGCCCGCTGTTGCTTGCCGGGCAGATAGTCGGCGCTCGACACATCTTGGCCGAATACGAACACGCCGATCTTCAGGCCTGGAAGCGGGGGCTATTTGGTCTCCCTATTGGGATCGTTGGGGATCTAGTGCGGAGCAAAGGCGTCTATGACCGGCGCGAAATTCGCAACCGCCCCGTCTAACCCGACGTCGGCGAGACTCACCATCACGGTGTCGACACCAGCCTCTGCGATTCGGGCGAACCGGTCGACATGCTCGCTCGCCGTTGCCGCCATCATGCGTTCAATCTGCTGTTCGGTCGAGCGGCCGGTGCCGCCCAGTTGGTCAAGGCGCGCTACAAGGTCGTTGCTGTCCGCAGCCACCAGCACATTTGACAACTGGGTGATTTCGATCTGCGTCTGATCTCGGCCGAGGTCCGTGCAATGGTCGGCAAGCACGTTGATCTTGTGCCGGAGGACGTCGGGTTCGCCAAAGAGATTGCATGCATCGGCGTACTGCGCTGCAAGTCGCAGCGTGCGCCGCTCACCTGAGCCACCGACGAGCACTGGCACCCGAGACTGCAGCGGTCTCGGATACCCAATCGCCTCAGCTGTTGAAAATGTGTGCCCTTGAAACTCAGGTGCGCCCGGCCCCCAGAGCAACGGCAGATATCTCAACGCATCTTCGAGCAACTCGTAGCGCTCATGCACTGTTGGAAACGAATAGCCGTACGCCAGGTGCTCACGCTCGAACCACCCAAGGCCCAAGCCACATTGCGCTCGTCCTGCTGACAACACGTCAAGCGTGGCGATGATCTTGCCGAGATGACCGATGTTGCGATGGGAGACGCACGAAACTAACGCGCCGAGCTTGACGCGTTGGGTCCGGGCAGCCAGATAGGCGAGCGTGGTGTAACTCTCAAGCATGGGATCCCACTCGCGACCGACCTGGGGAATCTGCATGAAGTGGTCCATGACCCACAAGCTGTCGAATCCTGCGTGCTCTGCTTCGGCCGCTATCTCGCCAAGACGTTGCGCCGTTCCCGCAGTACCCGCCGGCCAGTCGAACGCAGAGATCAAGAGACCGAAGCGAAGGCCACGCCCCTTACTACTCGCCGAGTCGACCAGCGAGCGAGGAACAACTCGAGCTTCACGCGGCTCGTGCACTGCACCGAAGCCAATCCCAAGGCGGTCGCTAACCTCTTGCCACTTCTTCAACTGAGCTGACAACACCTTGGCTGGTACGGGCGTCTGACGAGACTTGTTGCGGCGACGACATGTCGCGGGGTCCGTATCGAAACGGATGAGGTGGGTTGGTCGGCCATGCTGCTGTGCATAGGTGCACCACCGTGCAAGGCGTTCGTCGTCCATACCCAACGAGTCGACCACGGTGAGAAGTCCTCGCTCAAGCCGGCGCTCAACGATGGCGTCGAGAACCTCGAACGCATGAGCGCTCGCACGCAGGTCATGCTCATGCTCACCAACAACCCCTCGCAGCTCATCAGACGAAACAACCTGGCCAGCGCGAAACCACTCTCGCGCCCACGTGGATTTTCCCGATCCAGAAGGGCCAGCAAGAACGATAAGAGCGTCGGTCTCAAGGCGGATCGTGTCGTTCGACATAGCTCCTGTTTATCCGACACAGACAAGCGGTCAAGACCCGTGGCGCAACCCTTGCTCGTTAGGGCACACTGACATCATGCGAAAACTGTTGGTTGCAAACCGCGGCGAGATTGCAATCCGTGCATTCCGCGCCGCCTATCAGCTCGATATCGATACCGTCGCCATTCATACGTTTGAAGATCGAAACAGTCTTCACCGTCTAAAGGCCGACGAGGCGTATCAGATAGGCGAAGAGGGTCACCCCGTCCGGGCATACCTCGACCCACATGCAATTGTTGCGGCTGCCACCGAAGCCGGAGCTGATGCGATCTATCCGGGCTATGGCTTTCTGTCAGAGAGCCCCGACTTTGCCGAAGCATGCGAAGCCGCAGGTATCACCTTTGTTGGGCCTTCGGTCAGCGCACTAAACCTCACCGGCAACAAACAGCGGGCTCGAGATGCGGCCGAGGCGGCGGGTTTGCCGGTGCTACAGCAATCACCGCCCCTTACACCCGAGAGCGATCTGGTCGCTCTCAGCGAAGCAATCGGGTTCCCACTGTTCGTGAAGGCCGCCGCTGGCGGTGGCGGGCGCGGTATGCGCCGCATTGAGCACCCAAGTGACCTCGCCGACGCGGTCGACGCAGCAATGCGTGAAGCACTCAGTGCCTTCGGCGACGACACCGTATTCCTCGAAGAGGCAATGACCGATGTTCGCCACATTGAGGTTCAGGTGCTCGGCGACCAGGCAGGTAATGTCATCCACCTGTTCGAGCGTGATTGCTCGGTGCAGCGACGCTTTCAGAAGGTCGTTGAGATCGCTCCGGCGCCCGACTTCACCGAGGAACAACGAACTACCCTGACCAGCGACGCCGTTCGGTTTGCTCAACACATCAATTACGTCAACGCTGGCACGGTCGAGTTCCTTGTAGACACACAAGGTCGCCATGTCTTCATCGAGATGAACCCTCGCATTCAGGTTGAGCACACGGTCACAGAAGAAGTCACCGACGTTGACCTGGTCGAAGCCCAGCTTCGCATTGCCAACGGTGAGAGCTTGGCTGACTTGGGCTTGACACAAGACGACATCGTCGTGCGCGGGTTCGCGTTGCAGTGTCGTATCACTGCCGAGGATCCAACCAACGATTTTCGGCCGGACACGGGAAGGCTGCTTGCGTATCGGACCCCAGGCGGGGCCGGGGTCAGACTCGACGGTAGCGGCGGATTTGTCGGACACGAGATCACGCCGTACTTCGACTCGCTCATAGTCAAGCTCACGTGCCGCGGCCGGTCATTCGACGACGCCGTTCGTCGTGCCGAGCGGTCGCTAGCCGAATTTCGCGTGCGGGGCGTCAACACAAATCTGGCGTTCTTGCAAGCCCTTCTTGCAAACGATGACTTCCGCAGCGGCGGGGTAACCACGACCTTTATTGATGAACATCCGTTGCTCACCTCAGCCGCGGTCGGCGCTGACCGGTCCACGCGGCTACTGCGGTATCTCGCCGACATCACCGTCAATCGCCCCCATGGGTCCGCGCCAACCGAACTCGATCCGCACACCAAACTTCCCGAAACCGCTGGGCGACCGGTGAATGGGAGCAAGCAGCTGCTCGACCAACTCGGGCCACAAGGTTTCGCAAAGGCATTGCGCGAGCAGGAAGCAGTTGCAATCACTGACACGACATTGCGCGACGCACACCAGTCAATTCTCGCAACTCGCGTGCGCAGCATCGACCTCACACGCGGCGCCGACGCGATCGCTCATGCAACGCCGGGTCTGCTCAGTCTTGAATGCTGGGGCGGCGCAACCTTTGACGTCGCGCTCAGATTCCTGCACGAGGATCCGTGGAAACGCCTTGAGGCGCTGCGTGCTGCTGCACCAAACCTGTGCCTACAGATGCTCATTCGCGGACGCAATGCCGTTGGCTACTCGCCCTATCCCGATGTTGTCGCACGTACCTTCGTTGCCGAAGCCCACAAGACCGGCATCGACATCTTTCGTGTATTCGATGCCTTTAACGACATCGAACAAATGCGTCCCGCAATCGAAGCCGCTATCGAGGCGGGCGCAGTCGCCGAGGGAACCATTTGTTATTCAGGCAATCTCACCGACCCTGGCGAAGACCTCTACACCCTCGACTACTACCTTGGTGTGGCTGAACAATTGGTCGACGCTGGCGCCCACATCTTGTGTGTCAAGGACATGGCTGGCTTGCTACGAGCACCAGCTGCAACGCAGCTGATCACTGCACTACGCGACCGATTTGACGCCCCGGTCCATCTGCACAGCCACGACACCTCCGGCGGACAGCTCGCAACCTATGTGGCTGCAATTAATGCCGGGGTCGATGCCGTCGACGCTGCGGCCCCTCCCCTCTCGGGCATGACCAGTCAGCCATCGATCTCAGCAGTTATTGCGGCCACCGAACACACCACACGCGATAGCGGCCTTTCGCTCGACGCAGTCAGCGATCTTGAGCCGTATTGGGAAGCCGTTCGTGCGTTGTACAAGCCCTTCGAGGCTGGCCTAACCGCACCAACCGGCGCCGTCTATCGACACGAGATTCCCGGCGGCCAGCTGTCAAACCTTCGCCAGCAAGCCATTGCGCTCGGCCTTGGCGACCGATTCGAAGAGGTTGCAAACCTGTACGCCGCCTGCAACGTCATGCTCGGGCGCCCCGTCAAGGTCACGCCGAGTTCCAAGGTCGTCGGCGACCTTGCGCTGCACCTGGTTGCCTCGGGTGTAACAACCGAACAACTCGAAGCTGACCCAGCTTCGGTTGACCTACCCGAGAGCGTGATCAAGTTCTTGCATGGCGAACTCGGTACGCCCCCTGGTGGCTTCCCCGAACCGTTCCGCACGCAGGCTCTCGCCGACCGCGTGTACACGCCGACACCTGTCGAACTCGACCCGCTCGACGCCGAGGCGTTGCAGGGCGATGACGTACGACGTGTGTTGAACCGCCTGCTCTTGCCCGGCCCAGCAAAGAGCCATGAAGAACAAGCCGCCCGCTACGGCAACCTGGCCGTGCTGCCATCGCGCATCTTCTGGTACGGACTCGACCTGCATCAGGGTGACGCGTCGGTCGAGCTGCGGCCAGGGGTCAACGTGCTCGTGGGCCTTGATGCTGTGGGCGAACCGAACGACGAGGGCATCCGCACCGTGGTATTCCGCCTCAACGGACAGATGCGACCCATCGATGTACGCGACCAGTCCGCAGCCAGCAGCACAGTGCAAAGCGAGAAGGCCGACACGCAGAACACTGGACATGTCGCGGCGCCGTTCCGTGGCGTGGTCAACGTCACCGTTGCCCCCGGTGACGTTGTGAGTGCAGGCGACTCCGTCGCTGTCATTGAAGCCATGAAGATGGAATCGGCCATCTCGGCTCCCGTCGATGGCACCGTCGCCCGCGTTGTGTTGCCGCCGTCAGCTCAGGTTGAGCCTGGGGACTTGGTCATCGAGATCCGTCCAACGGGCATTGCGTAAACGCCACGTGTGACTGCACCGGTTTCGTACGGGACTGTTTTGTCACCGCAGACGATCGCTCAACTGCTCGATCTCACCACAACCGGTTTGGGCCATCACGTTGATGAGTTCGTCGACGAGCACGTCGTACGCATGCCCAGCGCCTTCAGCGCCAAGCGCCGCGACCCCAAACAAAAAAGCTCGTCCACAGAACACGAAGTCGGCGCCAAGCGCAAGGGCCCGGGCAACATCGAGTCCGCAGCGAACGCCGCTATCGAACAACACCGGCACTCGATCGCCTACCCGTTCGCAAACAGGTGGCAACGCGTCGATCGCAGCGACGACGCCATCGAGTTGACGGCCGCCATGGTTCGACACCTGGATGGCATCGGCGCCATGGTCGAGACAGCGTTGGGCGTCATCGGGATCAAGGATGCCTTTCACGACGATCGGTCCATCCCAAAGCTCACGAACCTCGGCCAGATAGTCGTAGGACAACGTGCCACCCAAACTCGCCCCCACGAATCCGGCAATGTTGCGCATAGTGGCGGAGTCGATGTACTTCTCGAGCGCCCGAAACCGCGGCACGCCGTGACGCAGCACACCCATGGACCACGCCGGATGCATCGCTGATTGTGCGATGAGCTTGGGACCAATTTTTGGGGGTACCCGGATCTGGGCTTTGACTTGGCGCTCGCGGCGGCTGCGAGCGGGCACGTCGGCTGTCACGACCAATGTGGTGAATCCTGCTGCGGCCACGCGTTCAATAAGGTCAGCACGAAGGTCTTTTTCTCGCGGCGGATACAGCTGGAACCAACCCATGCCGTCGGACGTAGGTCCGGCCGCTTCGGGTGAGGTCGTAGCCACGGTGCTCATCGTGTACGGAATTCTGCGATCCGCCGCCGCAGCAGCGAGCGCTTCATCGGCGCCAGGCCAAATCAGGCCGGTCAGACCGACGGGTGCGATTCCAATTGGGGCCGAATAGCGGACACCGAACAGCTCAACCTCAACCTTGGGCTCCAACACGCCTTTGAGCAGCTGAGGGACAAGGGTGATTTCGGCAAGCGCGTCCAGGTTTCGCTGCACGGCTTGGTCGGCACCAGTACCGCTCGCTAGGTATTCCCATGCGAAAAAGGGAACGCGCTTGTGTGCTCGCGCTTCGAGATCACTGATCGCGGGATAACGATCCATTAAGGAGACAGCCATTGATCTCCTTGTTATCAGGTGCGGCTCACCAGTCGGCTACCAGTTCGCTGCGATGTACTGCGTCTCGCAGAACTCGTAGATGCCCTCGCTTGCACCCTCGCGACCCAGGCCTGACTGTTTCATGCCGCCAAAGGGTGCGGCAGGGTCAGACATCGCACCACGATTGAGTCCAACCATGCCGCTCTGCAGCCGTTCACTGACCTGCAAACCCCGGCGCAAGTCTTCGGTGTACACGTACGCGGCCAAGCCCATCTCGGTGTCGTTGGCTTCGGAAATCACCTGGTCGGTGTCCGTGAATGGGATGACCGGTGCGATTGGGCCAAACACCTCTGCACCTGCGATTGGAGAGTGGTGTGCCACGTTGCCAAGCACGGTGGGTTCGTAAAAGAACCCCGGCCCGTCGATCGGGTTGCCACCAAGTTCAGTAACAGCCCCTGCCGCCACGGCTGCCTGTACAAGGCCATGCATCGTGTCGACGGCCCCGGCATTGATCATTGGACCGCACGAAACGCCTTCGTCAAAACCATTGCCTACTTTTACGGCGCCCATCGCAGCCGCCAACTTTTTCGTGAACTCTGCGGCAACGTCGGCTTCGGCGTAAAACCGATTTGCGGCCGTGCAGGTCTCGGCGCTGTGACGCATCTTGGCGACCATTGCGCCTTCGACTGCAGCGTCGACATCGGCGTCGTTGAACACAATGAACGGTGCGTTCCCGCCCAGCTCCATAACGGTCTTGAGCACACGGTCCGCACATCGGCGCAACAACACCCGACCAACTTCGGTTGAACCGGTGAATGACACCATGCGGGTCGCCTTGTGGTCGACTGCTGCATCGAACCATTCGCCCGATGTCTTGGTCGCAACGACATTGATCAGTCCCGCTGGCACGCCAGCTTCTTCGCACAACTCTGCGACACGCAATGCGGTGAGTGGCGTCTCCCGCGGCGGCTTAATCACCACGGCGTTTCCTGCCCCAAGCGCCGGAGCGAGCTTGCGCGTGATCATGGCGGCGGGAAAGTTCCACGGCGTAACCATGACCACGACGCCCATGGGCGGGTGTTGCACGATGATGCGCTTGTCGCCATCTGGTGCCATGCCAATCGACCCGTGGATACGGACCGTTTCTTCGGCGTTCCAGCGGAAAAATTCGGCCGCGTAGCCAATCTCACCAAGGGCATCGGAGCGGGGCTTGCCGTGCTCTTTGACAATGAGATCAGCCAGTTCGTCGGTGTGTTCGATCATTATCTGCCAGCAGTTCCGCAAGATTTCGGAGCGCACTCGCGGCGCCGTTGCGGCCCATTGGGGCTGCGCTTCTGCTGCTGCATCTACCGCCGCCGTGGCGTCTGCGGGCGTGCCAGCAGCGACGTCACCGATGACATCGCCAGTGGCGGGATCGACGACGTCGATCCGCTCGCTATCTGCGCCAGCGCGCCACTGACCACCGATCAACAGATCCGTATTCATGACTTCTCCCAAAAAGTAGTTAACACGTGTAACAGTCTGTCAGATGCTAGGGCGATGCGCTCACTATCGGAACTGTTTACTGCCAACACCCGACGTGAGTGAACATGGCTCATGAGCAACACGATCAATCTCGAAGATGCCCTCGATGAAATCCACGCCGCCGTCCTCTCAGTGCTGCCGCCAGACCTGCTTGACCTCAGCGACGTCGACGCCGCTCGAGCCCGTCTCGCCGGGCTGTTCGACGCAATGCCGGTGCCCGAACTTCCAGACACTGTGACTATCTCGGAGGCACAGGCACCAGGTATCGACGGTGAGCCTGATGTGCGGGTCAAGGTCTACCGCTCTCGAGTGGCTCGCGGGTAGCGCAGGCGACTTGGGCATTGACGCCAACCGCATTGTGATTGGTGGCACAAGCGCCGGTGGCGGCTTGGCTGCCGGCACTGCGATCTTTAGCCGTGATCGTGGCGGGCCAATGCCTGCTGCACAGTTCTTGGTCTATCCGATGCTTGATCATCGCAATGAGACGGCGAGCAGCCATGCAGTCGTGGACACGCGCGTGTGGAATCGCTCCGCCAATGCGACCGCCTGGGCCGCTTACCTTGGCGGCGCCGCACCCACGGCGTACAGCTCGCCGAGCATATGCGACGACCTCAGTGGCCTTCCACCCGCGTATATCAACGTCGGCAGCCTCGACGTGTTCGTCGACGAGGACGTCGCCTACGCGCTTGAACTCAATCGGGCGGGCGTGTCCTGTGAGCTGCATGTCTACCCGGGTGCATTCCACGGCTCAAACGGGTTTGTACTTGACCATCCGTTGACACAGCGCTGGATGGCCGACGAAGAAGCGTTCCTCGCTCGGTCCCTCCACGGCGAAGGCTAAGTCGACATCCCATCGACATCGGGTCGGTCCAAGACCATCAAGCTGCACGGTCCCTCGTCTTCGTCGTCTGGGTACACGATTGATCCAGCGAATTGAAAGCCGGCGTTCTCAAGCGCCCGACACGATGCCACATTGGCTGCGTACGGGCTCGCCGCAACTTGTACCCAATCGCAATGTCGACCAAATACAACGTTGTAGGTAAAGGCTCGGATCATGGCTGATCCAACGCCTTTGCCGCGACGGGTGGGATCAGCGACCAGATAGTCGATGCCTGCGGCGGCCTCGGACACGCCGAACCGAAACCACGGTGCGGACTCTTCGAGCCCGTCGAGCACCGGCCAACAGCAGATCCAACCGACTGGATCGTCGTCGATTTCAGCGATCCAGTGCTCGGTGCGGTCGGGGTTGGGTCGATCGGGCGCGTAGTCAGCGACAACAGCCAGCCACGACACGTCTTCACCCTCCCACCACCGGACCACACCGGGCTCTTGCAACCACCGGTGCAACAGCGACAGGTCGGGGCTAATAAGCGGACGGAAGGTGAACCGCAATTGCTCAGCCGCTACGGCCATTCGTTGCTCAACGAGCGCGTTCGACGTACCGAGCGACGACGTTCTCGAGCATTTCTTGGCGGCCCGAGACTCGGGCTGGCTCGTGCGAGTCGCGCACATGTTCGCGTAGCGACTCGAAAGACTCGGAACCGTTCATGATGCCTCTGCCCATCTTGGTGCGCCAACCGGCATACCGATCCTTAACGCGTGAAGACAGCGCTCCGTCTTCGAGCATGGCGTGGGCTGCGAGCAACGCACGCGCCATAGTGTCCATGCCGCCGATGTGGGCGTGGAAGAGATCGTCGCGGGCTATCGACTGGCGGCGCAACTTGGCATCAAAGTTGAGCCCGCCGCTGGTGAAGCCGCCGCCCCGCAAGATCTCATACATACCGAGCGTCATCTGCTCGACCGACACCGGGAACCGGTCGACGTCCCACCCCAAGCGGTCATCGCCAGCGTTCGCGTCAATGCTGCCAAAAACCCCGGCTGCGTTCGCTGCTGCGACCTCGTGTGCGAAATCATGACCGGAGAGCGTTGCATGGTTGACCTCGATGTTCACATGGAACTCTCCCATCAGGTCGTACTTCTCCAAAAAGGCATGACATGCCGCTACGTCAAAATCGTATTGGTGCTTCGTTGGCTCGAACGGCTTGGGCTCAAGTAGCAGCAAGCCTTTGAAACCGATCTCGTTCTTGTGTTCAACGACCATGGATAAGAAACGAGCCATCTGGTCCAGTTCCTGTGCCATGTCGGTATTGAGGAGCGTCTCGTAGCCCTCGCGCCCGCCCCACAGCACATAGTTCTCGCCGCCCAGCTGATGGGTAGCCTCTAAGCACTGGCCGACCTGAGCAGCTGCATAGGCAAAGATCTCGGGGTCAGGGTTGGTTGAAGCGCCTGCTTGGTAGCGAGGATTCGAGAACAGGTTGGCAGTACCCCACAACAACTTGGTGCCAGTGCGTTCCATATGGCCCGCCGCCAGCTCCACCATCTCATCGAGGTAGTCACAGCTCTCCCGAAAGGTTGACCCGGCAGGAGCGATATCGACGTCGTGAAAGCAGAAGTACGGCGCTCCCAGCTTTTCGAAGAACTCGAACGCAGCTTCCATCTTTGTCTTGGCGAGATCGATTGGATGCATGGCGCTGGTTAGCCAGGGGCGGTCCATCGTTCCGGCGCCAAAGATGTCGAAGCCGTCCCAGTTGAAGCTGTGCCAATACGCGACCGCGAACCGCAAATGTTCTGCCATGGTCTTGTCGCCGACGACCCGGTCAGCGTCGTACCACCGAAAGGCAAGGTCGTTGTCCGACTCAGGGCCCTCATACGGGATTTTCCACGGGACACTTGCAAAGAACTCGCTCATGCCCGCACTCTAGAACACGACTTAGTTGACGGCACGGAATCTGGCGGCCACGTTGGCGCCTTCCAAGATCAACGTTGCGGATTGCTCACTAACTCAGGCAGTGGCCTACCAGGTAGTCGGCAATTGTCGGCCAGTACGCCGCTGGCAGGTCGTGACCCATGCCGTCGAGCGCCACGAAGGTGGCGTTCGGCATCACCTCGGCAGTGCGCTCGCCACCACTCTGGCCGATCAACGTGTCTTCGGTGCCGTGGAGCACCAGCGTTCGCACCTGTACGTTGCGCAGTGCGTCTTCTCGTGGCGGCGACTTCATGATCGCGTTGTACTGATGCACCGTGTTTTGCGGCTGAACGCCGTAGTCGAACATGAGCTCACCCTTGGCTCGACTGGTCTCGGGTGTCCACTCGGCCGGCGATGCCCAGATCTGTTCGGTAGTGATTCGGTGTGCGAGCCAGGCTTCGCGTTCGGTTGGCGACGGCGTCATCAGCGCTTCGCGGGCAGCGCGACTTGAGGTACCGAATTCAGGATTTCCAGTTGACGACATAACCGAGGTGATCGACCGCAGCCGATCGGCGTGGTCGATGCCGAGTTGCTGCACGATCATGCCGCCCATGCTCATACCAAAGACGTGGGCGGTGTCCCAGCCAACTGCTTCGAGCACCTTCACCGCGTCAGCCGCTTGATCCGACAAGAAGTAGCCACCGTTGGTCGAGGTGGCCCGGCCGGCGTCGCGGTTGTCAAAGCGCACAACATCGAAACCGCGACCGTTAAGTTCGTCGACCATGCCCTCTTCGTAGGAAACGCGCGGGCTGCTCAACCCGTTGATCAGCAGGAGTGGTTCGCCACCGTCGACCGAGTTGTGTATCCACGGCAGTGCGACCTCGCCGTTGCGAGCAGTTCCTTCAGTGATGTTCGACATGTTGGCAGAATAGTTGTGCGGCGGGCGCACGTGGCCATCGGCGAGCTAGTCGAAGCGGGAGCTACTGCAGGTAGCGCAGGCCCCGACTGATCGCTGCACCAATGGTCGAGCTGTGCGAGTCGGTCGGAAGCATCGCGTGCGAGAGCTCCAGGTTCGGATACCTGCGGTCGTTCAGGATCTTGGCGAGTTCAATCACGTTGCCGCACATATTGAACTCGCCGCCAAGGCTGTCTTCTTCAGCACCCGCAGTCATAAAAAGTTTGGCGCTCACATCACCAAGAGCCGATTCGGCCTCGATCGCCAGAATGGCTCGGTCGTCCCACCAAATCGATGGACTGGCGAGCAGATACTTGTCGAACAGCGTGGGATCGGCAAACAATGTGCGCAGGCCGAACAATCCGCTGAAACTATGACCAACCAGCCAGCGCTCTGAAACTCGGTAGTCGGCCACGAGTCGCCGCAACAGTTGATCACGCACAAAGGCCAGATAGATCAGCGCATGACCGGTGTCCTCTGCCTTCACACCCTTGACACCCGTGATCTCTGGCGGCACCCATGGCGTCGGACTGAACCACTGAGCTCGACTCCGCAGATAATCACTCATCTTGTCGTCGGTGAATGAGACAGAAACCACGATCGCCTCGGGCGCTTCGCCGCTCATCGACATGATGCGGGTTGCGTCACGCACCGTGCCAGCAGTCCAAGCTCCGTCGAGACAGACGATCAACGGCACTTCGTTGAGTGAGTCGTACCGAAACGGTGTCGTCACGGAGATGGCGTGGTCAGTACCGCTCACTGTGCAGGTGAGGGTGAAGTCCGACTGGGTCCATGACACGTTGCCAAAGGTAGTGCGCGAACCTCCCGACAACCGCCTCGATAGCCAGCTCCGCGCGCCGAGTTCGCCGTCCTCACACTTCTACGGCTCGGCGTCAGGTTGTCGCTACCACTCCCTAGGCGATAGACGAGGGGGGTGGAGTTGGGGTTGCTGGTCACAGCATTTACGTTCGGGTTGCGCCATGGGTTCGACTGGGACCACATTGCTGCCATCGCCGATCTCAGCGGCACCGCAGACAATCGTCGCCGTGGCTTCTTTCTCTCCATGATGTACGCCGTCGGCCACGCCTTAGTGGTATTCGTGTTGGGCACCCTGGCGATCATCTTTGGCCTTGCGATCCCTGAGAGCGTCGATACATGGATGGGAAGGGTGGTTGGGTTCACACTCATCGCGCTCGGTCTCTGGATTCTGTTTGAGCTGGCGCGCAAAGGCCGCAACTTTCGGTTGCGCAGCCGCTGGATGCTCATGATCGATGGCACGTTCGCTGGCCTGCGAAGAGTCCGCACGGCTGCAACGGGACGCACCATCGAAGTAGCGCACGAACATGAGCACGAACACGTCGATTCGTATGACGACCACCAAGGCCAACATGCCCACGATCACGCCCACCTTGAGCCGGCCACCATCGATCTCACTGCCGAACTCACGAGTGGCGTCACTGCTGATGTTGGCGGTCACCCGATCTCAGACCCAGCCTCGCTAACTGGCGCTAGCTCGGTGACGACTTCGGAACCGATGAGCCGATGGCAGTCAGTTAGGCAGCGCCTTGCGCATGGTCACGCCCATGCACACGGTGACCACGAGGCGCATGCACACACGCACCGTCATCAACTCGCGCTGCCGTCAACCGCCGAGGGCCGGTATTCACGAGGCACCGCCACCGGTATTGGCATGCTGCACGGAATTGGCATCGAAAGCCCAACCCAGATTGCCATCTTTGTTGCCTCAACCACCGCGGCAGGTGTGGGGTTTGGATTGCTTCTGCTCAGCGCGTGGATCCTAGGCATGCTTGGGGCGAATGCCGTGCTGGCCGTACTCGCGGGCGCCGGCCTACTCAATGCAGAACGCAGCTTTCCGATCTACGCAGCGCTCGCGATTGTCGTCAGCGTGCTCAGCATCGGTCTTGGCGTTGTCTACGTCTTGGGTTTCGATCTGCTGCCGTCGATCTTTACCTAGTCGGGAGCGCTCCGGCCCTTGGGCTATCGGCGCTGGCCAAGCCAACGAGTCAACGACCGACCTGCGAGCAGTACAACCACCAGCGCTTCAGCTTGGTTCGATACCGAGTTAGCCGCTGGAACGTCGGCGGGTTTCGGGCGGCGCCCAGTGCCAAGGGTCGGGCGATCCTCGTAGCGATCTCCGTAACGCAGTGGGCCACCGAGCTCGATTCCTAGCGCAGCCGCCATGGCCGACTCAGCCACGCCAGCGTTTGGAGATGGGTGTGCTCTCGCGTCACGACGGACGACTTCCCAAATCACCTGACGATCGCCCGGGCGCACGGCGGCAACCAGCGCTGCGAAGAGTCTCGCTGGCACGTAGTTGGCGATGTCGTCAGCTCGTGCCGCAGCGGTACCAAAGTTCCCATAGCGGCTGTTGTGATGCCCCACCATCGCATCCATGGTGTTGATCGCTCGATACGTCAGGGCCCCGGGCGCTCCGGCGACGAGGCCCCAAAAGACTGGGGCGATGACGGCATCGACCGTGTTCTCGGCCACTGACTCGACGATCGCCGCCGAGATTCCTGATACATCGAGGTGCTGTGCATCTCGGCCGACCAAAGCTCGGAGCTTGCCACGAGCCTCGGCGAGATCCCCTGACGCCGCAGCGTCTCCCACCTGGCTTGCGGTGGAACGAAGTGCGTTACCAGCAACAGCGATCGCTACGGCGACCGTTGTCGAGCGAAGCGCTCTACCCGCTGACCAGCCAATCGATGTGCCAACACATGCGTAGAGCGCTCCGGCCGCCTTCGTGTCGTGCCACACGTGCTTCTCGACCGCCGCCATGACGCTTCCAAACCATGCGACTGGATGAAACGCGGTTGGCGGTTCACTAACGACGCGGTCAACAAGCAAACCAAGGGCTACCGCCGCAGGACGTGCGATCGAGAAACTCATTGCAGGTTCCGCTCAACCCAGTTGTCGATACCGGCCGCGACAGCGCCGTGCACGGCCTGCGCTATGTCTGAGCCAATCTCGGACCGCGGCCCGGCGAATGCCACCAATCGATCGCTCGTATCTGGCCACACCAAAGCGACAGCGTCGCTCGCTGTACCCGTGCCTGGAATGCCCGCCTCAAAAAATGCCTGCGTCTTTGCCTCGGTTGCAGTCATCACCGCATTGACTGCGGCGCTGACATCGAGCGGCGTTAGGACTTGCACGACAGTATTGATCGTGCCTGGCATCCAATCGCTCCATCCACCAGCAGGGTCTGCCGCCCACGTTGGTTTGGAGATTCCAACCGTGACGTCAGCCGAGGTCCCGTGCACTTCGGACCGCTGCACGTGCTGCACGTCCGCAGCCGTGAACAATGCGACACCTTCGCCAGCCAGATGGAGTGAGCTCGCCACCTCGTCGGCATGGTCGTCGAGATCGGTGCGGCGATAGTTCAGCGGCACCCCAATGCTGAGCATCCACGACAACGAACCCAACCCGCCGCGCACGGGGCCCGAAGACAGCACGCGCCGTGGCACTGGCCATTGCCACGCGAGCACGCCTCGGTGCGATCCAGCGGGTTGATGAAACGCAGGCGACACGGAAGCAACCCGGCCGTCACCAACGCTGTCGTCGGCGTTCACCATCCGGGCCCCTCGACCTTCGCAGCACTCGCAATTTCTCGTAGGTGAGCAACGTCGAGGTCTGCCTCGATCCAATCTGCAAGCCGATCGTGGTACGCGTCGAGTTCTTCAGCGAATGTTGTGGGTGCGGACTGGTAGTCACGGTTTCGGTCAGCAGCTACCGCTCGCAAAGTCTGTGATCGAAAGTCGTCGCTGTCGAAAATACCGTGCAAGCTTGTGCCCCGGATCCTGCCCGTGTCGTCGCATGCCCCTTCGTCTTCGCCATCGATTTTCAGCCAAGGTGACGCGGAGCCCTGGGGGCGACCAAATCTGATCTGGTAACCCGCGAGTTCGCAGCCGTGGGCGCTTCCCGTCGACCTCGTCACCGTCTTTGGTAGCTCGAATGTGGTCGTCACGTCCAGCAGGCCGAGCGAGCGCACTGTGCCTGCGGCGGACTCGACGGTGTCGTGAATCTCAGTGCCTAGCATCTGGAAGCCAGCGCAGATGCCGACTACAGAGGCGTCGGTCGAAGCCAGCGCTTCTCCAATTCCGGCCTGCTGCACCCAGCGCAGGTCTGCGACCGTTGCCCGACTTCCCGGGATTACGACGAGATCAACGTTGCGAAGATCCTCGGCTCGCGTCACCCAGCGAAACTCGACATCGGGTTCAATTGCAAACGGATCGAGGTCCGAGGGGTTTGCCAAATGTGGCAGGCGAACTGCTGCTACACGCACCGGCCGTGATGACCGTTTTGCGACATGAACCCCAGCGTGCACATCTAGCGAGTCTTCGACACCAAGCGGCAGATGATCATCGATGTGTCGCAGCACACCAAGGAACGGAACCCCCGTCTTGTCTTCAAGTTCTTCGATGCCCGAGGTCAGCAGTCCCGCATCGCCTCGGAATTTATTAAACACGACTCCGGCGATCGTGGCTCGTAGTTCCGCAGGAAGAATCGCAATTGTGCCAAAGGCAGATGCGAATGCTCCGCCCGGATCGATGTCAACAACAAGCACAGCTGGCATGCCTGCTGCGCGAGCAAGTGGGAGGTTCACCAGGTCACGTTCGAGCAGGTTGATCTCAGCCGCACCGCCAGCACCCTCTGCGATGACCCAGTCGTAGTCCTTGCGAAGCGATTGGAAAGCATCGAGCACGACCGGCCGCAGCGCACGGCTTGTATCGCCATAACTTTGAGCATCTGTCATTGAGATCTCGTCACCGAGCACGACGAGGTGACTGCCCGTCAACGAGTTCGGCTTGAGCAGTACCGGGTTCATTCTCCGTTCAAGGTGCACACCCGCTGCGAGTGCCTGCATTGCTTGGGCGCGACCAACTTCGCCACCGTCGATCGTTACTGCGGCGTGGTTCGACATGTTCTGTGCCTTGAACGGGGCAACGTGCAGACCTTGTCGAGCGAAAGAACGGCAGAGTGCAGCTGTCACTGTTGACTTACCTGCTCCGCTCGTTGCCCCGCACACCAGAAGCGAGCCCCGATGCGAACTCATACCTGGCCATCCACAACGATCGCCACGCCAGCCAATGCAGCTGGGTGATCTGTCAGATTCATCTGCCGCAAGTATGGCGAAAACATCGCCGGTCGAGTTCGCTGTCGGCACGTTTCTTCTTTGGACCACCTGTCGACACCTTTCGCCCGCGGCGACGAACCCGCATAAGGTGTGGCATGGTCACCTCAGCCACAGATCCTGTCGCGGCTTTTCTGCCCGACGACCTAGTCAGGTGTGTTGGCGGCCTTGTCGACGCGATTGCAGCACAGGCAGAGCAGGCTGACGCATCTCGCACCATTGATCCTGATCTGATCGCGTCACTCAAGGCGAGCGAGGTCATGCGGCTTGCTGCGACCAGAAATCTCGGTGGCGCTGAGGCGTCGATACTTCAGATCGGTCGCGAGCTCGAAGCGATCAGTGCGAACTGCACGAGTACCGCCTGGACCATGTGGAATCACTTGGCAGTCTTCCATCTGTTTGTGGGCTGCCTAGGTCCGGACCACGAGGATCTACTTACCGAAATTGTCACGAATGGCGAGTGGGTCTGTTTTCCAGCCGGCGCCGGCTCCGGTGTGACCGGCACGATCGTTGGCGACCACATTCAATTGAATGGTCGCGGTGCCTTCAGTTCGGGCGGCCGTTACGCCGACTGGGCTGGCGTTGCGTTCTTGGTTGTTGATGAGCATGGTGAACGAGTCGAACCGCTCGATATTCGATTTACCGTCGTGCGCACGTCCTCCGATGGCGTCAAGATTGATCCAACGTGGGATGGGGCGTCAGTGCGGGCGTCAGCGACCGACGACATTCACTACACCGATGTCGTCGTGCCGCTCGATCGGTGTGTTCAGTGGTACGGAGCGAACCGTGCCGAAGCTCTGCGCGAGGTCCCGGTTGTCGCTCCTCGCTATCGCGAGGACTGGGTAGGACTGTCCGACATCTGGCTTGGGTGGATGGGTGTCGGTCTAGTTCGCGCCGCTCTGGCAGAGGCCACGGCTGAAATCCGTCACCGGAAATCAATCATGGGCAAAAAGATGGTGACTCGGCCCACCGTGCAAGTGAATCTTGGTCACGCTGCAGCGCTCGTCGCGGCGGCAACGGCGACCGTCGAAACAGCATGCAAGCACGTCGACGATCGAATCACTGCCGATGTCGCCCCGACCGATGCCGATTATCTCCGACAAATGGCCCAGGCCACTTCGGCGATCAACCAGCTCGCCGAGGCGATGCAGCTGCTCTTGCGATGTCAAGGCGGCAATGGCCTTCGCGAGAGCCGTAGCTTTGAGCGCCGGTGGCGAGACTTCCAAGCGATGCCGCTGCACATCAATGCGCACCAAGACCGTATTCATCATCAGCTTGGCCGCTTTGTGCTCGGCGAAGAACTCGAAGCGTTCTAACACCTTCTTTGGAGACATGACATGGGTGAACTGGCCGATTGGTCGACGAGGGCAATCAACCTTCCCGACCACGCCGACAACGTCATCCACACCGATGCCGGTGCTCGCGCTGCGGGTTTTGAATCGGCGCTTGTCGCAGGGACCACCGTATATGCCTATATGACACACCCAGCAGGTGAGGCGTGGGGGAAAGACTGGCTAGCGCATGGTGGCGGCGAGCTACGGCTGCGACGACCAGTGTTCGACAACGACCCGGTCGACTGTGTCATCAGCGCTACCGACGCTGGTCACGTGGTCACGGCGACCGTCGCTGGTGATGATCGAGCGTCACTCGAACTCTGGAAATCTGCATCAGCTCCGGCGATCCGCGAGGGACAACCCCTAAAGGATCTTGTCGTTGAGCTTGACGAGTCACACATCGACTACGGGCTTCGCTGTGGCGACGACCTGACCATCTATGCCGAAGACAACATCGCACACCCCGTGACATGGGCAAACATGGCAAACGTTGTGTTCAAGGAGAACTTGGTAACGGGTCCGTGGATTCACGTTCGAAGCCGCATCTTTCACGAAGGCCTCGCCTCGGTCGGTCAGACGATCCGGGTCGAGTCCAATCTGCTGAAGCGCTTTGAATCGAGAGCTGGCGAACGGGCACTGGTTGACATGCGGTTCTTCGCCGACGGAACACCCGTGGCGACCATCGAGCACGAGGCAGTCATAACCCTCGCGTAGCCGTAACCCTCGCGTAGCTCAGCGCTGGCACCCTGTGCCCGGAGGCCGCGCGGATAGCGACAAGCTCAGAAGCCTCCAGGCTCACGATTACACTCTTGTTCGCTGTGCTCACGGGTCGACCCGGAATAGAGCAACCGAGCTCACGAACTGCATCACCCGGTACTTCAAATGAGGTAACTGGATCGAATAGTCACTTTTCTGCCAACACATCGGGTAGTCGCTGCGTCAAACCTTCTGAACACCACCAAACAGTCCAGGAGGACTAATCATGAAGACAAAGTTGAAGATGCTGCCAGTACTACTCATCTTGGCGCTCAGCCTGCTCGCCACCACCGTGAGCATTGGGGCCGCACCACAGGCAACCGAGTCTGCCTGCTATCACAACTGCCGGACGCCAGGAGGCAGCCAGCCGAACTGGGCCAAGTGCCCGGCCTGGGGCAGTGGCAGCGTCGTCTGCCATGTGCACGGCTACAACGCCTGGAAGGAGATTGGCGCCACCGGCCCGTCCCTACGACGCTGATGCGCACTAGGGACGCACGCAGTATGGCGTGCGTCCCTGGTCACGCCCGCGACGCTCCATCGGTCGCGCACCACATCTCTTCTGCTGGCCATTGCCGAGCCCAGGCAGCGTCAAAGTACGAATACCGCTCCGGGCCCTGGTCAGGTGCGTGCAGCTCGACTCACACATCGACTATGGGCTTCGCTGTGGCGATCACCTGACCATCTATGCCGAAGAGAACATCGCACACCCCGTGACATGGACAAACATGGCAAACGTTGTGTTCAAGGAGAACTTGGTAACGGGCCCGTGGATTCACGTAAGGAGCCGCATCTTTCACGAAGGCCTCGCCTCGGTCGGTCAGACGATCCGGGTCGAGTCGAATTTGCTGAAGCGCTTTGATTCGAGAGCTGGCGAGCGGGCATTGGTTGACATGCGGTTCTTCGCCGATGGCACACCCGTCGCAACTATTGAGCACGAGGCAGTCGTAACCCTGCCGTAGTTCGGTGCAGCTCGTCAGCCAGCGATGACGAAGCTGACCGAGGCGAAGCCCATGTCGTCATAGAACACGACGGCGGTGTTGCTGCCTTTGGTGTACTGGATTTGGGCACCTTCGGAGGTGCTCGCTTCGAATGTGCTTGTCCAACCAGTCGCCTCAAGAGTTGCTTGCACCCGAGCACCATATGGTTCGGCTGGGTCGTGTTGGAAGATACCTGTCATCGACGAGCCGTCAGGTGTGTCGAACACGGTGAAGAACGTCTGATCCGGGTCTGTGGTTGCGGGTACGCCGATATCGGCTGGCCAGTTGTCGGGGATGTCGCCGGAACCGAAGAATGCTGAGCCGTCTTCGGTGCCGAAGTTGACGCCGTTTTCTTCGAAACTGATTGCACCGTCACCCTGATCGGTATCAAACACGATCCCGTCCTCATCAAAGCTGATCACACCATCGCCAGCATCGGTATCAAACACGATCCCGTCCTCATCAAAGCTGATCACACCATCACCCTCGTCGGTATCAAACACGATCCCGTCCTCATCAAAGCTGATCACACCATCACCCTCGTCGGTATCAAACATGATCCCGCCGCTTTCGCCATCGAGATTGAATGAAAAGTCGCCTTCGTCAGTTGAGATGTTGAAGCCGCCGTGGCCGTTGTCTCCGAAGTCAAGGTCGAGGTCGAATTCGCCTTCACCGTCAAACGCCTGCTCTATGCCGAACTCGGCGAGAGATTCGGCAGAACAGGCGCCGAGTGCGGTGATAGTAAGTGCCGCTGCGGCTAGCGCGGCGAGTCGTTTTGACAGCACGATGTTTCCTTTGATCTGTGGTTATGCATCTCATTCTCCGGATTCGGGGTCGGCTTGTCTGTAAGGCGCCGTACGCCTAACAAATGACAGGCGTCACACGAAGTGACGGCCCTTTCCGGTCCGTGGGGCATCGGAGCACTAGTGTCAGAGCGACTACGGACAACGATGTCTGAGGAGAATCATGCAGTTGGCGCAAGCGATACAAGCCTGGCTTGAGGCACACGGCACGCGGTTGTCGCCGTCCTCACAGCGCGACATCGACGAGATCGCTGCAAGCGTGAGTGCTTCTGGTGCAGGCGGAGTCGAATGTTCTGAGGTCACGAAGCGGGTGCGGCGCAAGGTCGTTGATCATGCGGCGTCCCAGGGAACACAGACGGCATTAGCGGTGCGCGAGTTCATCCAAATCGTCGTCAAGTGGGAATCCGAGCAACCGAGGTTCGCCACCGGAGACGGCCAAGCTGACACCGATGCCGACGCCGACGCCGACGCCGACACCGATGCTGACGCTGTACAGGACACCATCCAAGACGATGTGTCAGATGGCGAGTCCGAGCCAGATCCCGATGACGCGCCGGCCGATGATGGCGTAGCCGACAACGGTCAGGACGAAGACGGCTTCGACAACGACGAGTCAGACCGCAACGACGACGACTTCGATGGCGACGACTCAGACGACGACTTCGATGGCGACGACTCAGACCGCAACGACTCAGACGACGACTTCGATGGCGACGACTCAGACGACGACTTCGATGACGACGACTCAGACCGCAACGATCAGGACTACGAAGACGACTTCGATGGCGACGACTCAGACCGCAACGACTCAGACGACGACTTCGATGGCGACGACTTCGATGGCGACGACTCAGACCGCAACGACGACGAACACCGAGGCAACGCAGCCGATGGGCAAGACAAAGCTGCAAGCTCCTTCTTCGACACGATCAGCGCCACCACGGCTATGGACGACAACGACTCATCCAGTGTCATGGCGGAGCCTGACCCAGCGATGGCCTCATCGTCGGGTGGGGTGTTCAGCGAAGCCGCAGAACAGGTTCAACCCAAGCCAAAATCAGGTACCGACTGGATAACCGTTGCCTACTTCACAGTTGCGGCTGTGTGTTTTGCGCTTGTGATCTACTTCTACATCACAAGTTGACGGCTACTGAGCCCCCGCACAAAGGTCTTGCTGGCCTTTGGCGATGAGCACGCGCGTGGCACGGTTCTCGACAACCGCCGCAAATAGTGCATCGTCGACAGCGCGCTGCTCCAGATAGTCAAGAGCGGGGGTCAAGTCTGATAGTGACCCAAGGATCGCAATATCGGTTCCCGCCCGAAGGGTCAGTTCAAGCGCCTCGAGCCGCCCAAACGTGTTCACGATGGCTCCCATGTTCATGGCATCAGCAAACACCAGACCGTTGAAGCCGATCTCGTCTTGTAACAGCCCACTGATCGTTTCGGGCGACAAGCTCGTAGGCGTCGCATCGCTGAGGCCTGGGACAGCGAGATGGCCAATCATGACGCCAGACCGCTCTGCGTAGGTTGGATCGGCAAGGATCTGTACATACGGGATCAAGTCATATGTGCGCAGCTCTTCGATCGACGGTGTCATCGGTAGTTCGAGATGCGAATCTGCTGTCGCTCGGCCGTGGCCAGGAAAGTGCTTGAGTACGGGCATGACGCCCGCTTCGATCAGCCCGTCTGCAACGGCACGCCCATACGTAGTCACGACGTCTGGGTCATCGCTGAATGAGCGGCTCTCGATACCTGGCCCACTCCCGACATCAACGACAGGCCCAAACACGACGTCGATGCCAAGCGCCTTAACTCGCGATCCATATTCGACCCATTGGCGCTGGATCTCTTGCGGGGTCTTGGACTGAGCGCTGGTCGCTGCCGACGGAATCGGCCCGAGCAGGTTGGCGAGTCGCTGCACGGTTCCGCCTTCCTCGTCAGATGCAACCATGACAGGCACGAAGGACGCTTGCTGGAGAGCTTGAAGAGCGGCGGGGAGTCCTTCATCAGGACTGCCCAGCAGACCAATGCCGCCAAGTTCGCCGTCGACGGCAAAGGCCACGGCGCCCGCAAGTTCTGGTTGCGTTGCGAGCGGCAACAGCAACTGCGCAATCTGCACTCGTGTCGATAAGCAGCTGACGATTGACGGTGCCTCGGCGGCAACGGTTGCTGTCGGATCGACTGATGCGGTGTCAACAGCGCTCTGTATGGCAGTCGGCTCAGCGTCGGTAGTGGGGTCTACTGCGGCAGTTTCTTGCGGCGCAGGAAGCAACGTCGGTGTTTCTATCTCGGCCGTGGGTACTACCGAGCTGGTGCCGCCACCGCTGCTTCCACAACTCGCCATGGTCAAGGCGAGCGCGAAAACGGTCAGCAGGACCGACAGACGTCGTTTCGCAGAAAGCAGCACGCCAGTGAGGCTAGGGCGTGCAAAGGCATTGAAGGCACCACCTGGCAGGGGAACCTTCCCCAATCCATCGCGCGCCCCGAAACCACGTAGTCAATCGCCTACCGTTGCAGTGTGCATTTGATCGTCAACCTTCGCCAGCTGCTGTTGGTGGCGGCGATGTGCCTAGCAGTTGCAGCGTGCGGTGGGGGCAGCGATGAAACGGCAGACGCTATCGACAGCGCGCCTGACGTCGAGTCGACTGTTGCTGCTCCAACGGAACCGCCGGCCACGGTTGCAATACCAACGAGCACGCCGCTGCCGACAGCAACGGCGCTGCCGGCCAACACGCCGGTGCCGCTTGAGGAGCCGACGCCCTCGGCGGTCTTGCTGACAACTGCGTTCACCAACTCATCGAAAGTAACGACCGTTGGCATCGACGAAGTCTTCTTCGGCATGACGCCCGACGAAGCCGCCGAGGCTGCGTCGACGACGTGGGTGGCCCAAGACTCGCCAAGCGCAACCTGCTACCGCGTCTCCCCCGCCGACGGGCCCGATGGTGTGACTCTGTGGGTCGTCGACGGCCATCTCGAACGGCTTGATGTCGAACATCCCGACATCCGGACCCGCTCACGGCTCGGGGTTGGAAATTCTCTTGCAGAGCTTCAAAGCCAGATCGGCGACCGACTTACCGATGAAACCAACGCAGACGGTGTCGTCGTGGCAACCTTTGCGCCAACCGATCCAGGTGATCGCGAATTCAGGATGATCTTTGAGCTGGTCGATGACAGGGTTGTTCGCTACCGCAGCGGCCGCATCGGCATTATCCAACGAGATGTTGCGGGCTGTTAGGCACCGGGCTGGTTAGATACTGGGCCTTTACGCCTGTGTGGGCACTACGAGTTCCAGCGAGTAGCGACCATCGGCCACGGTGTGCACGACGCGACTGCCCGTTGGGGCGGTGGCGAGTTCACCTAGGTCCGGCCGATCAGCATCTCGTCGCAGGTGCATAACGACAAGCTCAGTCGGCCGAGCAAGCAGCTCGATTGCACCGTCTAGGAAATGGGGCCGAATATTTTCCAACCACTGCTCGATCGGACCGCCCGCGAACTCGACCGGCAGACCCGACAGCTGGCGCCAGCTCTTCTTGGGCTTGCCACCAGGCACTCGCAAGCCGCTCGACCGAAGCGAGCGAATGATCACCCGAGAATCGACCAGCTCAGCGATCTCGCAAGCTTGCTCCCACAACACGTCAGGAACGTCGTAGTGATCGCGTCCAAAAGCAACCCAACGAAGATTGAGTAAGCGGGCGGCTTCGTGCAGTTCTTCAAGATTCTCGTCACTAATCATGTGCGCCCAAAGGTGCCCTCGCCACGGCCATCGAGGAGTATCGATCAACAGACTCACGTTGAATGCGCCCGTATGCGGTATCGCCCGTGGCATGCTTCTGTGTGGTGACATCGAACGCCATACGAGTACAGCTGCCCGGCGGGCCTCTGTACGCGCCTGCGTTTAGTCAGGCTGCAGAGTCGACCGGCGCACGCAGCGGCTTGCCGGCCAAGACGGCGCGCACGTACACCGAACTCGTCGATCTTGCCGTTGCAGCTCTGAATAGCGGTGGCGCCTCCATGATTACGCTTGAGATGGTTGTTCACGACGACTCACTCTCGGCCAAGCTAACCGGCAAAGGCTGCAAGTCGCCGACCAAGAAGCTCATCAAAGCGCTTGAAGCAGCTGCAGCTAAGAAGGCAAATTCGTTGTCACACAAGACGACCAAGTCTGCTCTCATCATTGGTTTCGAGACCTAGCGCAACTCAGCCGGTACCGGTCGAGCCAAAGCCACCATCGCCACGAACCGAGTCGGGCAGTTCCTCGACTTCCACAAAGTCGACCTGTTCGTAACGCTGAATCACGAGTTGTGCGATTCGTTCGCCCCGCTGCACCTCGAACGCTGTCGACGGATCGGTATTGATCAGCAAGACCTTGAGTTCACCTCGATAGCCGCTGTCGATCAAGCCTGGGGTATTTAGCACCGTCACGCCGTGCTTGTATGCCAGGCCACTGCGTGGCTGTATGAACCCGGCGTAGCCATCTGGAATAGCAATCGATATGCCGGTTGGCACTAGCGCCCGGCCCCCGCCAGGTGGCAGCGAAACGTCGGCCGATGCGCGTAGGTCAACCCCCGCATCACCTGGAGTTGCATGAGCGGGCAGATCAAGATCGTGGTTATCGCGAACGACAGGAATATGCAGCACGATCGCAGACTAACCACCCGCACCGGCGAGTTTGTGCAACGTGTGGCTTACCCACGAACAGCGGCGACATCTGACTCGCTTGGCCTACGTTTGGGAGGCAACACCATTGGCCGGATACGGTTACCCGAATGCTTGCGTGGATGGACCTTGAAATGACGGGACTCGATCCCTCGCGCCACGTCATAGTTGAGATCGCCACGCTTATCACCGACGACGAATTGAACCTGATTGCTGAGGGTCCCGATCTTGTCGTCAAAGCTAGCGAAGACGAACTCGCCGAAATGGACGACTTCGTCACCAACATGCACGTGACGAGTGGATTGCTCGACCAGATCAAGGCGTCGACAGTGTCACTTGAAGAGGCCGGTGCTCAAACCTTGGCCTTCCTCCAAGAACATATCCCTGAGGCCCGCACCGTCCCGCTGTGCGGCAACTCCATTGGCACCGATCGTCGATTTCTGGCTGTCGCTCTGCCTGAGATCGAGGAATTTCTTCACTACCGCTCAATCGACGTGTCGACCATCAAAGAACTCGCTCGCCGGTGGTATCCAACTGACCTTGCAGCAATGCATCGCAAGGGCAGCGGCCATCGGGCACTCGACGACATCCGAGAGAGCCTCGACGAGCTGAAGTACTGGCGCGGTGCCGTCTTCAAAGAAGCACCCAAAGACAAGCCAACCGTCTCCGAACCACCCGAATAGGCATGAACGAATCCACACCCGAGTCCAATGGTGCGCGTCCAGAACGCTCTGAGAAGAATCCCGCGACCACCGACATAACCGAATTAGCACCGGGCGTCCTACGTAGCCAACTGCCCGTCGAACTACCCGGTCTCGGTCACGTCAACTGCTACATGCTCCAAGACAGCGACGGCGTTGCAGTCGTTGATCCCGGCCTGCCTGGCGACGACGCCTGGGCTGCACTCGTCGACCGCCTAAAGCGAGCCGACTATTCGGTCGGCGACGTGCACACGGTGATCGTCACGCACTCCCACTACGACCACTACGGCGGCGCCGAGCGCCTGCGAGAAGAGGCGGGCGCCCGCATCGTTGGCCATCACAGCTTGCACAATCGCATGGCGCCGCCCGATATCGACGATGACGCCGAGTTCATCGATGTGAACGGCGAGGTAAAACGTGGTCGCGGCGAAACTGGCTTTGGTCGCATCACCCCGTGGGGTACGTGGTCGGAGCCACCTGTCGAGGTCGTTTCGCATTGGAAGAAGCTGGGCATTGGTCTCGGCAATGCCTTTCCCCAAGCTCCAACACCCGACGTTGCGATGCGCGACGCTGAACAAATCACGCTCACAGGTCGCCCGTGGGTTGCGGTACACACCCCCGGTCACACCGCTGACCATCTCTGCCTGTACGACGCTGAGGAAGGCCTGATGCTTACCGGTGACCACGTGTTGCCGACAATCACGCCACATATCAGCGGATTCGCAGACGACGAAGCTCCCCTCGCACGGTTTATGGACTCTCTCAAGCGCATGCACGACTTCAGCGACGTCAAACTAGCTATGCCCGCCCACGGCAATCCGTTCACCGATCTCACCGGGCGAGCTGATCACATTTGCGGTCACCACCTTGAACGCCTCGACGAATTCCGCGACGCAGCAAGCGAGCTTGAATCTGCGCCGGTCGAGGCGTTCATGAAGCACGCATTCAAAGAACGGTCCTGGGGAGATATGGCAACCAGCGAAACCTATGCGCATCTTGATCATCTCCGTGACCACGGCGAACTCGACGCAACCTGGGTCGACGGCCTACTCCATTTCGGCACCACGTCTAGCTAATAGATAGAACAACGAGACCCTCCCAGCCATGATCTTTGCTAGGTCATTTGGCCTGGTTCGAAATTTCTGAACTGTCATAGTCGACGACAAGATCGACCATGATCGTTGCGATTGCAACGATGTCGCGCTCCTCATGCGGTTGCAACGACGTAACACTTCCGTGCTCGCCCGCTTAATCAGTTGACACAAGCTGGCAAAGGTTGTTCTCTGGTAGTCGTCCCGCCCCCCAAGGAGTCGACTTATGTTGCAGCTACTTCGTGCCACCACCGAGCGTGTAAGCGCTGCGGCCGCGCGCGTCGTTGGCGCAGCGTTGACCCCAGTCGAAAACACCTGTAACGGAACGGCGACCAATGGCTCCACATTTGCGTGGAATGTCATGCCGTCGGTGCACGCAACCGCCATTTGCACCCACGGCAAGCGCTATGAACGGCGGCTTCAGGAGATGCTCACGTAACTGTCGAGCAATCGAAACTCTTGTAGCCGCCGGACAACAGTCCGGCGGCTTTCTTCATTTTGTCCCCAACCACCAATCAACCCATTCATAAGAGAGATCCGTCATGACTACGACGATCACAGAAAACCAAATCACCGGCCAAGAAGCCTGGCGGACAGATGCACGTTGCGCGAGCATCGACGGCAATCTTGCGGCGACGTTCTTCAGCGAAGAGCTGCAGGACATTGCGGTTGCGAAGCGCATCTGCGCAGAGTGCGCTGTTATGGCAGATTGCCTTGAAGGCGCACTTGCGCGGTATGAGCCGTACGGCGTGTGGGGTGGCCAGCTCTTCCTCAACGGCAAGGTGCTGACCAACAAGCGGCGTCGGGGCCGACCACCAAAGGTGGCTCGCCCTGAGGATGACTTCCCTGTCATCCCCGTGCCAGAGCGCCTTGTGCCTCTGTTGCGTACCGCGTGAGGTATGGGAGCGGGTGTGCCGTCTTCTGACGAGCACCCGCTCCTAAGGCCTAGCCAGTTGCTGAGATGTGCGATCGAAGTGCCGCAAGACGAGCTTCGATCGGTTTGGCAGTTTGGTTTGGGCAGCTCGGTGGGGTGGGCTCGGCGAGTAAACCTAGGCGGGTGCGAGTTTGTCTTCGGTCGCCGGTCCTTTTCCTCGACCGAATCGGAACCAAAGCGTCCAGCCGATTATGGCGAGCACGAACAGCTCGCCAAGCACAGCCCATCGGAACGGTTCGGTAAACCAGTTACCGATACGACCAGGGAAATCGATGATCGTGCGGATCACAGGCAAGACGAATAGGTTCGCCCGCTGCCAGACAAACTCAGCGAGTACCCAGGCCACGCCCAGCACCCCCAATCCAATCATGCGATTTTGTTTGCTGAACTCGCCCCACATACCACGCAGCAGAGCGACGCTCACAAGAAGCAAGAGACCTACGCCGAGACGAGTAGCACCGGTCTGGTCAATCCAAATATTGACCTGCGTCTGCATGTTCTCGAAGAAGCTCACCAGAGCGTTCTGTTGGATGTTTCCTCGAAGGACTTGGACTTCCCACCAGCCGTAGATGACCAAGTAGATGCCGGACAAGACAAGCAGGACACCGCTGATGCGGTTCACCCATGGCAGGACCTTGCGCATGTTGGTCGCAATCGACGTCTTTGCCAGAGCGAGCGCAATCGTGAGCGTCATGATGACCGCTCCCATGCCGAGGCCGTACGCCACGAAGACTGAAACGCCGTCGACGAATCCGCCCGAGCTGAACACGTTCGAAACACCAGCAATAAAAAGGCCAACGGTGCAGCCAAGCGATACGACCGCGTAACTCACACCGAACAAGAACATTGACCAGAGTTCGCCCGAGTCGCCACCCTTCTCGAGCCTCGGGGTCGAGAGCTTCAGCTCAAATCCGCTGACCATGGCGATGCCGAACGGCACAAGCAAGATGCCGAGCACAAAGGTCACATATGGCGTGAACTCGAGAATCGAACCCTGGCTGAGCAGGCTTGAGGTCAGGACACCAAATGCGCCGAATACTGCCACGAACCCGGCAGTTAGCGCTGCACCCACCGCGAGCGCTCGCATGATGTTCTTGGCAGTGCTGTTGTCGGCAGCATCCTTGCCAAGGAAGAACGAGACATACACCGGCAACATTGCGAAGCCACACGGGTTGAAGGCGGCCACAAGGCCAAGCGTGAACGGAAACGCCAGGTCGGCATTAAACATCGGAGTTGCTCCCAGGAGCGATGTGCTGGTCAATCAATTTTCGTAGTTCTTCGCCGGTCAGCACACCCGACCAGGCGAACGCAACTTGGCCCTGTTCGTTCAGCAGCACGGTCGTAGGCATAACGAACCCGCCAAAAGCCCGAAACACCAGCGATTCGCTGTCATCAGCAAGCGGGTAGGTCACGCCCGTGATGTCGGCGAGTTCAACTGCTGATTCACGAACGTCGGCGACGTTCATGCCCACAAAGTCGACCTGACCCAGCAGGGCTTGGTGGGCTTCTTCGAACTCGGGCATTTCAGCGATACAAGCGGCGCAGTTGCTCGCCCAAAAGTTGACCACGGTGGGCCGACCAGTGAAGCTCGCTGTGGAACTCGCCGTGCCGTCAAAGTACACGAAGTCGGCTGCAGGAGTCGCTTCGAGGCCGTCAACTGGCGGTGGGAGCTCGGTCGCCGGTACGGGCGGCGTTGCGTCGCCTTCTAAGACGTCTGGGGGCCGCACGCTCACTCCCCCATCGTTCGTTTCAATCGCAGCAGGGAGCTCAGCCACGTCGGTCGAACCCGAACATGCGGCCGCAAACAGGGCAACAACCAGAACAGGCTGTAGCAGGGCAGCAGGCAGTCTGTAGTTGCGGGTTCGGTGTTGTGAGGGGTTTTTCATACGCTCGTCCATTCCAGCATGTTGGCGTTCAATAGTCAGCGCGCCTGTTTGGATACCGAATCAAACCCGGTGGGTGCTTCCACCAATTCCCGTTTCATTGTGACGATCTTAGAAATTCAACCCGTGTAGCTCAACCCGTGTAGCTCAACCCGTGTAGCTCAACCCGTGTAGCTCAACCCGTGTAGCTCAACCCGTGTAGCTCAACCCGTGTAGCT
>Ga0209828_1000626_pt1 | contig 33291 bp, 17 predicted proteins | sample MaitaG_FD_187429 | JGI IMG/M metagenome (GOLD analysis project Ga0209828, IMG submission 187429) | Marine algal microbial communities from Maine, USA - Maine_Asex2 metaG (SPAdes) (version 2) | ecosystem: Host-associated > Algae > Red algae > Unclassified | place: Maine, USA | collected 2015-01-05
TTAATGATTCGGTTAAAGGTTGCTCACGCAGCTTTTTTTTCATAAGTTGAGGTCTTTGAGGATGGCCAGGTTTTCACTGATGAGTTGGTTGCGGGTGGCTACACTACTGGCAGAACGCAAACCGTCCGCTGGTGTATTTGTCACATAATCGAGCAGTTGGGCTATGGATGAGGTAGCGACGTGCATGCGGGTATCGGAAGAAGCGTAGTAAATAAATACTTCCTTTTTATCGTTGACAATCCAGCCATTGCTGAAGACAACATTAGAAACGTCCCCGACGCGCTCTTCGTTTTTTGGTGCAATAAAATGTCCTGCGGGTGCGTGGGTAATGATCCAGGGTTTTGCTAAATCTGTCAAAAATAAATAAAGTACATATCGCAAACCCGCAGCGGTATTCCGAACACCATGTGCCAAATGCAGCCAGCCTTTTTCCGTTTTAATGGGGGATGGTCCCTGTCCATTTTTGACTTCTTTGATGGTGTGGTATAGTTTTGTATCGACGATGACCTCTGATTTTATTTCGGCGTTGGTCATCGAATCGGTCAATCCCCAACCGATTCCGCCACCACCTCCGACACTGATAAATCCATCTTGTGGCCGCGTATACAGCGCATATTTTTTATCCACAAATTCCGGATGTAAGACCACATTTCTCTGCTGTCCGGAGTAAGTAATCAAGTCGGGAAGCCGTTCCCAGGTTTTTAGATCTTTGGTGCGGGCGATACCACATTGTGCTTCTGCGGCAGAAGTGTTATTTGGTTGGGTTTTGTCTTTTCGTTCTGTGCAAAATAATCCATATATCCAGCCATCTTCGTGTGCGGTCAAACGCATATCGTAAACGTTGGTATCCGGATTTTCCGTTTCGGGCATGGTGACAGGGTAGTCCCAAAATTTGAAATTGTCAATTCCGTTGGGACTTTCGGCGATGGCAAAAAATGATTTTCGGTCATCTCCTTCTACCCGGACGGCGAGGATATATTTTCCATTCCATAACATGGCTCCTGAATTAAAAGCGGCATTAATACCCTGCCTTTCCAGTAGGTACGGGTTGGTTTTTTCATTCAAATCAAAACGCCAGAAAACGGGCGTATGCGCAGCGGTGAGGATGGGAAATTTCCACCGGTCATAGATGCCATTTCCTGATGACTGTTTCTCATTTTTTCTTTCAATCAGTTGTTTATGGTCAGAAAAAAGGTTGGTTAATTTTGTTTGAAAATCACTCATTATTTTGCTAGTTGTTTTATTTTTTAATAGTGTTTAAATCTGCGGGGTAATCCTCCATTTTGTCATACCAGTTTAATTTTAGCGTTACCGTACATACCAGGATAATTGCCATTGCGATAAGAAATTTATTCCAGTGTTGGATAACCATAAAAATCGGTGCAGCGACCAGAGCGGTTTGCCAAATAATTCCGATAACTACGTTGGCCATATCTCTACCAAAATCCTTATTTGCCTGCACTTCCGGATGCGTTGCCTGAATTTTTTCTAAAATTGGTTTCCAGAAACCCCAGGGTCTTGTTTTTAAATAAAAATTCTTTAAAACTTCCTCGTCATCCGGTTCTGATAAATAACTTCCCACAAAGCAACCTAAAAACGAGATAGCCAGATTTATTGGAAAGGCTTCCAGTGCGGTCCATTCGGGCAATAAAGAAGGCAAAATCATGGCGGCAAAAATTCCACCCACCATTCCCCAAAAGTATCCGTAGCCATTGAATCGCCACCAGTACCATTTTAGTAAATTGGCAGCGGTATACCCTCCGTACAATGCACCAACCAGCCAGTCAATGATGCTATTGATAGAACCGAGAAAAAAGGCAAATAAAGTTCCAATAATAACTACTGCCAAAGAAGCAAGATAACTCATCTGGACATATTTTTTATCCGTAGCATCGGGGTTGATGTATCTTTTATAGATGTCATTGACAATGTAGGCGGGTGCCGCATTTACGGCAGCGGCAAAAGAAGACATAAACGCAGCCAGTAGACCTGCGATCAACAATCCCATCAGGCCAACAGGAACAAAATTTTTGATGGCAAAAGGAAGAATTTGTTCAAAATCTACGTCTTTGCCCATTCCGATTAGCTCATCGCTATAGAAAACCAAAGCGAGTATGGTCAATCCTGTAATTAACATATAGCGAGGAAATAACAAGACCAAATTGACGAAGCCACTCATCTTGGCCGCCTCTTTCGGAGAACGGGTAGAAAGAACTCTTTGCATATCGTAGTTGGGCGCAGGCCCGGCCATGCTTTGTAACAAACCCTTGAGTAATATCATCATAAAAAAGATAGAGAATAATTCCCAGCCATCTTCTGATATTTTATCGTTAGCAGATTCCATGAGCGTAGACCAGTCGAGTCCCAGTTCCCAGCCAAAGAAAATATTATCCCAGTCGTTGGGTACAAATTGGGCCAGTACCTCAGGGGAGACTTGTTGCATTGCAATTATTCCAATAGCAATACTTGCAATCGTCATGATGATGTATTGCAGTACCTCGGTAAAAACGACACTGTACATTCCCCCTTTGATGACATAAACTGCCGTGAGACTGGTAAAGATGAGGCCGTACAAGATTTCGTTGGTGGCTGGATCTGCGGAGAGTTCCCATGGAAGAAATACAGTCGCAAATTTTCCGATTCCGATAAATCCGTAAGCTACGTAGGTAATGACGACAATAATGGCAAACAATACAATGACTAAATGTGAAAGGTTGGCCCCTTTACCCTCGCCAAATCTGAATCTTATCCATTCTGCTCCCGTCATGACGCCGGAGCGCCGGAGCCAAATAGATAAAAAGACCATCATGAAGATCTGGTTAAAAACGGGCCATAGCCAGGGAATCCAGACACTTTTTAAACCGTAAATAAAGAGCAGCATCACCATCCACATGGTTCCACTGATATCAAACATTCCGGAGGCGTTGGACAAACCGAGGTACTGCCATTTTATTTCATTACCACCGAGAAAATAGCTTTTGATATTGGTAGAAGCTTTTTTGGAAATCCAGAATCCGATACCGACGGTAATAACAAGGTAGAGTAGAATGATTGCGATATCAATGTAGTGTAATTGCATAGTAAGCCCTGTTTTTTATTTGGGAAGATTGGGTTTGTTAACGTTTTTAGCGAAAGAAATTTTATTTCTTACTTTTTGGTCAATTTATATAGCTCTGGTAATTCATCTTCGAAGAGCATGATGGGGTCTTCGCTAAATTTAACAAAGTTGGCGGCGCTGATGTGTTGAGGATAGGGTGCATAATGATGATCGGGGCGATCGTTTCGCCACACCAGGACCCAGGCAATTTTTCGTGCCAGGGTATCTCTTTTTATTCCATCGAGTAATTTATCTGTCCACCAGGTAGCCTGTGGAATTGATTCAAAACCAGTTTCAGTCAAGGCAGCCACTTTGTCTTTTTCTTCCGCTAATTTCACCACGGTGCGCAGTCGTTCGGTAAGGTGTTCGATATGACCAGAAAGACCAACATCATGGTAGTCATCCAAGCCCAGTATGTCTACCCATTCATCGCCGGGATAGCATTCCAGATAGTGAGCTTCATCTTTAAAGATATCGGGAGAATAAGCATATAAAATATTGTTTAATTCTTTCTCATCTCTTAGATAAGTTACGGTAAAACGCCAGAGGGATTTATACTCCTCGGGTGTACAAAAATCAGCTCCCCACCAGAACCAGCTCCCGGTATGTTCGTGAAAGGGTCGGAAGATAATGGGAACCTGTTCTTTGAATAACGTTCCTACCTCCAGATCGTTAACGAAATCCGCAAAGTGGTTAAGTTTCATTTTGTACGCTTCGTGATTTTCCCCTCCTGGCAAAATCGAAGCTACTACCCGAAGACTATCTTTTATATCCCAGGAATCTCCACCACTGGCAAAGTTGTCAAAATGCCAACTGATGGTATTGATGCCTCCCATGGTATAAACTTCTTTGATCCATCCCTTCATCTGGTTGAAATCAACGGAGTCGATATTATACGTTGTATTGCCTAACTTGCTCATATCCCAACCAAATACGGCTGGATATTTTCCACAAACATCCTTGACATCTGATCTGTTTTTATGCCAGTCATCCCAGCCTACTCCATATGCTAAGCCATCCTGATGACCAAACAGGACTTTTTCTTTTGATATTTTTTTCAAATTATCATAAAGTGCTTTGGTGGGACGAGAGGCATTATTATCCGTCGTAATAATTGATTTGTAACGCGGGTCTTCATAAAATTTAAAATAATAAATGGAGATAGCAGCTATCACCAAAAGCGGTATTGCCAGATATTTAAAAAGCTTCATTATTTTATTTTTAGGAACGGTACATAAATAAATTGATATTTTATACTTGGTTATTTTTGAACCGTTCCCTAATTACGCTAACAATATTTTACAGAAACAGTATATAACCTGTTTACCAGCCAGGATTATTTTCATTAATCATTGCATTGGCCGCAATTTCTTCAGAAGAAATTGGAAAGAGTTTTTGGTATTCCAGACGTGGACGATTGGCAGCTTCCATGGTTTCTAGCCATACTCCCCAACGGATTAAATCCCATCGTCTTTGAAATTCACCATATAACTCATGTCGTCTTTCCAGTCTTACTGCTGTTCTAAAATCATCTTGTGATAGTCCTTCTGTGAGGTCGTCGAGCGTTGCTCTTTGGCGTACTAGATTAATGGCATCATAGGCATCAGCAGTAGGTCCGTTGACTTCATTTTCTGCTTCTGCCAATAAAAGGAGTATATCGGCATATCTGGTAATGATCGGATTTGTGCCATTTTCATCTTTAACCTGAGAGTTTTGGTCTACATATTTTTTAATAAACAAGCGGGGTGTTCCTCTAACTTCTGAACCATCCTGCAATTGGTAATTATTACTTCCAAATCTTCCAAAACCATTGTCAAAAACACCTTCGTTCAATACACCCACTACGGTGGAAGGAAGAGAGCGGAAATTATACCAGTTGACGCCATTCAAGTCCGTCCATTCGCCAAACAAGGCCCGGTCAAAACTTACTCTGCGGTCACCATCTTCAAAAGTACTGTACAAATCTTCTCGCATGGAGATACCACCAAGTCCGCCACCACCAGCAAAATTCGCATTTCCCGGTGTGTAGAATCTGGGAATTTCAGGACCTTCATTCGGTGCCTGAGTCGCCTGGATAGAAAATAACATTTCATCGCTCATATCTTGCGACTCTTGTGAAAATACGTCCATGTATTCTGATTCCAGAATAGGAAAACCGTTGGCAGACATTCGCACTACCTCTTTACAAGCAGCAATGGCATCGTTGTAGGCAGCGGTGTTACCCACCTGTGCTCCTGCTATGTTCATTTTTACCTTTGCTAACATTCCCCAGGCAGCAGGTGCCGTAGGTCGTCCCCGGTCAGCAGCTGAATAATAGTTGTCGGAAAAATTTGCTGGTAAAATTTCTGCTGCTGTTTCAAAATCAGTGGAAGCCTGATTGTACACCTCTTCTACTGGACTTCTGGCCATGTCGGGAGAATCAACTGCGGGGTCATAAGATTTTGTTCGGATGGGAGCATCACCGAACCATCGGCCCAGTTCGTAATAACAATATCCGCGCATAAAATAAGCTTGACCCAATGCCGCGTTTTTAGCGTCTTCGTCCAGAAAGTCAATAGGTGTAACCCGGTCAATTACATTATTAGCCCGGTTGATTACCTGATAGAATCCAGTCCAGGGTCGTTCGATATACCATTGTCCGTTTTGGTTACCTGTATATCCACCCGAAATCCAGTCCAGCCCCAACATATCATCATTTTCCAGGGCAATAGGAACCCAGGAAGGTTGTACCCATAATTCCCAGGTCATTAAGGCATCATACATTCCGTTGACGGCAGCTCTTACTTCGTTTTCATTAGAGTAAAAATCCTTGGGAGCCTGAAAAGTAAATACTTCTTCTTCTAAAAAATCGTCTTTGCAGGCTGTAGAGAAGATGCAAAGAGCCAACATGATAAATAATATTCTGAATTTCATTTTAATAAATTTTATAGTTGAAAAATTTATACACATCAAGAATTCACATAAACCTGTGAATTATTTTAATAATTTTTTTTTAAAAAACCAAATTGCAACCAAACATAAAGGTTCTGGACTGGGGATAATTACCCAGATCAACTCCTTTCATCGCAGAACTGGAAAAGGCACTTACTTCGGGATCGTAACCAGAGTAATCCGTTTTTGTCCACAAGTTAATCGCGTTGATATAAAATCTGGCACTGGATAGCCAATTAACATTTTTAGCATCAAGCGTATATCCAAATTGTACATTTTTCAATCTCAAATAGCTTCCATCTTCTACAAATCGGTCAGAGAAACGACTGTTTCCATTATTCAGATTTGCTTCTCGAAATTCGGTAGAGGTTCCTTCGCCTTTCCATGCATTTTCATAAACTGAAAGCGGAATGTTTCTTCGTCCGTCCAGGTTATGAAATCGAATATTGAGGGTATTGATGATATCTGTACCGACCACACCTTGCAATAAAAAGCTAAAGTCAAAACCTTTATAGGAAAAAGAATTGGACAGTCCCCAGATAAAGTCAGGATTAACATCCCCTATAATCTCCCGATCATTGTCATCTATTGCACCATCCATATTAAGGTCCTTGTATCGAATTTGGCCAACTTCTGCTCCCGGTTGTGTCCCGATAAAAGCCTGAACTTCTTCTTCATTCTGGAAAATACCATCTTCTACGTAGCCAAAAATGGCACCAATTGGTACACCTACTCTTTGGATAAAAGGAAAGACCGCTAAGCCACTTCCTGCTCCAAGGCGATCAGCGAACTGCTCATCTACGTTTCCAAGGTCGGTAATTTTATTTCGGTTAATAGAAATATTACCGCTCAGTTGCCAGGTTAAATCTCCCTGAAGAGGATATCCGCCTAATTCCAGTTCAATCCCTTTGTTTTGAATATTTCCGGCATTGATCAAAGCATTGGTAAAACCTGTATTTGGTGCCAGGGTAATATTCTGTAAAAGGTCGGAAGTTTCTTTTTGGTAAACATTGATGGTAGAAAATATTTTTCCGTTCCATAGTTCAATATCTAATCCTGCGTTAAACTGGGTAGTAGTTTCCCAACGAAGATTATTGTTTTGCAAACGACCTTCGATTACGGCTGGTACCAGTTGATTATTAAAAGAAGTAGTTACTCCCTGAATAGTCGCCAGAGATTGGTAAGGACCAATGGCCTGATTTCCGGATTGGCCGTAGCTTAAGCGAAGTTTCAGGTTAGAAATAGCTTCGATATTCTTAATAAAATCTTCCTGGCTGGCTCTCCACGCAAAAGCGAAAGAGTAGAAAGGCGCCCATTTATTGTTAGAAGCAAACTTAGACGACCCATCGTATCTGAAAGTTCCGGTCAATAAGTACTTTTCCCTTAAAACATAATTTACTCTAGCCAGATAAGAAGCCAATTCCCATTTGGAAGAATTGGTTCGGGTAGGAACGTGAGACAAACCATTTTGCAGTGCAAAATAAGAAAGTTCATCATCCGGAAAGTTTCTTGCTTCGTTATTGATCCAGTAATCTTTGTTTGCTTCATAAGTAAAACCAACCAAGCCTTCGAGTCTGGAACCACTAAAATCTTTATTATAGCGTAATAAATTTTCATTAATCAGATTGGTAAATTCATTACTTGAAACGACTGCCAGTCCGTTCAATCCAAATCCTTCTGAAACAGTCCGTGGATAATAAGAGTTGTTTTTTCGGTCAATATAATTAGTGGCCAATCGAATATCCGCTGAAAATCCACCGAACAAATCAATTACCGTATTCACGCCACCAATGATTCTGGAAAAGTTGTGTGACTCTGTCACTTCATCTGTATACCGTAACGGGTTGGCACCAAACTGCTGGAAAACAGAAGGATCTTCCAGCCTGGGATCATCTCCATTGGCTCCCAGTATTTCGACCGTTCCATCTTCATTTCTAAATAAAGGACGGATAGGAGAATAATTTAAAACAGAACGAATAATTCCTCCGGCTGATTCGGTCGTATTGGTAGAAGTCCGAACCAAGCTGTTATTGGAGCGGCTATAAGCGAGGTTACCACTGACACGAACCCGATCATTGATTTGGTAACTCATGTTGGTTCGGATGCCCCCTCTTTTAAATCTGGAACCAATGATAGAGCCTTTCTGGTCTAGATAATTTAACGTTACGGCATAATTTCCTTTATCGTTTCCACCCGAAAACCCTATTTGATAATCCTTGACCGGCGCTCTCTGAAAAATAGCATCTTGCCAGTCTTCTTCAGCCTCTTCACCCAGAGCCAATACCTGACTAATGGTAGGTCGAGTAGGGTTGGCTAACGAATCCGGAGCCCACAAAAACGAACCAGCAGGAATACCAGCATTTGCATAAGCGGTATTTTGGTATTCCATAAATTTTTCGGCATCCAGCAATTCTATTTTATTAATAACTTCCGAAAATCCGTACGCTATATTCAGGGAAACCTTTCCCTTTCCACTTTTTCCTTTTTTAGTAGTAATGAGTACGACACCGTTCGCTCCTCTGGAGCCATAAATAGCGGTTGCGGAAGCATCCTTTAAGATTTCAATACTTTCAATATCCGATGGAGAGATGGTAGATAGAACGTTGGTGTTGGAAATAATTTGATTATTGGGTTCGCTGGCACCGAGGTTGCCCGCAGAAGCTCCAGGGTTGGTAACCGGAATCCCGTCAATCACATATAAAGGTTGCGTTCCTCCCAAAATGGAGTTGGTTCCTCTGATTTCAATACTGATACCTGCTCCCGGAGCTGCATCTCCCTGGGTGACATTTACTCCAGCGGCTCTTCCCTGTAATCCTTGCTCTAGCGAAGTAATAGTTGTTTTACTTAATTCGGCGGACTTAATGGACGTAACCGATCCGGTAAGATCACTTTTTCGGGTCTGACCATAGCCTACGATAACGATCTCCTCCATAATCTGAGCGTTTGTCTCCAGTGAAATTTTTAAGGGGGCATCATTTTCCACGACTACCGTGGTAGGTTGGTAGCCAGTATAACTTACTTTTAAAACATCTCCCGGGCTGGCTTTGATTGAAAAATTACCATCTATGTCTGTTGCGGTTCCAGTGGTGGTTCCCTCAATTAGAATGGTGGCACCGATCAATACTTCTCCATCGGGTGAAGAAGTAACGGTCCCATTTAAATTATATGTCTGGGCGGACAATCCTATAGAGCATAGCAGGAAGAAGAAAAGAAGGCCTTTTATGCGAGTTATGCGAGGCTTTAAGTTGGGGTAAGAAAGGTGTTTCATAAGCAAATCTGGTTTTGATTCATTTTGTATTAGTTAAATCATGATTACTCAAAGGTGCGGAACTCCTTGGGTTAATTACTGAGAGAAATTGTTCATAAAAGGGTGGTAAATGTTGCAATATCACTTTTTAAAGGGTCAAAATGCGGTGGTGGTTACAAATACCCCCTGAATTTGAACGGAATAACAAGTGTGAAAGCTAAAGGGCAGTCTTACCTTTACGAAGTCAGTGGATGTTAAAAATCAATAAAATAATAACTTGTTTTTTTGATTCTTTAAGGAACGGTTCAAAATAACCAAGTCTAACTTACTAATTTATTTATGTACAGTTTCTAAGGAATGGCCACAGCAAAAATTTATTAAACCATAAAAACCTTATTTCTTATGAAGAACATTTTACTAACCTTATTTTCAATTATTACCATGATGTCTTTTGCTTCCCAGGCAACTGCGCAGTGTGCTGATAATTCAGTTTCCAACGGCGGGTTGGAAGAAGGAATGACAAATTGGTGGAACTGGCACGATAATAATCCAGATGGCTACAGTTTTACTTTATCTTCTGATGCCTTTGCTGGTGATAGCAGTATTGCGATTAATGTACTGGTAGACTCGGATTCACTGACTAGTTTTTCGGGTGGAGAGTACAACAACCGACCTCAGACGATACCAGTTACGGCCGACGTTACCTACGAAGTAAGCTTTGCGGTTAAAAGTACCGTTCCGGATGCCATGGTATCTGCCTGGGTAAAGGACGAAAATGATAGCTGGTTTACTTTACAAAATGAATTTTTCACAGTAGATACCGTATGGCAGGTGTTAACTACTCAGTTTACTTCTACCGTAGACCGAGCAGATATTCATTTAGAATTAAAAGCATACAGTGCGGATATCAATGAGCCTTATACTGTTTTATTTGATGAAATTTATATCTGCGATGCCACCCCTAAAACGGCCACTTGTGAAACCAATTTAGTTGACAATTCAGGATTTGAGGCTTTTCCAAATGCTTTGGCCGATTGGTGGACCTGGCACGGAGGTACGGAAGAAGCATTTGCTTTTTACGCGAGCGATGATGCTTACTTTGGTGACAGTAGTGCAGTATTGGAAACAATATTAGCATCTGATGATATTCCTACTGGTCCGGCGGAATATAATAATCGAGGAATGATAATCCCTGTACTTGAAGGAGAATTTTACGAAGTTAATTTTGCGGCAAAAAGTACCATTAATCAATCCAACGTACAGATTTGGGTGAAGGATGAAAACGATAGCTGGTTTACGCTATTCAATACGGATTTTGATATCACTACTGACTGGGCAGAGTACTCTTTCTTTTTTCAGGCAGATGTTGATCGGGCTGATATTCATTTGGAAATAAAGGTATTCAATGCCGGTTTTGCGCCCTACAAAGTATTTTTGGATGAGGTAGCCATTTGTGCTGCCAATCCTTCCACGACGACCTGTGAAGACAATATTGTTTCTAATCCAGGAGCAGAAATGGGACTGACAGGCTGGGGAAGCTGGCACGGTGGAGAAGTAACTAATTATTCTTTTGAAGTTAGTGACGAATCCGCTGTAGCTGACAGTAGTTTATTAATTAGAGTACTAGAACCAACAGCAGACCTCACAGGTACGGGCGAATTTAATAATCGACCACAGGTATCACCCGTAGTGGCTGATCAGAACTACAGAGTGTCCGTTTGGGCAAAAAGTACTTTAGAAGGAGCCGCTATTCAGATGTGGGTAAAGGATGAATTTGATGGATTTACAACAATAGGAAATGACGTAGCAACCATTACGACAGAGTGGGCAGAGTATGGTTTTGTTTTCGCTAATGAAACAGATCGTGATGATCTACATATCGAACTAAAAGTATTTACAGAAGGCGCTACGGCACCTTACGATGTATGGTTTGATGAAGTGTCCATTTGTACGACAGATGATGAGCCAGGAAGTGACGAACCACAACCAGAAGTCTACAATTTTGGTGCATTGGATACGTTGATTGGTTGTAGTGCCAATATGGCTTTTGAATTTTCAGATACAGATGCAGATGAAGACGGTGAAGGTTGGGAAGTTTGGGATGGCAATGATGAAGAACTTGTCGCTACCTGGGTATATGATCCGATTCTTCCATTTTCTGGCGCTAATTCAGTAAGAATAGACGTTCCTGCCGACCACAATGTAGCAGAAGTGCACCACCGGTTTGGTGATCGTTTTGATCTGGTAGAAGGAACAGAATATACCTTGACCTTATGGGCCCGTGGTGATATTCCCGACGGAGATACGCTTAGAGTATATTCCCGTGCGGTGAGAGATACGGACTGGAACGAACCAGGGCACGGTAACTTTATGGTCGTAGATAGCGAATGGAAAAATTATTCCTTTACTTTTACTCCGAATGAAGATTTCAACAACGCTTTTGTAGATATTAAAGCATGGAGATGGAACGAAGCAGACTTTACCGAAAGTTATACTGTCTGGTATGATGATATTCAACTATGTGCTTCTACTGATGCTACAGTAACGATTGGAACTGTTGGATTTACTGATTTGGAAAATTTAGGTCTTGAATTTAACCTTTCTCCCAATCCGGTAGCTACCGCAGAATCAGCACAGCTGAGCATTACTGCGGATGAATTACTGGAAAATACAACGGTTAAAGTAATGGATGTTTTGGGTCAAACTGTTCGTGAAATTCAAACGGATATTCGTCCCGGTACACAGGAACTGAATATTTCTACCGAAGGATTGTCGGCTGGACTCTATTTTATTAATGTCCGCTACCAGTTTTATACAAAGACTTTAAAATTACAGGTGGTCAATCAGAAATAGATTATTTTTAAAGAACCATTTTTCGAAAATTAAATAAGGGGGCAACACAGTGTTGTCCTCTTTTTTTAAAAAAAAATATATGAAACAATTATTTATTTATCTTTTTCTATTTTCAGTAAGCTATATGGCTTCCGCTCAGGATATTGAGCAATTTGGAAAATTTGAAACAGATGTTAATGTAACCGCTACCTACCAAAACGCTTATGATTACGACGAGGTAGCCGTGACCGCTATATTTACAGGTCCGGATGGCACCGCAACGGAGGTAGATGGTTTTTATATCGAAAATTTCCTTCTGAATACCAACAACGGTAGTCTCACACCAGCAGAAACAGGTTTTAAAGTTCGATTCTCTCCTGATCAAGTTGGTAGCTGGACCTATGAAATCTCAAAAACGGATGCATCGGGAACCATTGCGCTGAGTAGTGATGCTTTTCAGTGTGTAGCTTCTACAGCCCCGAATAATCACGGATTTGTTAGAAAAAATGAAACGAATTATTTAAACTTTGATGATGGTGAACAGTACATTCTGATCGGAGAAAATATGGCCTGGCAGACTGGAAATACCCTTGTCAATTACAAAACCTGGGTATCCGGATTGTCGGATTTTGGTGGTAACTTTATTCGTCTCTGGCATGCCCACTGGGGTCTGGGAATTGAATGGAAAGATGGATGGAATGGTTTTGGAGGATTGCGTAAATATCAGCAAGTCAAAAGCAGATACCAGGACTGGCTCTATGATTATTGTGCCGAGAACGGGGTATACGTTATGCTTTGTATTCAGCACCACGGACAAGTATCTACCAACGTCAACCCCAACTGGAACGACTCGCCTTATAATGTAGCCAACGGAGGACCTTGTCAAAATACCTGGGATTTCTTTACAAATGAGCAGGCCATCGCAGACACTAAAAATCGGTTGCGATATATCGTAGCCCGTTGGGGATACGCCAGAAGTATTATGGCCTGGGAACTATTTAACGAAGTAGAGTGGACGGACAACTTTAATACGCACCGGTCAGTTATTGCAGATTGGCATTTTGAAATGACCGACTATTTAAAATCCATTGATCCATATGGACACTTGCTCACGACCAGTTATGCGGAAGAAAGCGAAGACCCCGAAGTTTGGTCTTACCCCGAAATTGATATTACACAAACACATTTTTATAACAATGTACCCAACCTCGAAAAGGTACTCGTAGGAGGTGTCCGAAAATACCTCGAAGATTTCGATAAGCCTACCCTGACGGGTGAATTTGGTTTAGGGGGTTCGGCGGACCTGGCCAATGCTGATCCAGATGGTATCCACCTGCACAATTCGCTATGGGGTGCTTTATTTGGTGGAGGAATGGGAACCGGGATGACCTGGTGGTGGGATAATTATATTCACCCCCAGAATTTGTATTTCCATTTTGACGGAGTTAATAAACTTTCTCAGTTGGTTCCGTTTCTGGAAAAAGATTTGTCTCCTGCTTCGGTGTTTGTTTCGGGCGCTTCGGGCGCTTTGCTTTATGTACCTGGTGGCGGATGGGGAATAGCGGAAGACAATTTTCTTTCGATTGATGCTGCTGGTCAGATTACACCAGCGAATGTTACGCTAGGACAATATCTCTACGGCAGCCAGTGGAATACCGAATTGAGAAATCCACCAACTTTTCAAGTTGATTACGGACAGAATGGATACTTTGAAGTAGTAACTGGATCAGAAACCGGACAAGCACCTAACCTGACCATAATGATAGATGATGTGATGGTACTCAATACTGCAGCCTCCACCAGTACTACCTATCGAGTAGACGTTCCCGCAGGAATGCATACCATAAAAGTAGACAATACGGGAACAGACTGGCTTTCAATTGCGAGTTATAATTTTTCTAATCTGGGCAGTCAGGTAGATAATTATGTGTTGACTTCAGCTGATCAGACTTATGCAACCGGTTGGGTATTGAATAAAGAATACAATCACAGAAGTGTTATTGATAATGGGAATCCAGCGCCAGCCGTTGGAGCGGCCCTGACGATTCCGGATTTTGAGGCAGGAAATTATATGATTACCTGGTTGGATTGTCTGACCGGAGAAGTGTTAAGTGCGGAGCCTCTGGTGGTTGGGGATGATGGCGCATCTATCTCGGTACCGGATTTGTTTTGGGATGCGGCTTTCGTGTTAGATGTGGAAGCAGTGACCAGCGTTGCTGATCTGGAAAGAACCAGTTTTAAGATGTATCCAAATCCGGTAGCGGTTGGCGAACAGATCAATTTATCTGGTTTAGAAACTGAAACATCCACTGTGATAAGTATCGTAGATATGGCCGGAAGAACGGTCCACACCTATCCCGTAACAAGTCAGGTAGTTGGTAGAAATAATGTAGAATTATTGTTACCGGGTGATCTATCGACCGGAATGTACTGGCTAAAAGTACAACAGGCTTCAGGTCACATCATGGCAGAACCATTAATGGTAGGAAAGCGATAAAAAATTATAATACCGAGTGAATACTTTATTTATAACTCATTCTTTACGTATTCACTCGGTTTTATTCCAAATTCTTTTTTAAATTGTTCCCGAAAATATTTCAAATCGTTATAGCCTACCATGTAAGTGACATCTGCGACGTTGTATTGTTTGGTTTTTAAAAGTTGAGCGGCCCGTTGAAGTCTAAATTCCCGAATAATTTTGTTAGGTGATTTTCCGGTTAGTGCTTTTAACTTTCTGTAAAGTTGCATTCTACTCATGAAAAGAGCCGCTGCCAATTGCTCGACCGAGAAGCTGGAATTGTCTACATTTTTCTCAATCACTATTTTAATTTGCGAGAGTAATTGTTCATCCAGCGTATTCATGACCACCCCGGAAGGACTTAGATCAAAGTTGGTAGAAAATTTTTCTTTCAGTTTATTTCTGGAATCAATTAGATTTATTATTCTGGATTTCAATAGTTGCATGTTGAAAGGTTTGGTCACGTAATCATCGGCCCCGTTTTCTATACCATTAATTTTAAAAATAAGAGAAGTTCGAGCAGTCAATAAAATAATCGGGATATGGCTGGTGGTCAATTCTGTTTTTATTTTTTGACACATTTGTATCCCGTCCATTTTTGGCATCGAAACGTCAGCAATGATTAAATCAGGAATCCTTGCCAGTGATTTCTCCAAACCCTCTGCACCATCACCTGCCTGGATAATCTGGTAGGTAGAAGCCAGGTTTTCATTTAAGTAAGAACGAATGTCCGCATTGTCTTCGACGAGTAAAATAAGCGGTTGATCATTTTTGTCTGGTAATGGTTCTTCCGTTAATTCCTCCGCTTCTGTGCCCGTCGGAATCGCCTTGCTGGATGCCAGGTAATTGGAAATTTTTTCACTGTTTTTAAAATCAATAATTTTTTCTTCCTGTCTGAAATGACCTTCACCAAATGGTACGGTGAAGACAAATGTACTTCCATGGTGTTCATTATGTTCTACCCAGATTTTTCCATGATGAGCTTCAATAATAGATTTGGTCAAAGCCAAACCGATGCCAGTTCCCCCTTTGCGAATATCTTCCGTGTTTTTTTCTACCTGATAAAATCGGTCAAAAATGTGCGTTCTTTGATTTTCAGGAATACCAGGCCCTGTATCGATAACCTTAACGGTCAGAGACCTGGGATGGTCGGTACTGGTAAAAAGGTATATTTCAATCTGGCCGCCATTAGGTGTAAATTTTAGCGCATTGGATAATAAGTTGAACCAAACTTTTTCCATTTCGTTGCGGTCGTACCAGAGTGGAATAGATTTTTTTTCAGGATGAAAATCCAGCTTAATATTTTGTTGTTTGGCCAGCCCTTTAAAAGATAGAACTACCTCATTGGTAAATTTGATAAAATTTCCTTCGGCCACTCTTAACTTCATCAAGCCCGCTTCGTTTTTTCTAATATCCAGTAATTGCGTAATCATGGTCAGTAAGCGGTTGGCATTTTTATGCATCCTGACCATAGTGTGATGGATTTTTTTATCAAAAGATTGCTCTTTAACAAATTGTTCCAAAGGACTGATAATGAGGGTTAAAGGCGTTCGTAATTCATGAGAAATATTAGTAAAAAATTGTAATTTCATTTGGTTAACTTCTTCCAGTTTTTCTCTTTCCAGTTTTTCCAGGTGTAAACTATTTTCAAAATCAGCTCGCATTTTTACAATTTTAAAGGTCCCGTAAATCAATGCACACGAAATAATAAAATAAATAAAATAAGCCCAGCTGGTCATCCAAAACGGGGGAGCGATGTTCAGCGTCAGTTCGACTGGTTCACTCCAGACGCCATCTGCATTGGCTGCCTTGACTTTAAACTGAAACTGGTCATACGGTAAATTAGTAAAGTAAGCAATCCGTTTGGATGCAACCGTATGGACCCAGTCCTCATGAAATCCCTCCAGCTTGTAAGCATATTTTATTTTATTGGGATCACTGGACAGTAGTCCGACAAACTCAAAGGAGAGTACATTATCGCGGTGGGTTAAATTGATTTCTTTGGTTTCGGAAATATTTTGTTTTAGAATGATTCTGTCATCTTTTAATTTGCCGATCGGTACTGATTTATTAAATAATTGAAAGTCAGTGATAGAAACAGTTGGAGGGGTCTGGTCTTTTTTTATTTCCTCTGGATAGAAAAAGGTGAGTCCGTTGATGCCTCCAAATATTAGTTGATCTCCATTCAGTGTTACAGCTGATTTATCATAAAAAATCTCGCTAATTAAGCCATCATAAGTATCAAAATTTCTTACGTCAATCATATTATTTCCTCGATGAATAGAAGAGATTCCATTGGAGGTGCTTACCCAAATATCTCCTTTTTGGTCTTCTAGGACAGCTTGTATGTTTCGACTTTGGAGGCCATCAGGTTTATCGATATGAGAAAACGTTTCCGTTGTCAGATTCAAAATATTTAAGCCACTTTCAGTACCAATCCAAAGTTCATTTTGTAAAGATTTATTTTTAGGTTTATAAATTGCGTTAATAAAATTATTACTAATACCTACTTCTGAATGCTGTTTAAATTGATAATGCTTAACCAGTTTTACCTGTTTGTTTTGGTTGTCATATTTTAGTTTGTAGAGTCCGCCCCCTCTGCTTCCGGCCCACAAAATTGTAGTTCCCTCTTCAATGGTTTCAGAAAAACAAACGATGGGAAATTTTTTAAGACTCAATTCAGAAGCGCTGGTCGCATCAAAGTGGGTAATCTCTGCGGTTGCAGGATTGAGCTTGCCTATACCATTATCCCAATATCCTATCCAAATCCCGCCATCGGTGCTTTGAATCAAAGACATCAGGTAATCGTCTTCTAATTTTTCCTCCATCGTATACTGGGTGAGATTTTTTATCTCCGTGCTAACTGTCGGAATTTTTTCTTTTGAAATTTTAAGGAGGCCCGCTCCTTTGGTGGTCAACCAGATATCTCCTGATTGCGACACAATCAAGTCTGAGATAAACCCTGAAAGGTCTTTTTTTAGAGGCGCTTTTATTGGAAAATGCAGATTATTTTCTGCGGATGGAGATTGATCCCGAAAGGGAATAAAACCGATTCCAGTTCCATTGGTACCGAACCAAAGGCCATTCTGGTTTTTGTCTAGTTTAATACTACTAATGAGGTCAAAATTCTGCCTGCTTTCGGAAAGCTGAACGCTGTGAAAAGGTTTACTGGAAAAATTTAGATAGTTGACGCCCTTGTCCGTTCCGACCCAAAGGACATCAGATTTGTCCTTGTACAAGGAATGAATAACGTTGTTGTTGAGGTCGTTTTCAGAGAATCTATTAGAGAAAAAATAGTCAAATTTTTCACTTTCAATATCCATAATATTCAAGCCATTGAAAGTCCCGATCCACAGTTTTTTTCTTTTTTCATCCTCATAAATATCGGACACAAAACTATGGCTCAATCCTTTATTGGACGCTTTATCATTTGAGAAAGTTTTAAAGGATATTCTGGATCTATCCTCAGGAAAATAGGTTACTTTTTTTACACCAATACTAGTACCAACCCATAGCGTATTGGGCTCAATTTTGGAAGGAATGACTTTATAAATAAAATTGTGTCTGAGAAAATCATCCTCTGATACATTTTCTGGTGCTAAATAGTATTTGATAAAATAATCAGGTGCGCCATTTTTTCCCTTTACCAGTAAGTCCAAACCAAATTCACAACCTACCCAAAGACTTCCCTCCTCGGACAATCCGAAGGAAACGATGCCCTGATAAAGTTTACTATTTTCATTGACTTCCGAGTTTTCTATATGAACAAAATTTTCTGTTTCAGGATCAAAACGGTTAAGACCTTTCTCTGTTCCTATCCACAAATACCCGTCTTTATCTTCCTGAATAGCCAGGACATGATTATTGCTAAGGCTGTTCATATCTTTGCTGTCCTTCTGATACTGGATGAACTTATTCAGGTTTCTGTCATATTTATAAAATCCAGTGTAATTGGTACCTACCCACAATCGGTCTTTACTATCCTCAAAAAGGCATTTAATTTTATTGCCGTTCAGACCACTCTTGATATCCAGTTCTTGCTGGTAAGTTTGTACAGAATATCCATCATATTTTTTTAAGCCTGACCAGGTAGCCATCCAGATAAGCCCTTTTTCGTCTTGTAAAATATCATTGACAGGCTCATCTGTCCAGCCTATTCCGGAAGGTAGTCGATTAAATGTATAATGTTTGTCTTGCGAAAAAACGAAGGTGATATTCCCTGCAAATAATAAGATGAAGAAGGTAACAATGATTATTCTCATGGGTATTTGTTCTTTGAGAAATTTGTTTATAATTGATACGGTTCACTAAATTTAGGGAATTTAACTGAAAAAGATGGGGTATAATAATCTGCTGGATGCTTTTATTTTGTTTTTTATAAGTATACGTCTTCTGAGAGACTGAGATGTATTGGTTATTTGACCTTAGACTTATACTTGAAAGTAATACGGCAAAAACCAACGGACGAGAGAAGAACGGACGAGAGATACTGAAGAGATGAAAAAATATTTCGCCTTTTATCTTAATCTATTTAATCGCCATTCCTGAAAAAAATCAGGAAGTGCCGTGAAGAAAAAACAGGTAGAAACGGGCGTTTGTAAATCCCGTTTCTACAGCGCTTCTATTTTTTTCTGATCTTCTGAATATTTGCCAATGCCTCTTTGGTTACCTGTTCTGTTCTTGCATAATCAAATTTCCCATCTCCATCTGTGACGAATAATTTGGAACCCATTCCAACACAGTAAGCACCTGCTTCTATCCAGCCTTCCAGATTTTTATAATCCGGTGAGACACCTCCCGTAGGCATGATGTTCGTCCACGGCTGTGGTGCGCGTACCGATTTGATAAAGTTGGGTCCGTAGGTACTTCCTGGAAATAGCTTAACAATTTCACAGCCTAGTTCTTCGGCTTTGGCAATTTCTGTCAGGCTACCACAACCCGGAGACCACAATACTTTTTTTCGGTTACAGACGATTGCGATATCTTCGCGTAGTACGGGAGTCACGATGAAGTTAGCCCCCAATTGCATGTATAAGCTAGCAGCACCACCATCGGTCACCGAGCCTACCCCGAGTATCATATCCGGCATTTTTTTCGCCGCATACTTGTATAATTCTGCGAAAATTTCGTGGGCGTAATCACCTCGATTTGTAAACTCCAACAACCGGGCACCGCCTGCGTAAATTGCATCCAATAATTTTTTTGCAATATCAATATCCGCATGGTAGTAAAGTGGAACCATTCCTTGTTCCTTCATCTTCTGTGCAACTTCTATTCTTGTAAATTTTGCCATTTTTTTTTTAATTAAAAGATTATTTATGTACAGTTTCTCAGGATCATTAAAAGAATAACTTATAACATTTGGCTGCTTAATTTACGCCTACTCCTTGTTGGTAAAAAACTCATTATGCTATGGCATAAATCGCATTTCACCGCCTCGATTATAAGCAAATTAACCGACCCAAACCTTTATACCCCATTCCTTATCGAGCAACGCGTCCACTCGCATCACCATCCATCAACTTCTCTACCTCATCCACGGTCGCTAGATTCGCATCTCCGTAAATTGTATGTTTTAAACAAGAAGCGGCCACTGCAAAGTTTAAGGCATTTTGATCATTGTCGGGATATTGAAGCAATCCATAAATCAGTCCACCCATAAAACTGTCGCCACCACCAACACGGTCTACGATATGGGTAATCTGATAAGTAGGCGCTTCGTATAAAGTCTTTCCATCGTATAAAACACCCGACCAGGTATTGTGCGAAGCACTGATAGATCCACGCAAAGTGGTAATAACTTTTTTAGCACGAGGAAACATTTTCATGAGTTGTTGCAAAACCGATAAATAGGATTTAGCATCTACTTCATGACCCGCAGTAACGTCCAAACCTTCAGGATGTAATCCAAAATGCTTTTCCGCATCTTCTTCGTTACCTAAAATAATATCACAACCTGCCACTAATTCAGGCATTACTTCGCCCGGTTCCTTACCGTACTTCCATAAATTTTTTCGATAATTGAGATCAGTAGAAACGGTGACCCCCATTTTATTGGCCATCTGGATTGCTTCGAGACAGGCATCAGCTGCCCCCTGAGAAATAGCCGGCGTAATACCTGTCCAATGGAACCATCCAGCATCTTTAAATACCTCTTTCCAGTCAATCATCCCCGGTTTGATTTCACAGATAGCCGAATGATTGCGGTCATAAACTACTTTACTACCCCGACTAACGGCACCAATTTCCAAAAAATAAATACCCAGTCGGTCTCCACCATATACGATATGATCCGTTCCAACATTGCGTTTGCGCATCTCCATTAACGCACATTGTCCAATATCGTTGTCGGGTAGGCGAGTGACAAATTGGGTAGGGATGCCATAGTTAGCTAATGAAACCGCCACGTTACTTTCCCCACCACCATAAATGGCTTCGAAAGAGCTGGCCTGTGAAAATCTTTTCCAGTTAGGAGGTGTTAGCCGGAGCATAATTTCTCCAAAGGTTACTACTTTTTTCATAAATGCAAATTTAATGTTTTAATTTATAGTTTATATTAGGAATGGTTCAAAAATAACTTTACACTTTTGAAACGCCACCCGCAGAAGGACTATGGCGTCATTATTATGGCCACAAAGAAACAAAGAAAAAGATGTTTTTCTTTGTTTCTCAGGGACTTTATGACAACTGCTACTGATTTTATTCCTGGAAAAAGGATTTAGGGGTGCTGCAGCAACTGGATTATCGTTAATTGTCAGTTTGAAAACGCAAAGGCCAACGTAATTGACAATTACAGAGGAGGTTACGACGATTCGACGATAGGTGGGAATCTGAAAGTTTAAGAACCGTACCTTTACAAACAATCAGTTTTATTTATCCGGTAGCACGTAGACAAATCTTACTGCTTGATAAATCGCTTCGTTGTCGTAGATTTTCCATCCATATATTCTAGCGTATAATTACCAGTTGGTAATTGACTAATGTCAAGATTTAAAGAAGATTGCCCCGCTGTTTGCTGCGTCAAAACCAACTTTCCATTGAAGTCAAATATCTGAATTTGAGCTGCCTGCGATGTCGTACCATCTAGCCTGTTAATGTCCAGCTGTAAAAATTCCGTAGCGGGGTTGGGCATCAACTTGATGGAGGAGGAAAGAAGATTTTCGGAAGTCGTAGACGTTGACAGTGGTGTGTAGATCAGGATTTCATTTTCGGTCGTAAACCAGATTTTTCCATCCTGAGCGATCATCAGGCTTAGTACCTCACTGGAGGTCATCGGAGAATTACCCGCGTCGAAGGTTTCCCAGTTGTCTCCATCCAGATGGTGAAGTCCGTAGCCGGAACCGAACCAGACATTGTCTTTGGCACCATCGACGGCGATCTCGGTAAAATAGTCGGTACCCATTCCCCAGTTTGACAAAGCTGACGACGGCGTAAATTCCCCGTTTTCGTATAAGCTGCCCTTGCCGGCAGGTCCCCCAAACCAGAAAGTCTCTCCATCTACTTTGCCGACATAGTACTGATAATTAGAACTGACACTGGAGTTATCGGTACCAAATACTTCCCAGTTTCCATTATCAAAACGTCGGATCGGATCTCCGTTGGCGATGGTCACAAAGATACGACCATCGTCCATGGCCGCTAGTCCAAGGGCATTCCAGTTGGCGTCGGGTATTTCGTAAGTTGTCCAGGTAGTACCGTCGAAAGAAACGAGGCTGGCACGCGAAGTAAACCATAATACCCCGTTGTGTTCGATTCCGTCAAATGCAAAATTATATGTTAGGTCCGCATTGCTGGTGTTTATATTTGACCAGGTATCGTTTTCATAAACACCTATACCATCTCCAGAACAGAAAAGAACTCTATCATTAGAATCCTGAAAAATTGAGTAGACGGAAGGAGATTCAAAATCCATTAAAGTGACATCGTTATTGATTGCCTCCCAGGTATTTCCGTTCCAGCGGATGACCCGTCCGGCAAAGGAATTTCCGCCCCAGACGTTTCCTTCGTTATCCTCAAAAAGAGAAATAATTCGCAGTGATTCATCGGTGATGTCCTCGTACGGAATGACTTCCCATTCTTGTGAGAAAGCCGTATTTGTTGAAAATATGAGAAAGAAAAAGAGTAGTAAGTTTTTCATGTTAGCGTGGTTTTAATGATTCTAAGTGCAGTTTTTTAAAAAAATGTGTTACCTTATTTTAAAGGTAGCCAAATGTCATCAGGTATTATTGCAATATATAAAAAATAATGTTGGAATTGCGTGTGAGCGTAGCGTTAAGTGAAGAATGATCCTACATAAATTTTTCAGAAAACAGTGCCGCTAAATTGAGTTTTTCAAATACTTTAATCCCGCAAGATGTACTTTTTTGCCAAAGTGAGTGGTTCGAGATCATGTAATTCGGCAATCAATTTGGAATAACCTTGCATTTCCGATTTGAGGTTGACGGTCCAATCGATACCCGCAACTATTTTTCCAGTAATCCATTCAAGGTAACCCAAGCAGGGACGGATTCAGCAGACCTGTTTTATCGCTAAAATAATACACTTAGCATCTGCATTAATAATTTGGGTTTCATTTTCCTTTTCAACCAAAGTTTGTTTCCAATGATTGTGTCCGCAACAAATGACTGTTTTTGGGCCACGTTCAATCACCTTTCTGATGTTCTCATTACCCTTCATTTTTGGATCGAGATGATTAGGACCTTCATGAAGTAAAAGGATATCCGGCTGTTTCCGTAATAATTTTCCCAGCATTTTTAAGTGGCTGCTTTCTTCCTTTCTAAAAGGTTTGGTAGGTCGCCCGATGATGCCACTAATACCTCCAATGTTTAGACCAGCAATCTTTTTGATTTGGCCATCAAGATAATGAATATTTTCAGTACTTTTAAATTGTTCAAAAGCATTGTTATTTCCAAAGTCATCATGGTTTCCTGCCACGCCTGCTACAAAACCAAAATGCTGATTAAAGGCATGCCAAACATTCTTGACGTCTCCCAATCCACCTCTTTTATCGAGTCTCGCATATAGATCACCACAGAGCAATACACCCACCCGCTGGTGATCTATGGTTGGGAATTGTATTTCAAATAATAACTTTAAAAAATCCGGTAACAATTCTCCAAGTAAGATTGGAACTTTATTGTTAATAATATTGCCCTGTAAGTCAGATGCAATAATCAGGTAGTCTAATTCGGTAGTTGTTAAATCCTCAATGGTCCCAAGATATATTGGCAAATCCGCTGTTGCTAGTGTTCGAGAGTCTTGCTTATTCCTCCCGCCTTGCGCAACCATTTGATACTGGAAAGTTTCTATCGGATCGGTATCGTTTATTTGTATAATCATTTTTTTTTGATTAGAACTGATTTTTTGGAAGGGGAGTTCCATTTGGTTGGGAACTATCTGTATTTTATATCACTTATTTGGTTTAAAAAAATATCATGATTTCCGAATTTCAAGATGAGTATCGTTGGCCGTTTTATCATAGATGGTGTAAAAAATGGAAGCGATTTGTTACCCGATGGTCGAATCTATTGAAACATGGTTTTACTCTGGGTTTTTGGAAAAAAATTAGTGTTTTTATTAAGTAGTTTTTCCTTATGTTGCCAGATTACTAAACATTTTATCATAAAGTTTAACAAAACAATAAATATTTATGAGCGCAGCGTTAAAAATACTGATTGTAGAAGATGACAGGATCATTGGTCAAGACCTGGAAGAACAATTGTTGGAGATGGGATACAGTATTACGGATAGAGTGGTAAATGGAGAAGAGGCTTTACTAGCTTTTCGCAGGAGAATTCCCGATCTGGTATTAATGGATGTGATGTTGAGAGACAGTTTGTTGGACGGGATTGAGATTGTAAAAAAAATAAATCAGATCGCGCGGGTACCAGTCATATATCTAACCTCACTTTCTGATAATGGAACTAGAGAAAGGGCCAAAGAAACCCGACCGGCGTATTACCTAATCAAACCATGGCATGCTCCACAACTAGAAACTGCGCTGGATTTTGCCTTGTTTAATTTTGTCCATCAAAAAGAAGCTGAAATCAAACACTCCTTTGCTCGGCATAGCGGAACTGGCCAGCATCTCTTGTTTTGTAAAGACTTTTTTTTTGTAAAAGGAAAAGGAAACATCCAGGAGAAAGTCCGAGTAGATGAGTTGTTGTACGTAAAGGGTGCTAGCGAATCCGTTGAATTGGTAACTATAAAAAGAAAACGGTTGTACTCCGCCAATTTAAAAAGTTTTTCTATGAAATTTGACCATCCAAATTTGGTCAGAGTTCATCGTTCTTACATTGTAAACATTACCAAGGTAGAAAAAATACAGGATAAATTTTTGTTGATTAAGTCCACTAATATTCCAGTTGGACCGAGTTATAAGGAGGTCGTCGATACCGCTTTGAATCGGCTTAAGTCTGATTAAATATCCTTATGCAATAACTTGATTATTTTGAAAAGAAAAATCAAAGTTAGCACCATTTTTATTTTCCATTTGGATTGATCCATCTAATTGTTCCGTCAGGGTATGAATTAATTTCAATCCTAATGAAGGAAGATTTTTCAGATGAATCCCTTCTGGTAAACCGATGCCATTATCTCGATAAGACATGTTCAGGCTATGTTGACTAGACTGCTCCAGTTTAATAAAAATTTGAGGATTCTCCTGATGCTCAAAAGCATATTTAAAAGAGTTGGTGACCAGTTCATTGATGATGAGTCCTATCCAAACTGATTTTTGAGTGTCAAAGCTAATTGGTTTCATTTCAAAGTGGATCTTTGGAGGACGATCTAAATTAGGAAAAGTATAAGCAATATTCTGACACAGTTCTTCCAGATATTCTCCGAGGTTAATTTCCCGTTCTTCTCCGTCCAGAGAGAGTTTACGGTGTAAGATAGACATAGCCGCTATCCTCGATTCACTTTCTGCAACTGCCTGCTTGGCTTCTGGATTGATTAATCTCCGACTTTGTAATTTCATCAAGCTGGACACAAATGCCAGGTTATTTTTTACCCGATGATTTAGTTCTGTGTGGAGTGTTTGGATTTTATGATTTTTTTCCGAGAGTAATTTGATATTTTTTCTTTTGTTTTTATTTTGTCGGTAGAGTAGGCACGTAATAATGCCTAACAGTAAAGATCCGAATAAACCTCCAAAAAGTGTTTTACGTTGATTTTGGATGGTCGCATTTTGTAAACTTTGCTCTTTGAGAAGGAGTTGGTTTTCAGCTTCTTTTTTTTCGGTTTGGTATTTTGTTTTTATTTCATTAATGGTCTCTTGTTTAGTCAAAAGATCGAACGAATCCTGGAGCGCAAAAATGGTGTTTAATTGTTGATTGATAGAGGACTGTCTATTTTTTTCTAATAGAGCAGACAAAATATTTCTTTGTATACTTATTTTTCCCAGGCTTAGAGGGCTTTCCTTATCAAATTTTTCAGCCAGCCTATATTGTGTTAATGCCTGATCATATTTTTTTTGTGCATAGAAAATTTGACCAATCAAATCATGATCTCCAGGAATGTTAAGTACATTATTTATTTGCTGGTCAAAGTCTAGTGCCTTTTTAGCATGTTTCAATGCCAATGGATACTTATTTGTTTTATGATAAATAGATCCCAAGCCATAATTAGAAGCCGCTAACCCAGGAAGATGAAACGTATTAATTTTTAAAGAGGCTCGATAATAATCCTCCGCCTCTTGATACAATTTTCTATCTGAGAAAACCTGACCTAGGTTATTATAATTTATCGCTAAATAAAGCGTATCCTTTTGACGAGTTAAGATATCTTGTGCTTGTAAATAGTATTCAGTTGCTGTTTCCAACTCCTTTAGTTCTCCATATAATACGCCAATATTCATATAGATAATACCTTTTCTTCCGATCGTTTCTGGCGTCGCTGCATAATCCAATGCGGATAGAAAATAGGCAATGGCCTCTTTATATTGCTGCATTTTCTGCTTTAAAGTTCCCAAATTGGTAAAGTTGTTTACTAGTTGTTGGCTATCCTGAGTGATCAGATGTTTTGCTAATAATACTTCGATAATAGTACTGGCCTCTTCATTTTTTTCTTGTAAAATATAGATGTTAGCCTTTGTTCCCATCATTCTATTGGAGAATCCTTCAAAATTATTTTTTTGAGCTAATAATTCACCAATCTCAACTTTTGCTAAAGCCGAATCTAGTTGTCTTAGTATTATATAACAATTTGCATAATTAAGATAGGTGTTTGTTTTTAGCTTATCCGAAGCCAATCTATTGGCTATTTCCATACAGCTATCCGCATAGTGCAAAGATTTATTGGGGTCTACATATAAAACTGACCACAATAATTCTTCATAAATTATAAATCGATTACTATCCGGAATTTCCCTGGTTAATAAATTTTTTAAACTATCTACGTTTGTAGCATACACATAGGCTGGAAAGAAAAAAAGAAAAGCCAGGTAAATAGTTTTTACGTTCATGTTGTTTGTTTTTAAAAGCTTGAGTATTACGCCTTGTTTCCCAAGGAAAATCATCCTGTTCCCAAGGAATGCCTTGTTCTCAATTGCCTCATCACCGATATTGAATTTACAATAGACTTGTTACCCTTTAACAAATTGGCTCTATAAATAGCCTTTTGTCCTTATATTTCGTCTATTTTTCGCCCCATAGCTAGGCTATGAGGCTCAAAATGAGACTCATCTAAGAACAAAATCCTTATTTCTAGATCTTAATTCTTAAAGGGTAACAAGTCTATTAAAAAATTACGCTAACACATTCTTGCATTGATTCATCCAATGCCAAGGGTACAAACCTATGTCTTATGAAAAAGCACCATCCAGTTACTCAAAAATTAAGCATTAAGAACTTGCAGGCGTCAAAATCAAACGTCCATTTAATTTCCCCGCAAGCACAAAACCAAGTGAAAGGCGGTACTACCGACTCTATTATCATCGAAGAAGATATGGTGATCTAGTTAATTACTGTTGTCTCGGCTTCTAAAGTCGAGACAACATTTTCACAAAGACCAAGATTCTTGTTAAATTTCTGCCAGCTTCTCTTCTAACCATTCCATCGACATACAAAGTTTCCGTTTTGGAAATTCTTTTTGAATTTTTTTCTTCTCCGTCTGGCGATTAGAGATCGCCGAATTTTTTAATTGTGCCATCCGTTTGACCAGGTAGACAAAATTTTGGTAGGCTTTGGTGGTGTTGGGAGAAAAATTCGATTTTTTCCGTTGCAAAAATTGTTCGTATTTATTGATGATGGCAAACAGGACCTCTTTATCCTTGTTTTTGGCAGCAAACTGTTCGTACCAACAGCGCAATTCCAGTGATTTAAAATTGAGTTTATCTCGAAGGTCCATTCGTTCACTTTTATCCAGCCAGTCCATACACAAATCAAAGTCTTTGCTATAAAAGGCAAGGTAGGCCTGACTTAAATAAACGATATTAGTATGGTGACCAGGGCATAAATACGACTGATATTTTTTGATAAATCTTTTAGTCCAATCAAATTGTTTGGTTACCGAACCTAACAAAACGATGTTTTTAAACGTCTGTTCGGAAAGGCACCCGTTTGGGAGCAATACTTTTTTTGTCAAGCCAAATTTATATAAATCCAGATTGTTAGCATGAAATGCTGGTTGACCGTTCAATGCTATTCTGTACCCTCGATTAATCAATCCAAGTAATCCAGCATATTGATCTTCAGCGGGAAGCAAGGAGCACTTTTTCAGATAGAAATCGTGCGCAATTTTCCATTTCTTTTCAAGGTTCCGTTCTTCAAAAGTGGCTAAAAGTAAGGTGTATAATTTAATTACAGGATGACTACTATTTTGCGCATAGGCTAAAATTTCCTTTAGGAATGTACTATTTTCTTCCCTAGCGAAAATGGTCCCTCGGGTCTTGTGATGTAATCCATACCGTAGTTTTAAAATAATATAAGTTTCATCTAAATGATCGATCATCTTAATCGTCTCGTCAGTGGTCGTTTTCCATTTATTTGTTTGAGGATGGATAAATAGTTCATGTTCTAAAGAAAAAATATTCAGTGATTGCTTCCATCCTGGCAATTTTTTAGTCTTTAGCGTAGTGATGGCTTTTTGAGTTTCTTTATAAAAAAACGTGTCCAGATGATGACGATTCAAACTTTTTCGGTAAGCCTGCTTTTTCAAATCTTTATCATTTCGTACCAGATGAATTGCCATAAACTCCTCGGCCAGTTTACTGAGATCCGAAAATCGATCATTGATAAATTTTTCAGAAAACGGTGTCGCTAAATTGAGTTTTTGGTAAATTTTTTCCTTGCGAAGCTTAGCAGCATTAAAATCAGGATGAGCCTTTTTTAGGATATCAAAAAGACTAGGCAGAATTTCACTTTTAGTAAAATAGGGAGATTGTAAAAAGAGACTAAAAGCCCGTAGCTCCTCTTTAGAGAAAGAAGAGAGTAGTTGATACAGTTTTGGCTGTTTCATGTGGTTTATTTGTTGTGTTAGCTGGGGCTATATCACAAACATAATAAATTTTTTAAAAGAAATGTCATTTTGTCTGGGTTTTTTTAAAAAAGTTAGGGTTTAAATTTCAGAATTAAGTAAAGTGTTTAAGCGTATGAAGTATTTATGTTTTTTTTGGATGGGTTAATGGGGGTTTGCTCTGGGTTTTTGAGGAAAGATAAACTACTCAGCTGGCAGCAAATTTTTAATTTGGAGAACCAGTAGGAATGAAATGGATTACCAGCTGTACCACCACAAGCCAAAACGAAAAACCAGAACAACAAAACAATTGTAAACTTGAAATAGATTTACTGGAAGGTGTTTGGAATGACGAGGGATTTGTATTTACGGGGCGGTCATGATTTTGTATCTACACCTGGAGGTCTAAACAGCGCAGGGAAGTTGGTGCTTGTGGTGGGCTAGCGGGAATGCTTTAAATTAAACATCCGCAAATCCGCTCATCAATATATCCGAAAATTTGTGACTGGTGGATTCTCAAAAGACGAAATAGTCAAATTGAACTAAAGCGAAAATAATGAGGACTTTATAATAAAAGTTGTATTTTGGAAACTTGTTATATTAATACAAATACGTCATCAAAACCCATACTTCATGCAAATAACAAACTACCCGCTAGTCTGGACGTCATCGTCCGGATACGTCATTAAAATTTTCCTACTCCTTATTTCCCCACTTACCCTTTACAGCCAACAAGACCATCCAAACATTTTACTAATCATCGCCGATGACCTCGGAATAGACGTAACCAATGGCTACCAGCAAAACGACCGGATGCCGACTACCCCTAACCTCGATGCGCTACGAGCGAATGGCTTAACCTTTACCAATACCTGGGCCGCTCCTCAATGTACTCCTGCCAGAGCCTCTATCATGAGTGGGAAGTATGGCATTAAAACAGGTGTGATGAGACCTCCGGGTAACCTGGATCTGGTTCATCAATCCTTATTCAACAAAATATCAGCATCTACAAATGGCGAATATGCTGGTGCCGTGATTGGGAAATGGCATATCTCTAATCCCGTTGATTTTGATCACCCGATGCAGCATGGTATTGACCATTACGAAGGATTGTTTACGGCTTCCGTTGATGATTATTATGCATGGGATAAAGTAGAAAACGGAGTGCTTACCACTAGCACTGAATATGTAACAACTGATTTGACAAATTCAGCAATTGACTGGATTGATAATCAAGATGATCCCTGGTTCCTTTGGTTAGCGCATCCTGCTCCTCATGGTCCTTTCCACGTGCCGCCAAGTGATCTATTTACGGTATCTAACACCAATAATAATCTAGGGAAATACTTGGCAGCAATCGAAGCGATGGATCATGAAATAGGAAGATTGTTAAACAGTATGGATCCAGCAACACGTGACAATACCGTCATCATTTTTGTTGGTGACAATGGAACGCCGGGACCCGTTATTCAGCATTTTCCTTCCAATCATGCCAAAGGTTCTATGTACGAAGGAGGTATTCGAGTACCGCTTTTTATTGCTGGAAAAGGAGTTGCTCGAATGAATGAAGTGGATAATAATCTCAACCATGTTGCTGACTTATATGCAACGATCCTCGAACTGACAGGTGAACCATTAAATGGTGGTATTCACAATAGTATGAGTTTGAAACCATTATTATCTTGTGAGACCGAACTCAATCGTCCTTATATTTATACAGATTATCGAGATGGGAATGTATTGACCTGGGCGGTTAGAAATGAGGAGTATAAATTTATAGCAGATGAAAATGGTAGTTTGGAATTTTACAAAATATCAGAAGACCTCCTGGAAGAAAATAACCTGATTGGAAATATGACCACGGCAGAAGAAACGCTTCTAGCTGCTATGCAATTAGAAGCGCAAACGATTAGAACAGGTTGGTCTTGTAAAGATGGTATCCAAAATGGAGCGGAGATCGCTATCGACGATTGCGAGGACAACTGTACGGCTGACAATACATTAAGTACCACTAATCTTGGTTGTTGCGAAACACCCAGTCAACCAAGTGTTTATTACGAATATATAGAAGGAGATCGACGACAGATTTATACGAATAATTTTCCAAATCACGACTATTGTTATAATAGTGTTAATCAAATGCCATCGCAAACCCATCATAATTTTGGAGTAGACTTAAACCCTACGATTTCAAATAATGTTACTTCTGTTACACGAAATAATGGCCGACCAGCAAGGTATTTTGGTGTGGCCAAAAACGGCGTCATTTTCGCTCCTGCACCAGCTGCTCCATTCATATTTGAAAACCAAAATACGGGTGAATTTAACTGGGATTGGGTGTTAGAACCTACTAATAACCAAGGCGCAGGCCCTGCTGTTGTTGGACTCGATTGTGCTTCTGCGCATACGGGAGGACAAGGGTATCATTATCATGGTAATATGTTTTCTTACGTTGAAAATGAAATACCCGGTATTTCTACCACTGACGAAGTTCCTGACACGCCACTTCATATCGGTTGGGGATCAGATGGCTTTCCTGTTTTGTATCGTTTTGGACCTGATCCAGACGGAAATATCAAAGCATTGCTTCCCAGTTTTCAATTGAAACAAGGACTGAGACCGGGAGATAATATCACCGCACCGTGTGGCGCCTATACTGGAAAATATACCAATGATTACGAGTACATCTGTGGTAAAGGAGACTTGGATGAGTGCAATGGTATTCAAAGTTCCGTTACATTGCTTACTGAAAATGGCATGCAGACCTTTCCATATTTTTATGTGATTACGTCAATTTTTCCGCAAATTCCCAGATGTCTGATGGGGAATACAAGCGATGATTTTGAAAATGGAAATGATCCTTTAACAGGTATGGACAATGATAACGATGGTTTTTTAGCGAACTTTGATTGTGATGATAATAACGCAGCTATCAATCCTTTAGCTTCAGAGATAGAAGGAAATGACATAGATGAAAACTGTGATGGAATACTTACCTCCCTTTCAGAACTCCTTGCCGAAGAAATTATAGTCAGTCCGAATCCATCTAGTGGAGATTTCAAAATACAATCCTCAAGTGATGGGTTTATAAAAGTAAATGTTTTTTCTATGAATGGTAAAATAATAGCGAGTAAAACAGGTAGGGAGGAAGTCGAGTTTAAAGGACACGCACCTGGGCTATATCTTTTACAAATTGCTGCTAAAGGTGGAACTCCTATTTATAAAAAACAAATCATACACTAAAATGAAAGTACTATTGTTTGTATTCATAATAATCCTTGGTAAATTATTCCTTCCAGTACATGATGTACCGATAGCAACCTTTCATATCACGGAATCCAATGCGATTTTGAAAATTGATATCACATTTGATTTAGAAGATTTTTCCAAATCACTCAACATCAAAACGACAGAAATAAATCTGGAAAATGTGCAAAATTACTTAACTGAAAATACTAGCTTTCAATTCAATGATCAGGTGTCCAACCTAACAATATCCGAAGTGAAAATTATTAGAGACCATATAAAAGTTAAAGGAAATTTTGGAAAATCAGGAATGTTAATCAAAACCATAAAGGTTGAAAACCGATGCTTAAACAATGTACGGCGCCACTCCAATATTATACAAATAGACCTGAACAATAAGTCAAGAGATTACAGGATGCATAAAAAAAGAAGCGTGATAGATTTAAAGTATTAAGAAATTCCGCTCCGGTTTGGTATAAGCAAACCGCAAGAGCGTATTTTCTTTTAAAGAATATTTCATATGTAAACCCGGCATAACATTCAAATAGTCACTATTGACCCTATCGGTGGCGGTCAGCGTTCCCGCTTCATCGTCGAAACTGAATCCCTCGTATTCCAGGTGGGTCTGTTCCAGTCTAACTCCTCCAATCAACTTTAGTTTTTTTCCAAAATTCTGCACTAGTGCCTCATCCCGTAAGTAAATGGTAAGCTAGGCGACGTTATTTTTAGTCTGGTTGAGGCAGGAAATCCGGAGCTATGCCGTAGCATAGTGAGGAATTTTCTAACGAAAAGCAGGCGAAAAATAACAAGCATAGATTGGTATGGATTTACGGGATGAGGCACTAGCTTGCTATGTTTGCGTTTTTTAACTTGAAAATTACTTCGCATTATGGCTCACTTTATTAATACGTTTTCACTAAATGATTGAAAATCAATATCTTAGTTTTTATATTTTCTATGGAGAAC
>Ga0209828_1000627_pt1 | contig 33277 bp, 28 predicted proteins | sample MaitaG_FD_187429 | JGI IMG/M metagenome (GOLD analysis project Ga0209828, IMG submission 187429) | Marine algal microbial communities from Maine, USA - Maine_Asex2 metaG (SPAdes) (version 2) | ecosystem: Host-associated > Algae > Red algae > Unclassified | place: Maine, USA | collected 2015-01-05
CTGCGCCGGTTGCCGCTGATGTGCCGCCGCCTCCTGCGCCGGTTGCTGCTGATGTGCCGCCGCCTCCTGCGCCGGTTGCTGCTGATGTGCCGCCGCCTCCTCCAGGCCCACCATCTGCGGCGCCACCGCCGCCTCCTCCAGGCCCACCATCTGCGGCGCAACCGGCGCCTCCTGCGCCGGTTGCTGCTGCGGCGCCACCGCCGCCTCCTCCAGGCCCACCATCTGCGGCGTCACCGCCGCCTCCTCCAGGCCCACCATCTGCGGCGTCACCGCCGCCTTCTGAGGCCATGGCTGCAGCATTACCGCCACCACCGGCTGCTACGCCAGCACCGCCGCAAGCGCCTGCCGAACCAATTCCACCGAGCAACGTGGCCTCGGGCAGCGCCGCTGACCCCTTCAACTTCGAACCCGCCGCAACAGAGATACCCACAGCGACTCAGAAGCGAGCAAAAGCAGCTGTTGTCGCCGCTGCGATGTCGCTAGAGCACGGCGAGCAGGTCCGGGCAATGGTGTGCGGTGAATATCTCGCTCACGACGGCGTCGCAGTACTTACCGACCGCCGCGTCGTATTTGCGAACGCTCGAACGTTCGCACCCGATGTCCACGCCGCTGCCCTGAACACGCTAACCGAGGTCAAAGGATGGGCGGAAAAAGGCCGTGCGACGCTGCGAATCGCAAGCGCTACAACCTCGTTTGTCATTGGCGACATCAAAGAAGTAGACGCCGCTCAAGGGTTTGCAGCTGCGGTTCGATCAAACCTGTAGCCAACTTCAGAAACTGCGCGCTACAGTAGCCGCTCTTGCGGATGTAGCTCAGCTGGTAGAGCATCACCTTGCCAAGGTGAGGGTCGCGGGTTCAAATCTCGTCATCCGCTCCAAGAACGAACGCCCCAGAGCCCCGGCTCTGGGGCGTTCGCCGTTTCGCCCGACGGACAGTCGTGGTGCACAAGTCATGGTTTAGGATCACAACATGGATCGTCCAACGAAGTTTGAACATCATCGGTACGTCGGCGACAAGCGCACCCAAATCGTGCACGACCTCGACGAGACAACCAACGAATCGGTGATCGATGAACTGATGGAATCTGAACTCTTCATCGGGTTCTCACCAGACACGCTCGCCGAAGCTCGCAACCGCGGGTATCGCCTCGCAAAGCGTTAGACCGATCCTTGCAGTTTGAGTCCGATGGCTTGACGCTCGACGGGCATCTCGCGCTGCCCGAACGGCATCCCGCCGCAGGTGGCCCCGGATTTCTGCTCTGCCACGGGTTTCCCACGAGTGCCATTGGTGCCCAACGCTCAGGTCAGTCCTATCACTCACTCGCAGACCGTATTGCCGCACAAAATGGGTGCGCCGCCCTTGCCATGGACTACCGGGGGTGTGGGGAAAGCACGGGCAACTTCTCACTGGGTGGATGGTTGCGCGACGTCGAGGCTGGCATTGTGGCGTTGTCGCAGCGCGACGAAGTCGCGTCCGTGTCTGTCATAGGATTCGGGACCGGTGCCGCCCTCGCAATTTGCGCCGCTGCGAATCAACCCCTGGTCAGGTCGGTGGCGGCACTTTCCCCGCCGGCAGACTTCGCCGATTGGTCAAATGATCCGAGTGACTTGCTCGGCCATGCCCGCAATGTTGGTGCTATCGCCGATCCATCGTTTCCACCCGACTTTGATCAGTGGGCCGCTGAGCTTGTCGACGTACAAGCGGTCGATGCGGCCGCCGCCCTCGCTCCTAGGTCACTCATGATCTTGCACGGAAGTGATGACGAGGTCGTGCCGGTGTTCGACAGCCGGATCGTTGCCGACGCACACGGCGCTGCTGACTTGCGAGTAATACAAGGAGCGGGCCATTTGCTGCGCTACGACCCCCGGGCTATCGCCGTGTTACTCGGTTGGGTCGACCGGCAACGCTACAGCCCCACGTCATAACAGCGAACTCTGGCTACTTCTTGGTGGTTACCGGTTCTCGGAAAGGACTGGTCCGGTTTCGAAGTGGAACGGGTTTGAGCCGTCGGTAGCAATGCCGTAGTCGGCAATTGCGGTCGTCACGACGTCGTGAGAAATCAGGCCTTCGTTCGCAAGCGATGAGAGCACGGTGATCACGACGTGTGGCCCGTCAATCTCAAAGAACTGACGTAGCGTCTCGCGGGTATCGCTGCGGCCAAAGCCGTCGGTGCCAAGGGGTGTGAACGAGCGAGGTGCCCATCGTGAGATCTGATCAGGCACGATGGTCATGAAGTCGCTCACGGCAACGATGGGACCTTCGCTTGTATCGAGCTTGTCGCGAACCTCAACCGAGCGAGCATCGCCAGGGTTAAGGCGGGTCCAACGCTCCGCGTCAAGGGCCTGCTCGCGCAACTTCTTGTAGGAGGTCACGGACCACAGCTCGGCGCCAACGCCATATTTGGCGGCGAGCTCTTGGCGCGCCCAGCGAGCTGCCGAATGCGATGGCCCCGAGAACAAGATGGTCGCTGAGTGTTCGGTGCCAGCTGGACGAGTGTCGAACCGATAGAGACCACTCATGATGTCGTCGTCGCTGACATGATCAGCCTGTGGCGGTTGCTCGTAGTTCTCGTTGTAGACGGTGATGTAGTAGTACACGTCGTCGCCGTCTTGGCTGCCGGTCTCGGGATACATGCGAGCCAAGCCACACTTCAAGATGGTCGCCAATTCATACGCGAACGCTGGGTCATAGGCTTCGCATGCTGGGATGGTCGAGGCCAGCAACAGGCTGTGGCCGTCTTGGTGCTGAAGTCCTTCGCCCTCAAGTGTCGTGCGGCCTGCGGTAGCGCCGAGCAGGAAGCCTCGGGCACGGCTGTCCGCGGCGCTCCACAGCAGATCGCCGACCCGTTGGAAGCCGAACATTGAGTAGAACGTGTAGACCGGAACCATCGGCACGCCCAGATTTGCGTAGCTGGTTGCCGCTGCGATCCAGTCGGCGACCGAGCCCGCCTCGGTAATGCCCTCTTCCAGGATCTGGCCGTCTTGGCCCTCGGCATAACTGAGTAGGAGGTCATGATCGACCGGTTCGTAAAGCTGGCCCTCATGCGCATAGATCTTGAACTCACGGAAGAGCGAATCCATACCGAAGGTGCGCGCTTCGTCGGCCACGATGGGAACGATTCGGTCGCCGATGGCGTCGTCACGCAGCAGGCTGCGCAGCATGGCGGTGAGTGCCATCGTGGTCGAAACTTCACGGCCACCCGAGCCGTCATCGAAGTCGGCGAAGAGCTTTGGATCTGGGAGTTGCAGCGGGCGGCGGTCACGCACGACTCGCGACGGAACCGGTCCGTCCATCGCACGCTGACGTTCGAGCATGTACTTGGCTTCGACGCTGTCGGGAGCGGGGCGGAAATAGGGCGGTAATCCGTCTTCGAGTTCCTCAAGTGGGATCTCGTCTTCGAGTTGAAGTCGCGAACGAAGTTCCTGCATCTGTTCGACAGACATCTTCTTGATTTGGTGCGTGGCGTTGCGTCCCTCGAAGCCCTCGCCCAGCGTCCAGCCCTTCACGGTTTGAGCCAGGATGACCGTTGGTTGACCCGTATGTTCTTCGGCGGCCTTGAATGCAGCGAAGACCTTTTGGTAGTCGTGTCCGCCGCGCGGAAGTGTGCGCAGCTCGTCGTCGCTCAGATGTTCGACCAACTTGCGGAGCCGGGGATCCGGACCAAAGAAGTGCTCACGGATGTAGGCACCAGTCTCGGTCACGAGCCGCTGATATTGGCCGTCGACAGTGTTGTTGAACTTGTCGACAAGGACATTGTCCGTGTCAGCGGCCAGCAGGTCGTCCCACTTGGTGCCCCAGAGCACCTTGATGACGTTCCAGCCCGCACCGCGGAAGACTCCCTCGAGTTCCTCGACGATGCGACCGTTGCCCCGGACCGGGCCATCGAGGCGCTGCAGATTGCAGTTGATCACCCAGGTCAGGTTGTCGAGTCCAGCTCGACCAGCGAGTGAGATAGCGCCCAAGGTTTCGGGCTCGTCGGTTTCGCCGTCGCCGACGAACGCCCAGATGCTTGACTCAGACGTGTCGTCGATGCGGCGGTGTTCCAGGTACCGGTTGAATCGAGCGTGGTAGATCGAGTTGATTGGCCCTAGGCCCATGGACACCGTGGGGAACTCCCAGAAGTCCGGCATGAGTCGGGGATGTGGGTAGCTCGACAGTCCGTTGCCGCCGACCTCCTGGCGGAAGTTGTCGAGCTGTTCTTCGGTCAGACGTCCTTCGATGTAGGCACGGCTGTACACGCCAGGTGCGGCATGACCTTGAAAGTAGACGTGGTCGCCGGGCTGGCCGTCGGCCTTGCCTTTAAAGAAGTGGTTGAAGCCGACTTCGTACAACGACGATGAGCTCGCATAGGTTGACAGGTGACCGCCGACACCAGTGTCCTTGTTTGCTCGCACAACCATGGCTGCGGCGTTCCAGCGGATGAACGCTCGAATACGGCGTTCGATGTGTTCGTCACCGGGAAAGAAGGGCTGAGCATCTGGCGGGATGGTGTTGATGTGCGGTGTCTTGGTCAGCGGTGGCAGACCAAGTTCCATGTCATCGGCATGCTCAATCAGTCGGGCGATGACGTAACGTGCCCGGGAATTGCCCTGCACTGCAGCCAATGCATCGAGCGAGTCAAGCCACTCCTTGGTCTCGGCAGGGTCAACATCGGGCAACGCTCGGGTGTAATGGTCAGTCATACCTTGCCACTATCGCAAAGAAAATCGTAACTTTGACCGTTCTTTGGGTTGCAATGCCGACTTTTCTTTGTGGCCCATGCCACCATCACTGCGATGGCATCTTCGAGAACCACCGTGTATACCGATGGCGCATGTAGTGGGAACCCCGGTCCGGGCGGCTGGGGATGGGTTATTCCTGAGGGCGAAGCTGCCTACGGCGGAGCCGAGGAGACCACGAACCAGCGCATGGAGCTCACCGCAGCGCTCGAAGCTGTCAAGGCGATTCCGGGGCCGCTGCACATCGTGAGCGATTCGACCTATGTGGTGAACTGCTTTCGAGACAACTGGTGGCAGGGGTGGCTCAAGCGTGGGTGGAAGAACTCGCAAAGGAAGCCGGTCGCGAACCGCGATTTATGGGAGCCGCTGATCGAGCTGTATCAAGAACGCGACGTCACCTTTGCATGGGTGAAGGGCCATAGCGGTGACCGCTGGAACGACCGCGCCGACGAACTCGCCGTTGCGGGCCGAGACCAGGCCGTTGCAGACGCGGCGCCAATTGCTTTACCAAACGAAGCCGCAAGCGTCGACGAGGCAGCACCAGCGACAGCAACTTCGACCGATGGTGTGCGCAAGATCGCAATCGTTGGTCATCGCCCACCGGAGATCGGCGGCTACGGATCGAACCCGGTTGCCGACGGTATCCGGCGTCATGTCAAGGAGATCCTGGCCGCCAAGGCAACGCTGTTCGACGAGGTTGTGCTGCTCACAGGACTGCAACTTGGTACCGAGACGCTCGGCGCTGAGGCGGCGATCGAGGCTGGGGTTGGATTCATCGCAGTCTTGGCGTTTCCTGATCCTTCGTCTCGGTGGCCGACGCCCGCACAAACACACTTTGATGAGTTGGTCGATCAGGCCGTCGACGTCGTGGTTCTGGACAAGGTTGTCCCTAAAACGTCAGCGCAAGTTGCCAAGTCGTTTCAGGCACGCGACCGGTGGCTTCAGAATGAGGCCGACGAGGCGATCATTGTGTGGGATGGATCGCACAAAGGCGTTGGATCACAGGTGCGCTCGTTCGAGCGTGTGCTGGGTGATGACGTATGGGTACTTGCGCCGTAGACCCTGCTCTAGTTCAGCAGAGTCCTCGAGATCAGCAGAGGCGGGGTTGAGGTTGGGATCTGGCTCGCAGTTGCCCCCGGAGTCATGGTCGGTCCCGGGGGCTGGGCTTGGGTTGGAGGCGCCGTCGCTTCTGGGTCTCGTGCCGGTTGCGGGGTTGTCATTGCGACCGGTTCGGTGGGAGTCGCTGTTTCGTCCGGCACAGCGGTCACCGCGAGTGGCGTGGCATCTGCGGGTAGTGCCGCCGATGTTTGATCGTTCGATGCGCAGGCGCCTGCGACGAGTGACACGACCACCAACGTTGCAGCGAGTGGAGCGCAGGGGGCGACGCAACGCGTCTGAACCGGTGGACATGACGGTCAGTCTCAGGCAGAGGCTGGACGGCGTCGATAGGGGCCAGACCCCAAGCCATTCAAACGGCTTGCAATCCGTGCGTTGGCTTACGCTGTGGCGACGGCTTCGAGTCGTTCCAGCGTCTTCTGCATGTTTGGCACATGCTTCTTGGGATAGCCGAGCATTTCGATCCCGGCAGGGAATACCGAAGTCGACCAATCGAAGGTTTCAGTTACCATCGTTGCGTCATCGACTGGTTCAAGCTCGTAGCGCCACCGGTGCTTACCGAAGTGCGCCCACGCGATCAACCGATTCTCTTCGAACTCAACAACGGTGCTGCGCATGTCGTATGGCACTACGAGCTTCATTTTCATACCGAACTTTGCGCCCATTTTGAGCCGCTCGGGTTCGGTCTGCTTGGTGCCTCGTACGGTGCCTGAGCCGTCGATCTCTGCATGGCGCGCAGGGTTTGCCAGGATGTCAAAGATTGTCTCTGCGGGTGCGTTGATGAGGCGTGAGACAGACACGCTTCGTTCTTTGGCCATGGTGATGAACTCCTTATACAGAATGGGTTTAGGGGCTACTTGCCGAGCATGCGAGCGAGCGCCGGCTCAAGGGTGGGATCGTTGAAGGTGAATCCGTGCGTCGTCAAGACCGACGGCACACCTCGCTGGCTTGCCAGGATCAGCTCTTCAACGAGCTCGGACCCAAACAGCAGCTTGGGGCCGAACAACGGAACCGGAAGAATCGTTGGGCGGTTCAACACCGATCCCAACGCTTTGGTGAACTCCAAGTTAGTGACCGGATTAGGTGCACAGAGATTGACCGGCCCGCTGATCTGGTTGTTGATTAGATATTCAATGGCGCGGACTTGGTCGGTCAGCGAAATCCAACTCAGCCATTGCGTGCCGGGCCCGAATCGGCCGCCTAGTCCAAGCTTGAAAAGCAGCAGTTGTTTCTTGAGCGTGCCTCCCGACGCGTCGAGTACAACGCTGGTGCGAGCGAGCGCGGTGCGGATTCCCGCAGCCGTGGCAGGTGCGGTTGCTGCCTCCCAATCGACGCAGACCTTGGCAAGGAAGCCAGTTCCGGCAGAGGTCTCTTCGGTCAGTTTGTCGTCGCCGCGGCTGCCATAGAACCCAATGCCGCTTCCACTCACGAGCACGTCGGGCTTGCTTGTCAAGCCGGCAAGGGTCTCGGCGAGCAACGTGGTGCCCTGTGTCCGACTGGACAGGATGACGTCTTTGCGGGCGTCGCTCCATTTCTTGTCGCCGATGCCTGCTCCAGCCAGGTGCACCACGGCATCAAAACCTTCCAGGCTTGGGGCATCGATCGTGCCGCCCGCTGGGTCCCACTGGATCTCGTCGGCCGACGAGGTTGGGCGACGAACGAGCGCAACGACGCGATGGCCAAGCGATGTGAGTGACGTGGTTAGCTCGGTGCCAATAAAGCCCGAAGCTCCGGTTATTGCGACATCCATGTTGGCATTCTCTCAGATTGTGTCAGCAGAGGCCGAGTCGGGCAGCAAGGTCGCTTGCGAAGCGGCCGTCGGGGTCTACCGAGCGTCTGATTGCCTTGAATTCTTCGAGGCGCGGGTACATCGATTCAAACGACTCTCGTGACATGCGAGCGTCTTTGGCGAGGTAGATGCGACCACCAGCGTTTGCCACCGCACGATCAAGCGCAGGCAGTGCGGAGATGACGGCTGCGGTGGCAGGCAGATCGACGGCGAGCGTCCAGCCGGGAACCGGAAACGAGAGGGGTCCTTGGTTCGCTGGGCCGAACCGCTTGAGCACGGTGAAGTACGAGGGCAGTGCAGTCAGCCGATCTGCCAGATCGAGCAACGTCGCATCGTGGCTATCGGGCACGACGCATTGCCACTGCACGAAACCGGTCCTGCCATAGACGCGGTTCCAATCGCTGATTGCATCAAGAGGATGGAAGAAGGCGGTGATCGACTCACCGGTCGTCGTTGGAGCGGCAGGCGCTTTTCGCCACCACAGCTCGTTGAATGCGCGAACGCCGGGTGTGATGGCAACGCGAGGTAGGGGAACCGGCGGCAGACCGACAGCAGAGGTCCACGGCCGACGGTGGTTGCCCGCAGGTCCAACAGCTTGGGCTGCGAAGGAACCTTGTGTGAGTACGGACCGCTGCCCCTGCAGCAAGTCGACCCACGCAACAGAGAATGCGTGGAGCGCGTCGCTGCGTCGCATCTCGTCCATGAGGTCGGTGAGTGAGCTCAATCGTTGTGTCTCGACCTCGATAGTCGTACTTGCAATTGGCGTTAGCTGAATGACCGCATCAACAACGATGCCCGTCAGACCCATACCGCCAACGGTCGCCCAGAACAGCTCGCCGTTCACCGCGGGAGACACCCGGATGATCTCATCGTTCGCAAGCCGCAACCTCATTGAAATGACGTGCGCGCCAAAGCTGCCATCACGATGGTGATTCTTGCCGTGTATGTCGGCGGCTATCGCGCCGCCGACGGTGACATTGCGGGTGCCGGGGGTTACCGGCACGAACCAACCCTTTGGAGCGAATCGACTAATGATTTGGCCGATCGAAACGCCGGCGTCTGCTCGGATCACACCGGTTGCTCGATCGTGCCAGTCGATGACATTGCAGGCCGTGGTCACTACTGCGTTACCACTGTCTCGTTGGGCAGCGTCTCCGTAGCTCCGACCCAGGCCGCGAACGATCAGGTTGTCAGCGCTCAGTTGTTCTTGCTCAAGCTCACTGCGGCATGTCGGGGTCACCACGGTCGCAGGTGACCAACGCCAGCGCCCCCACCCAGTGAGTGATTCATTGGATTGCTTCACTGATAGATGCCAATCGCATAGAACACCAGCCACGCTGCGCCTGAAGTGAGCATGATCCGATCACGTACTACAAGGGACTCAGGGGTTTCCCCGGCGCCGCGCCAGGACAACACCAGATAGCGCCCGATTGCGATGGCGAAGGGGACGGCGGTGATACGCAGAAACAGATGGCCACCGGACCCTGCCGCCAGGTCACTTGCTTTGGCCGCTGCCCACAAGCCGTAGCCGCCAACGGCAAGGCCAGCGGCGCACGCTGCAGCCACTCGCAATTGACCCACGGAATAGCCGCCGAGCACCTTGCGAGTTAGAGCAGAACCGTCGTAGGTCAGCATCTCGCCAAGGCGCTTGCCAGTAATGATCAGGAACGCTCCGGCTGACACAACAACCAAAAACCAACCACTCAATGGGGTTTCGGTTGCGGCGCCACCGGCCACAGCACGCAACAAGAACCCTGCACTGACCGCAAACAGCTCAACCCATGGAACTTGCTTGAGCGCAAGGCTGTACGTCGCAGTGAGCGCGCCGTAACCGACCAAGAGCAGCACGAACGCGATATCCAGGGTGAACGACAACGCGAACGCGCCGACGACGAGCGCAATGCCTGTCAGTCGAGCGTGTTGCGGTGACACCGATCCATTCGCAAGTGGACGGTTTCGTTTTGTTGGGTGCTGGCGATCAGCTTCGATATCGGCCAGGTCGTTCATTACATATCCCGCCGACGAGACGGCACAAAACAATGCGAACGCCACCAGCGAGAGTCCGAAAACCCGCGGTTCGTCTAATCGACCAGCAGCACCAGGGGCAGAGAAGATCAACAAGTTCTTTCCGTATTGATGCGGCCGAAGCAGCCGCAGGAGCGGGGGCATCGACTAGTCCTTAGAGATCTTCCGCCAGACAAATCCTGGCAAGTTCTTGAGCACAAGTCCGACGGGACTAAGTACCGAAGGACTGTGAATGATGGCGCGACCTTTGCTGATGCCCTCGAACATATCGTTTGCGACCTCATCGGGAGTCGTGGCGAACGGAGCTGCTTCGAGCCCCTGAGTCATTCGGCTGTGGACAAACCCGGGACGCACGACAACCACGTCAACGCCGACAGCCTTGGCTGGTCCAGCAAGCTCTCGAGCGAACGCGTCGAGGCCTGCCTTTGCGCTGCCGTACACGATGTTGCCGATGCGAGGACGCACAGCAGCAATCGAAGAGATCACGATGAGTCGGGCATTGGGTTCGCCACGTAGGATCGACAACGATGCCAGGGTGGCCGATACGGCGCTTCCAAAATTCACATTGGCAAGCTGCGCTGCAGCGTGGGGATCGAGATCGATCGTGAACGCCTCACCGAGTTGGCCAAAGGCAACGAGCACCGTGTCGAACGGCCCAGACCGTTCGTCGATCGCGCGAATTGTGGCAGCGTGTTCACTGATTGACGCCGCATCGAAATCGGCGATCTGAACATCGATACCACTGTGATCTGCGCGCAGGCGCGCTGCGGCCTCGTCTCGGCTGCCGCCCGGCCGGCCAGCAAGCACAACGTGTCGTAAATCTGCTGAAACACAGCGATCGACGAAGGCCGCAGCGATGTCGCTTCCCCCACCAAGAATAAGTAGACGTGTCGTCATGTCTCTAGACTGCGGGTTATCAGTACCCGCATGCTCATCTTTCTTTCGTTGCTCTGTGGCATAGCCATTCTGGTGGCATTTGCCTTGCAGGTCACCCTTAGCTGAGTCGGCAGTACCATGGGCGGTCATGGCTCATCACGATCTTGTCGTTATTGGTGGCGGTCCAGCGGGATACGCTGCGGCCCTCTACGGAGCGGGCGCCGGCCTCGATGTGGGGCTCGTTGAGCGGCACAAGCTCGGTGGCACGTGCCTGAACGTTGGTTGCATTCCAGCAAAGGAACTGCTTGAGACTGCCGCCGTGTTCCGCACGATTGGACATGCTGATCAGTTCGGGATATCGACGTCGGCGCCCGTCGTCGATTTCACCGTCAGTCAACAGCGCAAACAATCCATTATCGACACACTTGTTGGCGGGCTCGGCTCACTGCTCAAGGGGCGCAAGGTCACGGTCTATGACGGCAACGGTTCGTTGCACGCTGGCAGGAACGTTCAAGTTCGCGGTGGTACGTCCGGCGAAGTCGACTTGACCGGCGACTATGTCATGCTCGCAACCGGCAGCTCTCCGCGAACACTTCCTGGCTTCGATGTCGACGGCACGATCGTGATGACGAGCGATGAAGTGCTCTCGCTGCCGTCAATTCCGGCAACGGCCGCGATTATCGGCGGCGGTGCAATCGGTTGCGAGTTCGCATCGATGCTCGTGGACCTTGGCTGCGAGGTGACGCTCCTGGAGTATCTGCCTCGTCTGATTGCTGGCGCCGACGCAGACTGCTCAAAGGTTGTCGAGCGAGCGTTCAAGAAGCGTGGCATGTCGGTCAAGACCGGCGTTGCGGTTACGGGTCACGAGCCGCAGCCGAACGGCGGTACCCGAGTCTCCTATGGAGAAGGCGAAACCGTCGACGCAGAGATCGTCGTTATGAGCATTGGGCGCTCGCCCGTCACACATGGGCTGGGTCTTGCTGCGACCAACGTTGCCGTCGATGAACGAGGCTTCGTGATCACCGATCAGAACCTACTTACGGGTGAAGCGGGCGTGTTCGCTGGTGGCGATGTCATCGACACTGCCCAGCTAGCTCACATCGCCTTCGCCGAAGGCATGCAGATAATCAAACAAATCTTGGGTGAGCCTGCAGCGCCGATTGACTACGCGAACGTGCCGTGGTGCATCTACTCGCATCCCGAGGTTGCCTTCGCTGGCATGACTGAAGAACAGGCGACCGCAGCGGGCTTTGATGTTATTGTCGACAAGCACCGCTTTGCATCGAACGGCCGAGCGATGATCATTGGCGACACCGAGGGCCTCGTCAAGGTCATCGCCGAGAAGAACGCCGCTGGTCACGGCGGTCGAATCCTCGGTGTTCATATGGTCGGCCCTTGGGTGACCGAGCAACTCGGCCAGGGTTACCTGGCTGTCAACTGGGAGGCGACGGTCGATGAGCTCGCCGCCTTCATCCAACCCCATCCGACGATTAGCGAGACCTTCGGTGAGACGATTCTGGCACTCACCGGCCGCGGTCTCCACTAGCAGAGAGACGTACTCCAATGGCAGATGTAACGATGCCCCAACTCGGTGAGACCGTCACCGAAGGAACAATCACCCGCTGGTTCAAGCAGCCGGGTGAAACGGTTGCACTCGATGAGGTCCTATTCGAGGTGTCGACTGACAAGGTCGACAGCGAGGTGCCCTCGCCCGTCGCGGGGACCCTGACCGAGATTCTGATTTCTGAGGGCGAAACGGTTGATGTCGGCGTTGTCCTGGCCGTCATTGGTGATGGCGGAGCGGCCCCAGCTCCTGCTGCGGAACCAGCGGCAGCTCCTGCTGCGGCCCCCGCACCTGCTCCTGAACCCGCACCTGCGGCAGCTCCTGCCCCTGAACCCGCACCTGCTCCTGAACCCGCACCTGCGGCAGCTCCTGCTGCGGCCCCGGTTGCTGCTCCTGAACCCGCACCTGCGGCAGCTCCTGCTGCGGCCCCGGTTGCTGCTCCTGAACCCGCACCTGCGGCAGCTCCTGCTGCGGCCCCGGTTGCTGCTCCCGCACCCCCGCCGCCCCCTCCAGCGCCAGCCGGCTCACCAGCTGCCCCGGCCCATGCATCAGCAGCTCCTGCGACGCCTGGTGTTCCTGACGGCGTGTTGCTCTCGCCTGTCGTCCGACGCCTCATCACCGAGAACAATCTCGACGTCAATGCCATTACCGGCACCGGCGTGGGTGGTCGCATAACCCGCGGCGATGTCGAATCGGCGATCAGCTCCGGATCTGCCGCTGCCCCCGCAACAGCGGCTCCAGCACCGCCGCCACCCGCCGCCGCTACTGCACCGACGATTGCAGCGTCCCCTGCTGTCGCTCCAAGCGAACAGCTCGCCGCCGTGGTTGCCCCGCTTCCTGTTCATGCACGCGACACCGTGGTGCCAATGAATCGCATCCGCAAGACCACAGCCGACTACATGGTCGAGTCCAAGAAGGTCTCGCCCCACGTGCTGACCGCAATCGAAGTTGACTTCGAGAACGTTGAACGGACCCGCCAAGCACACAAGGCGGACTTCAAAGCTCACGAGGGTTTCAGCCTCACGTACCTGCCATTCATTAGTCGGGCGCTCGTCGACGCGTTGCGCGATTTCCCCCACATGAATGCATCAATGGGCGATGGCGAGCTCATCGTTCATGGCGCGGTCAACCTTGCGATTGCCGTTGACCTGAACTTCGAAGGCCTGCTCGCGCCGGTGATCCGCAACGCCGACGGCAAGCGCATGCGGGCAATTGCGCGCGATGTTGTCGACCTCGCTACTCGGGCTCGGGCGAAGAAGCTCACCGCCGACGAGATCACCGGCGGAACGTTCACGATCACCAACCCCGGCCAGTACGGAACGATGATGCAGTTCCCGATCATCAACCAGCCGCAGGTTGCCATTCTCTCGACCGACGGCATTACCCGCAAGCCAGTCGTGGTCACCGATGAATTCGGCAACGAAACGGTTGGAATCCACTCAGTCGGGGTCCTCGCTCTGGCATGGGATCACCGTGCCTTCGATGGTGCCTACGCCGCGGCGTTTCTTGATCGGCTTCGCACCATCATCGAAACCCACGACTGGGAGGCGGAGCTTCAGTAGTGTCGCTTGATCCTCTGCACGTCCGATGGCTCGGCCGCGTCGACTACGACGAGGCCTATGCCCTGCAACAGCAGCTGCAGCGCGGCAACAAGAATCACCTGCTTCTGTTGGAGCATCCAGCGGTGTTCACGCTGGGACGAAGCAGTGACTCGGCCAACATCCTGGTAGATCCCACATCGGTGGGAGCCATCGTCCGCGAGGTCGACCGTGGCGGCGATGTCACGCTGCACGCACCGGGGCAACTCGTTGGTTATCCCGTGCTCACCGTGCCTGGACGCAGCGGTCTTGCCGACACCGCCAAGTTCGTTGCATCGATTGAGGGACTGCTTATCGACGCCCTTGCTGAACTGGGAGTTTCTGGTGCGAGCCGAATGGCGGGGTACACGGGTGTGTGGCTCGACGCCGACACCGCCAACGCACGCAAGATCGCCGCGATTGGTGTGCGAATCAAGCGCAATCGCTCACTTCATGGCTTTGCGCTCAACGTTGACATCGACGACACGTGGTTCGATCGCCTAGTTCCATGCGGCATCTCCGACAAGGCCGTCACGTCGCTTCGGGCCGAAGGCTCTGATGCAACGATGCGTGAGGTCGTCGATGCCATATTCGCTCATGTCACTGGACGCTGGGGGACCGGCGAGCTTGATCGAGCCGACATCGTGTGGCGTCATGTGCCAGAGGATCTCAGCGCGTTCTCCCGTGGCGAGGGTCCCGGTGACACGCCTCGCGTTTCTTCCAAGGCAGCACCTGCGAAGCCGAGCGGAACGCCCGTGCGTCTCCTCGGCCGTCTTGCCGATGCTGGGGTCGATGAGAGCCTCGACGTCACGGCACCCAAGCCCGAATGGATGCGCGTCAAAGCCAACATGGGACCCGAGTACCGCCGGCTCAAGGGCGTGATGCGAGAACTTGACCTCGTCACGGTGTGTGAAGAGGCTGGTTGCCCCAACATCTTTGAATGCTGGAATGAAGGCACAGCAACCTTCATGATCAACGGCGAGCGCTGCACCCGCGCCTGCGGATTCTGCCTGGTCGACACTCGCAAACCCGAACCACTCGACCTCGACGAACCACGCCGAGTTGCCGAGGCGGTCGAGAAGCTCGGCCTTACGTACGCCGTGATCACCACGGTGGCGCGCGACGACCTCGCCGACGGCGGTGCGGCTGGCTTTACCCGAACGGTTGCTGCGATTCGAGATCGCGTGCCGGGTTGCCGGGTCGAGCTACTGATCAGCGACTGCAAGGGCGACCATGATTCGCTTGCCAAGATTTTCGCGACCCAGCCCGACGTCTTGAATCACAACATCGAGTCAGTCGCCCGGCTGCAGCGGGCGGTTCGTCCGTCAGCTGGCTACGCCCGTTCGCTCGCCGTGCTTGCACGGGCCAAAGCTGCGGGGCTTACGACCAAATCGTCGATCATCGTTGGCATGGGCGAGACCTTCGACGAGGTTGTCGGCACCATGGCAGACCTCGCCGGAATTGGTGTCAACATCGTCACGGTCGGCCAGTACCTGCGGCCAACGACAAACCACCTACCTATTCATCGGTGGTGGACCCCACAAGAGTTTGCGGAGCTCAAACGAATCGGCGAGTCGTTGGGCATCGACCACGTCGAGTCATCGCCGCTGACACGCAGCAGCTATCACGCTGCCGCCTCCGAAGCTGCAGCGTCCTAGAACCCCGTTGCGAGGTCGAGGAAGTCGCCCGATGTGGTGAGTTGGCTGTTCCTCGTTGCAGTGCGCTAAGGGCCCGATTGCGAGCCGACTGCATTGTGACGGACTCTGTTCAAAACCCTCGTCGACGCCGCAGTGTGGTCGAATCCCGCACCGCCCTGTGTACCGTTGCCTGCCAGCTGTGCGCGCCGGCGATTCTCTCGCGGCTACACGACCATCCAGAAGCACTGGAACGCTTCCTGGCGAACCCTCGAAAGGCACCATATGCACATCGCTTATGTCTCCAGCTCGGTCGTGCCGTCGCGCGCTGCGAACAGCGTTCATGTCATGAAAATGAGTTCTGCGATGGCGTCGCTGGGCCATGACGTACGGCTTTACGTGATCGGGAGTCCGATCGAGACCGACCCGTTTGAGTACTACGGAGTGGCGCAAGACTTCACCATTGAACGAGTGGTCAGGCCCGCCATCCGGGGTATCGGCGCAGTGATCCATGCATTCGCCCTCAGGCAGAAGCTTCGAAACGCTGCGCCCGTTGATGAGATTCACGGACGGGCCCCTTACGCACTGCTGCTTGCCTCGGGTTATGACGCACCAATCGTTTACCACGTTCATGCGACACCAGACCATCGAGCAAAGCGCACCGCCGAAGCAGCGCTCTTCCGTCGGCCGAACTTCAAGCGTTTAGTAGCTGTCTCCAACGCTCTAGCAGACGAGTATCGCCGCATCTTTCCCTCGCTGGAGAAGGCCGAGGTCGTAACCGCCCCAAACGGTGCCGAGGTCATAGCCTCCGGCTCAGAATCGCCAACTGCGGCTGACTGGCCCGGACGTAGCGGCGCACCCCAGGTCGGCTATGTCGGTCATCTCTATCCAGGCCGTGGAATAGACGTTGTTCTGGGGATGGCTGAAGCCATGCCCCAGGCAGACTTCCATGTAATTGGAGGGACAGACTCAGACATTGCGAAGTGGCGTGGACATGCCACCGGCGGTTCAGTGTTGTTTCACGGCTTCGTTCAGCCGGGTGAGCTTTGGAGTTATTACAGTCAGATTGAGGTAGCGCTCGCTCCGTACCAGCGGGCTGTACATATGGAAGGTGGTGGCGGAAACAGTGTCCGGTGGATGTCGCCGATGAAGCTCTTTGACTACATGATTCACCGCGTACCTACGGTGGCCTCGGATTTGCCTGCCATACGCGAGATCCTCACCGACGGCCAGACAGCGGTTCTCGTGGAGCCCGACGACGTCGAGCAGTGGGTTCAGGCAGTCAGTTCACTCATCGACAACCCCACAAGACGAGAGACAATTGCTGAAGCAGCATTCCAACTGGTGTCAACGGAGTACACCTGGCAAAAACGTGCCGAGAGGTCGCTGATCGACGGCGGCATCGTCAATGGGCGAGGCTCGATCGAAACGATCCGCTGAGGAAAAGCGCATCTGCCCGACGCAGTTGTCCGTTGGGATAGTGCTTCAGGTCAAAAAGGTCATAGAGCTGATAACCGTATGCGTCAAGCAGTTCCTCGATGTCGCGAAAGAGCGGGGCTTGCTCCCACCGCTGCACGAATCCGACCTCAAGAAAGATCATCTTGAACAGTGAGCGAGAGAGAGCATCGCTAGCTCCTAGCAGCGCTTGGTCTTCGAAGCCTTCGACATCCATCTTCAGCACATCGACAGCAGTCCACTCGAGCTCACCGGCTACGTCGTCGAGACGACGTAGTTCGATGGTTTCCACACCGTCGTAGTCGTTGATGGACTTGTTGCCGGGATCAAGAATCGAGTTCATGCTCGGGTTGGTCGATATTGTATTCAACGTCGCGCTGCCCGGCGCAGCCGCTGCTCCGAACCGGTGGAGTGTGACGCTCGGATCAGCACCGTGCGTACGATGGAGTTGCTCCCACGCTGGCTCAGATGGTTCGAAAGCGTGGATCTCAGCGTGCGGAAAATGGTGGCGGAACGCTGTGATCGTCTGGCCAACGTTGGCGCCGACATCCAACATCAGACCGTGCGTGTGCTCACCCAGAAGCGCTGCCATGACCTTAAACGGATCGGTGGTCGCGAGGACAGCACCGTGTACTGAACGGGTGACTCGCCGTTGCAGTCCATAGTTTCGAACGGTCGCGGACTTGACCCACTGCTTAAGATAATCCATCGATGTGAGGGGCATTGTGCCCTGACTATAAGCCGTCACTGTGGCCGACACCTCGACAACTCGAGTATCAGATAGCGTTGGCCGCTGCGTTAGCTAGCTACGCACGGGAACGAGCATGACGTGGCGAACAAGAAAGTGATATTCGTTGTCGGTAGTGGTCACAGCGGTTCGACTCTCATCGGACTCATCCTGAGCAGCCACTCCCGCTCCTTCGGCCTTGGCGAGGTAATCAACATCCCCAGCGCGTTCAATCAAACCAGCGATTACCAGCGAATATGCCTGCTCTGCGACGGATCATGCGAGTTCTGGAACGAGCGAGTCAGCAGTGAATGGTTGCAGCGCTGGTACCAACCTGGCGGCCGGGTGCGACGGCTGCGCTCTTTGGCTGTGCAAGCAGTGCGGAGCCCGTTCGAGGAGTACTTCAGAGCTTCTGATCGCGAGATCCTTGTGGACTACAGCAAGTCGCTCAGCTACGCCCGATTTCATGCAGCTGTGCTGCGAGCTCATCGCTCCGTGCAGCCCGTGCTGGTATGGAACATCCGTGACGGCCGAGCCGTATTGAACTCGTATCTGCGAAAGTACCCGGATACTGATATCGACGAATGGGCGAGTGCTTGGGCTGCGTCGATGGAGAAGACCGAGGGCTACTACCATGATTACGCAGGGCCCAAAGCGATCGTCCAATATCAGCAGCTGTCCCACGACCCGGAGGCCACGGTCCGCGCGTTGTGCCAGACTCTCGGTCTTGAGTTCGAGGTAGACATGCTGAGCTACTGGACAAAGGACCACCACATAGCGTTTGGCAACGCAGGTACTCGATCGCTAATTTCGAGATATCGGTCGTCGATTGCTGCAGATTCATGGCGGGCAGACGCACCTGTGGACGAGAGTTTCTACAACGACATCGGGCTTTCAATTCGTCCAGATATTCGCTGGCAATCGGAGCTGCCGACCGACGCTGCGGAACGATTCGGACGACGAGCCGACCAAGTCAACGTGCGCGTCACCTCGCTGTGAGCGAAACGCCGAACGCAAGTCGGCGTGACAGTGATCTGACTGCGCTCTCCAAGCTCCTCCGACGGCTGGGAAAGAACAGCAGCCAGCTGGCATTTGGCAGTGCTGCGAGCGCAGCTCTCGGGGTACTTACGATTGCACTCGCTGCCCGGTCCCTTGAGTTGGCGGAATACGGCTCGCTAATTCTTGCGCAACAATTCGTGTACGCAGTGGACCGCCTCGTCAACTTTCAACCCTGGCAAGCGCTGATTAAATATGGCACTGACGCGCTCGCAAGCGACGATCGATCGCTCTTTGGCCGCCTGCTTGGCTTCGGCGCAGTCTTGGACTTCGCTACCTCAGCGCTGGCTACGGTGTTGGCAGTCGGCGCGGTGCTGATCGCAGCTCCAGTCGCCGGATGGGGCGCCGAGACAGTCGGGCTTGTTGGGATCTACAGCTTTGTCATCCTGTTCAATATGACAGGAACGGCAACCGCCGTACTGCGATTGTTCGACCGGTTCGACCTTCTCGCTATACAGCAAGTCCTGGCCGCAGGATGCAAACTGATCGGCACGCTGTTCGTGTACTACACCGGGGGAGGTTTGCTGCGCTTCGCATTCGTCTGGGCGATTGGGGAAGCCGCTGGCTACAGCTACTTGATTGGACAAGGATGGCGATGCGCTGGCCGTCACGGTCATAAGGTCCGGCGGTCGAGCCTTCGGCTCGGTGGTGCCGACCACCCAGGAATCTGGTCGTTTCTGTGGTCAACGAGCATCTACGGCTCTATCAAGATGTCTGTTCGAACCATTGATGCGCTGATCGTCGGCGCAGTGCTCGGCGCTGCGTCTGCGGGCCTGTACCACATCGCACGACAGGTTGCCCGCACGGCTGGCATCGTCTCTGGGCCGATCACCCAAGCGATATACCCGGATCTCGCACAGACGTGGAAGGAAGGCAACCGTGCGCTGCTCGGCCAAGTTGTTTACCGCATGTGTGCAGCAGGTGCAGCCTTAGGACTGATGATTTGGTCCGTCGTGCTGATTTTTGGCCGTCGCATACTGGCTCTAGCCGCAGGCAGTGATTTCGTGGAGGCCCATCCCGTGCTGGTCTGGTACCTGCTCGGCACCGCCGTGACCTTGGCATCGCTGGCAGTTCAGCCCGCTCTTCTTGCGCTTGGGAGACCACAAGCACCGCTGCGGGCCGTCATCGTCGGTGCGGTGTTGTACTTCGCCGCTATTGTGCCGCTGCTCCGAATCTGGGGGCTTATCGGAGCTGGTATTGCCTTCCTTGTGTTTTCAATGGCATGGACCACAGTCATGGCGTATTCGCTTCGCAAGGCATTGCGAGAGGCATCTCAGGAGGCGGGGACCAGGTAGACGACGGGCTCAGCCAAACTATGTTTGTGCTTCCCGGTGAGCTGGGACCTTGATCGAGCAGCAGCGGTATTCGATCAGGGCGAAGCCGAGTCTTCTAGGCTGGGCGTCAGACGATGGGCAGACCCCAAACGCAGCGGAAGCGCTGGTGCTCAGCCGTCGGGCTGAAGTTCTCCTCAATACGTTGGCGTGCCAGCTTTGAGCGCTCCCGGCGCTCACTGGGTGTCTCGCTGAGCAAACGGATCAGTCCGTCAGCAAGCGCAACGGGAGATTCAGGAGAGACCACGATGCCGGTGTCTCCCACCAACCTCGACGCGTCGCCCACATCGGTTACCACTGCGGGCACACCCGCGGCCATCGCCTCGCCCACTACGGTTGGGAAACTCTCGGTTCGCGACGGCAACGCAAGCACATCGATCTTGGTGTAGAAGCGAGAGACTTGGGCCACTTCGTCGTGGGTGGTTAGGGCCCGCTTTGGCACGTCAAATTGCGATCGCAGCGCCTCGATCTCAGGGTTCTGAAATGACAACCCGCGCCCGATCAGGCGGAACGTGACACCAGGCATGTGCTGTAGCACCAACGGCATGGCTGCGAAAAGGGTATCGATTCCTTTGTTGTGATGAAATCGCCCGACCAGTCCCACGGTGCAGCCGGGGGTCCGATCAACTGAGAGGGGTACCTGAAATGAGTTGTGAATGACCCGCTGATCTGCGCCGCTGAAACCGAGACTTTGGTGCTGCTTGCGAGAACGATACGAATTGTAGACAATAGCGTCGGGGCGAATCGGAGCCAGAGAAGCAACCCGATTGGCGTGTATCGCGAGTCGGGTGCCTCTGGAATCACTCGACATGTTGTCGAGCGAATGTCGGACCCCCCATACAACCCGGGGACGCTTCTTCATAGACCGCGTTGCGACTGAAGCCGCAAAGTTGGCGTTGTACATCCATGCTTGAACCGTGTGTGGTACGTCGGCTCTGAGTAGCTTGGCGAATCTCGCTGTTGCTCGACCAAGATTGTGTGGCCCGAGCAACCCAAACTCACGCAGACGGTCGCCAAGTGCGTCGCGATACGCGGCATCGGCGCGCCCAAAGGTCACGATTATCGCATCGGGTTCATAGCGTGCGGCCCGCAACAACGCAGATTCGGCGCCCCCACGGCCTTGCAAGTTGGCGATCACGTGAATGACCTTCATTGGTCGTGGGGCGCCACAACGACATACCGCTCCGCGTGTGAGATCATGGCCTTCGAACCATAGCGTGTTGATGTTCGGTTGCTGGTACCTTGGCAAGCGAATGCACCGAAACCAACAGCCTTAGTAGTAGCTGAAATGGCAGTCCTCTTTCTTCTCGCGTTGGCATTCATGATTGTCAGCGGCGTCGCCGAAAAAGCGAGGCTCACAGCGATGGTGTGCTTGGGCGCCCGCGCCTTGATAGCGATGGGCAGCTCGGCCAGCGAACGAGGGTTTTACGGGGCTGGTGAGGATGGGGAGCTTTTCCTGCGGCTCTCCTCTGAGATAGCGAATAGTGGGCAGGCCTACGAGTGGTCGTTCTCCTTGCTTGGTGGTGGGTACCAAGGTTTTGTACAGGGTTATGGCACCGTACTTGCGTTACTTGGTGCGCCTGATGACCGGCTCGCTGCGCACCTCATTTCGATCGTAGGCGCAGCGCTTTGCTTGCTGTTGTTAGCCCGATGTTGGATGTTGCTGCTACCTGATGACATCATCGGACTCAAGCGACTCTTGGTCATCTACACCTTTGTTCCCGCCATCGCCAGTAACCAGAGTTATGTTATGCGCGAGGTGTGGCAGAGCGTGGCCGTCTTGGCCGTGTTTTATACGGCGCTCTCATGGAATCGTCATGGTGCCCGCTGGTGGCATGTCGTGCTTGGCCCGTTCGGAGTGGCGTTGGGTGCATCGCTTCACCACTCGCTACCAGTCACGATGGTGGTGGTCGGGTTGGTTGCGATTGCGTTGTCGCAACGGTTGGGCTTCTCCTTTAGCTCGGTTCGCCCATCGCGCATTGCCGGCGCAGTCGTTATTACCGCAGTGCTGCTTGTTGCGATTTCTCCTGTGCTGGCGCAAAGCGCCCGATTTCAAGAAATCGGCAGCGGCGAGTTTGTCGAGCGAGCTGCTGCGACCGTCCAGGCCGGCGAGAACGCCACAGGAGGTGCCCGAGCGTTCTACGGCGCATACTCCGACGTGACCAAGCCATGGACATGGCCTCTGGGCTTCGGTGCGTATCAGATCTTTCCAATCCCGCTTTTGCAGGGCCGCTCGCCGATCGACTTGATCGCCATTGGCGAAAACGCGCTTCGGTTGTGGCTCCTGTGGAGCTGGTGGCGGGTGCGCAGTATTGTCGAGCCGGAGCATCGCTCGGCAACGAACTATGCGGTCGGCATCTGGTTCGTGATCGAACTCGCGTGGTCTGTCGGCACGATCAACTGGGGAACCGGAGCCCGGCACCACGTCATGGCATTTTCGCTGCTACTTCTCGCAGGCTACTCGAGTCGGCGGTCTGCGGCGCTTCTTGCAGATGGCGACAAGACTGCTGTCCGCCCACCGGTTGGACCGGCCGCTTACGTCTCGGCTAACGACCTACGATAGAGACCTGCGAGGTCACCCCACACATCAGTTTGAGCGAAATGGGTTCGAACGAATTCTCGGCCAGCCCGTCCAAGTCGATCACAGAGTTCGGGATCCTTGACGAGCACTGCGATCGCCGACGAGAGAGCACCGACATCGCCAATGTCGACGAGCAAGCCCGTCGTACCCTCAAGCATCGCGTCGACAGTACCGGTTGCCCGGTATCCCACGACTGGTTTGCCCCGCAGCTGTGCTTCGAGGACCACATTCGGAAGGCCTTCGCGATACGACGGAAACGCAAGCACATCCATGGCCGCGTGCACAACGCTCGGGTCCTTGACCCAGCCCAAGTGATGCACGCGAGGGTGGGCTGCGATGGACTGACGCACCGAGTCGGCCACGGGGTCGCCTAACTCGTAGTCCCCGGCAAGTACCAACTCGATGTTGAGCTCAGAATCTGAGTCGAGTCGACCCATCGCTTCGAGAATGTCGGAAATTCCTTTGTCCCGAGTCAGTCGACCAACGAACCCGAGGACGAAGCTGTCCGGCTGCAGTCCTAGCTCGACTCGGGACTGGTCGCGATCAACTGTTGGTAGCGCGTCGAACGCAATACCGTTTCCCGACCCGTGGTGCAGGATCTGACACCGTCCGGCATCAACGATTCCATCGGTCGCTGCGGCCTCGATGACACTTCGACTGTTCATGACAACAACCGTCGAGAGTTTGCAAATGAGGCGCTCAAAGGCCGTCAACACTCGGCGGGGCCAACCGGTCATCGTCTGGTAACGAAGCCCGCGCACTACGTAGACTCGCGTGGGTACACCTGCGAGCTTCGCCGCTAGTGCGCCCAAGAGCGCAGCCTTCGGCGTCGAATAGTTGACGATAGCCGGCCGAACTCGGCGCAACATCCGAATGGTCCGTCCAATTGCAACGAGATCGCGTAGCGGGGAGACCGAGCGGGTAAAGCCTAAATCGACGACCTTCACGCCTGCATCAAACGGAGTTTGGGCCGCATGCTGTGTGACCCCGCACCCGACAACGACGTCGAAGCCCTGGGCTTGAATATATGCTAGTTGCCCATCGAAGAATCGGGCTGAAATAGACGACGTGACCAGGTAGACGACCGTGAAGTGCCCAGGAGCAGTCAAAAGTTATCCGGCACCTTTCACCCTGGCAGGCATGCCCATCACCGTTGCGCCCTCAGGGACATCGCTGGTCACCACCGCACCCGCACCCACAGTCGATCCTGTACCTACGCGGAGTCCCTGAAGCACGACAGCACCCGACCCGATGAGGCATCCCTCGCCCAACAGTACGTCGCCGCTGATACAAGCTCCCGGCATGATCGAGGCGAACGCTCCAACTATGGTGTCGTGACCGACGTTTACACCGTGGGACACATAGCAATGGTCGAGCAGCGTGATGAGCGGGCTGAGGGAGGCATTCGCAAGCACAATCACTCCACTCCCAACCTGACAGTCCTCGGGGACCCACGCTCGGGGGTGGACGATACTCAGTGGCTCCAGACCGTGCTGCGAGCCTATCTCGGCGAGCGCCTTGCGTCCGCTGGGGTAGCCCACCGCTGCGATGTAGTAATCGACGCTCAGGTCACCGATGTCTTTCACCTGGCCAATGGAGGAGACAGCCCGATTTTCGAATCTCGACAGCTCGATCTCGCCTTCGTCGAGGACCGCTTCGACTCGAATTTTCGTGGCGTTGTCACCCCGCTGGTTCTGCTGAGCGTTGACGGCCTCGATCGCTCCAAGAACATCGCTCGCATGACCCCCGCCGCCTAGTAACACCACCGACGTCATGCGCTACCCTTCACGCTGCCCGCGGACTCAGCGCGGAACCATTCGATCGTGTGAGCGATGCCTTGCGTGACATTGACGGCCGGTTCGTATCCGGTGAGGTCACGAATACGAGTAATGTCGGCGAGCGAGTCGCGAATGTCGCCCGGTCGAGAGCCCACGTGGCGGCGAGGGACGGGGTGGCCGAGCGTGGATTCGATCAGATCGAGAACCTTGAGCAGCGAGATGCTCGTGCCGCAAGCCAAGTGAAACGTTTTGTCGGCCGGGAGATCGGCAGCGGCAAGTAGGAGAAGTCCATCGACAACGTTGCTGACGTACGTGAAATCGCGACTTTGCTCACCGTTGCCATGGATCTCGGCTGGTTGACCTTGCAGAGCAGCGTTGATGAACTTCGGGATGACGGCCGCATACACGTGGTCGGCGGCTTGCCGTGGGCCAAAGACGTTGAAGAACCGCACCGCCACGGCCTCAAGATCGAAGTGCTGGCTGAATTGGCGACAGTAGTCCTCGGCGATGCTCTTGGTCGCTGCGTAGGGCGAGAGTGGAAGGCCGAGCATGCCTTCGCGCTTCGGAAGCTCGGGATTCGACCCGAAAACGCTGCTGCTCGACGAGAACAGGAGCCGTCGACAGCCAGCATCGCGAGCCGCAAGCAACATGTTGAGGGTTCCTGTGGCGTTGACATCGTGGGTGGTCAATGGGTCGACAAGGCTGCGAGGCACGCTGCCCAAGGCCCCAAGATGCACGACCAGTTCACAGCCTTCAACTGCCTTGCGGACATCGTCGAGCGACCGAAGATCGCCTTGATGAAATTCGATGTGATCAATCGTCTCGGCCAGATTGGATAGGCATCCGGTCGCCAGGTTGTCGAGAACCCCGACGTGATAGCCGTCCGCTAGTAAGCGATCGACAACGTGGCTTCCAATAAAACCTGCGCCCCCACTAACAAGAGCGTGCCCGTAAGCCATCAGTGCCTGATCACGGTCGGTACTATAGGCGCCGCTTGGCGCCTATGCGTACGAGCGCTTAGGCCCTAACAGCAGGAGTTGATGCGTGAAAAATCTCATGAGCCTCATACAGGCTCGACAGTCAGTGGTCGGCGTCATCGGTCTTGGTTACGTCGGGCTGCCGCTTGCACACGGGTTCACCCAAGCGGGGTTCCCCGTCATCGGCTTTGATATCGATCAGCGCAAGGTCGAGGCGCTTGGCAAGGGTGAGCCATACCTTGACCACCTTGCCGAGTCCATGTTCACCTCGTTACTCGATGCGTCGACCTTTGAAGCGACGACCGACATGTCACGGCTCGGCGAATGCGATGCGGTGCTGGTTGCTGTGCCCACGCCGCTAGGGCGCCACGAGGAGCCGGACCTCAGTTATGTTGAAACAACTGCGGCTCACATCGGCAAGACGCTGCGTCCTGACCAACTGCTCGTGCTTGAGTCGACCACTTTCCCGGGCACGACACGCGAGATCTTTCTCGAGGCCATCGTGGCGAGCGCTCCGAATCCGGCACTGCGTCCTGGGGTCGACTTCTTCGTGGCCTACTCGCCCGAGCGCGAAGACCCTGGCCGTGTCATGGAAACTACCGCAGTACCCAAGCTCGTCGGAGGACTCGATGACCAGTCAGCGGCTTTGGCCGAAGCGCTCTACGGAGACGCGTTCGACAAGGTGGTGGTGGTCAGCAGCGCCGAAGTCGCCGAGTCGGCGAAGTTGCTTGAGAACATCTTCCGGGCGGTGAACATTGCACTGGTGAATGAGATGAAGATCGTTCTTCAGTCAATGGACATCGACATCTGGGAGGTCATCGATGCAGCATCAACCAAGCCCTATGGGTTCATGCCCTTTTACCCGGGTCCCGGGCTGGGTGGGCACTGCATACCTATCGATCCGTTCTATCTGACGTGGAAGGCCAAGGAAGTCGAACGCGACGTGCAGTTCATCGAGCTCGCGGGGTTAGTAAACCGTCGTATGCCGCACTATGTGGTCGAGCAGCTGATCCTTGGACTGAACGACGCGGGCAAGGCACTCTCAAGATCTCGCATCTTGGTCGTCGGTCTCGCGTACAAGGCCGGCGTTGGAGACACCCGCGAGTCACCCACGTACAAACTCATCGATCTCATTCGGGAGCGAGGAGGCGATGCCGAGTACCACGATGATCTCGCTCCCGTTGCGATTCCGGGACGCGAATTTGACATCGGGCTCGAGAGTGTAGATCTCAGCGCCGAGTCCATCGCTGCGTACGACGCAGTCATTATCTCGACTGCCCAAGTCGGCGTGCCGTGGGATCTGATTGCCAAGCATGCTCAACTCGTCGTCGACTCTCGCAACGCGATGCAGCCCTATGCCGACCAGCTCGGCGACCGACTAATCAGGGCGTAGCGGTGTGGCAAGCACCTGCCGTATCATGCGCGAGTTGGCTGCACCTGGTGCCGGGTAGGACCGCATGAGCCGTTGGCTCACGGTGTCCATTGCCGCTTTAGCGTTGACAGTGCTACTGCCAGTCATCGCAGTTGTTTCGGTGCTGATCCGGGTCACGATGGGCGGCCCCGTCTTGTTTCGGCAGGAACGAACCGGCCAAGGGGGCGCCCCCTTCGAGCTACTCAAATTCCGCACCATGCTCGACGCTCGAGACGCCCGGGGAGAATTACTTTCCGATGACGAACGAACTACTCGGCTCGGTGCACTGTTACGCAAGACCAGCCTCGATGAGCTACCGGGTCTCATCAACGTGGTGCTTGGCGACATGAATCTGGTGGGACCTCGCCCCGTCCTCCACGACTACTACGAACTGTTCAACACTGATCAATTGCGAAGATTCGATGTTCGGGGTGGCGTCACCGGCTGGGCGCAGGTTAACGGTCGCAACGGCCTGACGTGGGAAGATAAGTTCGAGCTCGACACCTGGTACGTCGATAATCGTTCGTTGCTTTTGGACCTCAAGATTCTGCTGATGACTGTTGGCGTCGTCGTTTCGGGATCGGGCGTTTCTGCGTCTGAGACGATTACGATGGAACGCTTCCAAGGCACGAAAGCATCGCAGGAATCAAACCCCACGTAACACTGGTGGCCGGTTTACTGGGGCATTGCACCGCTATGGTGCTGCGGTGGTGAAGACCAATAGGGCCCGTCCGGCAGCGCCAGCGTGGCTTAGCGGAGCCAACACGAGAATAGCCGTAGCGGTCGCCGCAGGTCTCGTTGCAGGTCTGGCACCAGGTGAACCAACCGGACTGTTGGCCTGGGACTTCGTGCTCAAAGCAACGGTCGCAGCGCTGGCCGTCACGGCAGTGTCCTCGGGGCCACGATGGCTAGCGATCTCTTTCACGACCGTTGCGACCGTCTTCGCCGGCACGAGCGCGCTTCTGATCGTTGCAGCAATGGCGCAACTGGTGGCGATAGCGGCTGCCATGCGCCAAAGACTCGACCGGCTCCCAGCTGCAATTGCCGCTGGCCTTGCCACCCAAGTTTTTCTGCGACTACCGAGTCAGTATTTCTTCGGCTTCCCATCGCTTGTAGCAGGGGTTGCGATCGCAGCTGCATTCGTCATCGGGTACAGATACGGGTCACCCCCAGCCCGGCGAATTGTTCGACGGGCTATGCTCGGCGTGAGCATTGGGGCCTCTGCGGCGGCGTTGGTGGGCGGCGTTGCGCTGATCTCGGCTCGAGCCGACATCGACCGGGGTGTCGACGCAGCGCGTGCTGCACTCAGCTCGGCGCGAACCGGTGACCCCGAAGTATTCGTTACTCGACTCGAAACCGCCGAGGTTGCTTTCCGGAGAGCCAGCGATTCGGTTGATTCGCTGGCTGCTCGGCCGCTTCGACTACTCCCGGTGGTCGCTCAGCATCACTACGCCGTCTCGGAATCGGTAGCGGTAGGGGCCGATGTCACGGCCCTGGCAAGCGCAACTGCTCGCAGCGCCGATATTCGAACCATCCAAATGGTCGCAGGTGAGGTAGACCTAGCCGCTCTCCGACAGATGGCCCCGCAGCTCGAAGCAACTGCGGAGAGCCTACGGGCGGGCACGGTGCGCATGCAAGCGGTTGATTCGCCGTGGCTGCTGCCACCCGTAGCGGACCGGCTCGGCCTACTCACTACCGAGATCCAAGATGCAACCCCCGACGCGGCGTTGGCCGCCAAGGCCGCGACGGTCCTACCAGCGATGTTGGGTGCCGACGCGCCGCGGAACTACTTCGTGATCTTTGGCACGCCAGCCGAGTCGCGGGAGTTCGGCGGCCTGTTCGGCAGCTGGGCGTTACTGCAATTCGACAACGGATCAATGCGCCAACTCGATGCGGGAAAGGTCAAAACGCTTGCGCCGCTGGCTCAAAGCCGCACGCTCGATCCTGCCCAGTACCCACGCTGGTATCTAGAGTCTGCCAAAGTCGACACGTTTCTCCAGAATGTGACAGGTACTCCCGATGTTTCAGTGGTTGCGCAAGCGATAAACGATCTCATCGGCGGTCCCGAGTTCCATCGCATCGACGGGATGGTCTACGCCGACACCTGGGCGGTTATTGACCTGTTGCAACTAAGCGGGCCGCTCGATGTTTCTTTTCGCGACGAACCGATCACGTTCGAGAACGGACGTGACTTCTTCTTCGATGAGCAGTATCGCCTAGATGACCCTCGCAATGAGACCTTCGATTCGCTGGCTGAGGCGCTCGGCCAACTGGTAGCGACCCAAGCGTCGACCACCCTGCCGGGGCCCGAGGAGCTTGGCCGGTTACTCGGGCCCGCCGCTCGGGGCGGCCGCCTCCAAGTAGCCACATTCGACGATGCAGAGAACGACTTTCTCGAAGACATCTTCTTATACCGGCGCTTTGAACCGTCCGACGTCGATGGTTTCGCGGTTATTCAGACAAACGCGGCATCGAACAAATTGGATCTGTACCTGTCACGGCTCATTGACTACGAGGTGACGGTTGCTGCCGACGGATCACTGACGGGTTCGGCAACCATCAATCTTTCGCTCGACATTCCAGACAATGCGCCGCCAGGCGTGCTTGCGGTATCCGGTGAACGCGTCAGTACCATCTTGCTCTCGTTCTACACACCCCACAATGTGCACGCTGTGACCCTTGACGGGGTCGCCGTCACACCAGCAGTCTCGCCCGAGTACGGACTGGGGAGGCACCTCGTGCCAATCGAGATTCCGACCGGCCAAACGCGGTCACTTGTGTTCAACTTCGACGGCTTCGTACCTGCCGACGCGGGCTATTCGGTCGAGGTATGGCACCAACCGCTGGTAAACCAGGACCAAGTTCGACTGACTTACCAAGGCGTAGACCGCTCGCAGGTCGAAGAGATCGAGCTGCGCGAGAACTTTGTCTTTACACCCGACCTCGGCGAGTGATTCACTGCTCGAGAGCTCGCCCAGTGCTCCGGTGAGATCTTTGATGGCCAGGTCGGCTCCTGCCATAGTGATGGGATCTTGATCTCGGTACCAGCATCCATCTTGTCGGACTGAACGCACATACGGTCGGGGCAGCGTTGGTCGGCTAATTGAAGCGAATTTCGTCGGCCCATAGCAAGAATTCGCCCGGAGTAATGTCCTTGGCTTGTTCGCCGTCTGCGGTATCGCCCACCGGCCGGTCACCAGCCCCACCATCGATGGAGGCTTCACCAGCCTGCTGGTTGCCGCTGGTCTCAAGGAGGGCTGCTTCGAGCGCCGCAATATCGGCTGCGATGAGTGCGCTTGCAGATGTCATTTCGGACTTATTTTTAGCCTTTGCGGAGCTCTTTGCTGCAGTCGCACGCTTCTTTGCCTTGCGTTTGTGCGGCGTAGCAGCCTTTGACGACTTGGCGTTCTTGCGAGGCGCACTTTGATTGGTCGTGGATGCCTCCTCCGACCGTCCGGCACTGACATCGGCAATGGCTGGAGTCTCGACATGCCCGGTGTCGTCGCCTGTTTCAGCCTCGGTGGCAGCACGCTCGGATTTGAGCGGTGCGGTCGCCTTCTTGAAGTTGTTGCTCGTCGGGAGCGAGGGTGGCTGGGGCTGTCTGACGGCAGGTTCGCTCTGCATCCCCGGGGCGCCAGTTTTTGTTTCGGACGCCCGGAACGCCTGGAAGCGAGGAAGTTCGTCTCGCCGCATGGTTTCGGTTCCCTCATGACGAGGGGCGGAATTCTTGTTACGGCTGAACCAGCCACCCTTTGTAGCTTCGCCTCCGTAGCCATAGCCATACCCGTAGCCGCCGTAGCCGAGCACGCCACCCCTGCGCGCTTTGACCTCGTTCAGAACCGTTCCGATGACGTTTGCGTCGGCTTGCGCAAGCTGTTCGAGTGCTCGCTGAACATCATCTCGCTTGGACAGTCGAGCGTTCGCGACAAGTACTGTCGCGTCGACCAACCTAGACAGCACAAGCGCATCGGACACGGGCAAGACCGGCGGTGAGTCAACTATGATCACGTCGAGCGACTTGCGCAACGAGTCAAAGGTAGTTGCGGCTCGTTTGCTTCCGAGCAGTTCCGAGGGGCCTGGGGGAACCGGTCCGCTTGGGAACACCCACAAGCGGCCGTTGTTCAGGTCCATTGTGTGCGAAGCTTGGCTGGCCCTTGCTGTGCCGACAATGACCGAGCTGATGCCGGGCACTTGGGCGAGTTTGAACATGGTATGCAAACGCGGTCGCCGCAAGTCAGCATCGATGACTGCCACTCGTTGTCCGGACTGGGCCATGACGAGTGCTAGGTTGGCCGCCACAGTGGTCTTACCTGCTGCTGCTCCGGGGCTCGTGACCTGGATAACTTGTAGCGGTTTGTCGACCGAAGCGAACTCGATACCAGCGCGCAGCAGCCGGAAGACTTCGCTATCGGTGCCCTCGGGATTCGCCAACGACACCAATGCGTCCTCGTGCTTCATGTTGGGGATCACCGCCAACGTTTGCAGCCCCGGCGTTATAGCTTCGAGCGCGCTGCGCGACTTGAGACTGCGATCCAGCTTTTCGAGCAGCAAGGCGCTTGCTGCGCCGAGCATCAGACCGAGAATGCCGCCCAAAATCATATTACGAGTGGGTTGGGGGCTAAACGGTTCATCAGCGATCTCGGCATCGTCGATGATGCGGGCGCGACCGGTGTTGCCAAGGCCAGCAGTAATAGTCAAACGGTTGTAAATGTCTGCGAGGTCGTCGCGGCGCAGCTGCTCTCGGGTTATGTCCGAGGCGCTACCTCCGGCCTCGATTATTGCTTCGATCTCTTCGTCGATGACTCGGATCGACTCAAGAAGCCCTTCGGCCGTATCAAGTCTTTCGGCGCTGAACTCGTCTCGCCGCACGTCGACGTAACTCTCGGCATAGGTCTGGGCCACGGCCTGCGCCTGAAGCGCATCGGCATCGATCGCTGTTACCACGACGAAATCGGCTCGGGACTCGGCCCGAGCCGAGATGTCAGCTTCAAAGCCGAGCCGGCTCTCGGCTTCTCTGCGCACGAGTTGTGACTCCAACAGTTTGACTTCGTTAGTCGCCACTCTGTCAGCGGAGTTCGAAGATACGCCGGTGACAGGGTCCAGAATATCGTTAGAGGTATTCTGATTAATCAGGATATTGACCGACGAACGGTACATCGGCGTCTGCAGTGCCGACCATAGAAACGCCGCGAAAAGGGTTGCCGCAAAGCATGCTGCGACGACCGGCAGCCGCCGCCGCATCAGGTCGACGTAGTCACGTAGCGTGAGTTCGGTAGTCACTTGATCCTATTGGTTCGGTGTAGCACGGCCGCTTCAGTGTAGGTAAATGTGGCGCAGGTTCGGCGCGATCTCTTCTTCGTCCGCATTCCCGCAGGGCCAGATATTTGCGAGTCACACTAGCTCACAACGTAGCGATCACGCGTTCGACGTCCTTGTCGGCCACGCTAGATCCCGCTGAGCGAGCCCCAAAGGGCTGCGCCGCCGATGGGTACACCCAGAATACCGGAGCTCAGAACGCTGCAATCGGGGCGGTGACCGCATCGACCGACGCGATCAAGTGCCTTGGATCGAGCCCAATATCAAGCCCCCGCCGACCGCCACTCACGTAGATGCGGTCACAGACCTTGGCGGTCTCGTCTACGAATGTGCGCAGCTGCTTCTTCTGTCCAAACGGGCTGATGCCGCCGGCCACATAGCCACTCGACCGTTCGGCATCGGGAATCGACGCCATCCTGGCTCGCTTTGCGCCAGCGGAGCGGGCGAGGGCCTTGAGGTCGAGTTTTGCTGAGACCGGCACGATCGCAACGACAAGCTCGTTGCGACGTGCCCCCGACATCTCGACATCGGCAACGAGCGTCTTAAAGACGACGTCAGGGTCGAATCCCAGCACCTCGGCGGCCTCAAGACCGAACGATGTCGCATTCGGGTCATGGTCGTATGGGAATACCTCGTACGTGATGCCAGCGGCGTCAAGAAATCGAGTCGCGGGTGTCTGCACCAGTCCAGTGTTGCGCATTCGCCACAGGTACCATCAGCGCAGTGAGTGAGGCACACCCGTGATTGACGTGCACGGCGCAACGGTGCTCTTGATGTGGGCAACCGGTGGTTTCTTCTTTCTCTGGGTCACAACCCGTCGCCGCGAGGTAGGCCTTGGTTATGGCTGGACCATGCGAATCACCTATCTCGTGGTCGCTGGCCTTGGTCTGACCACCGGGTTGGTTTCGGGACCGCACTGGCCGCGCGAAGTCGCGGGGTTCGCAATGGTTGCCAGCGCGCTCGTTGCGCTTGGCGTCAGTGTGCAACGTCGGCGCGCCGGGGTGGCTGGGCAGCGAAGGGTGATTGAGCGCCGCAGCCAACGCGTCGCAGATATGACCGGTATCGACCGTGATGAACAACGCTTTGACAACGATGCTCCCGAGTTCCCGCCATGGCTCGATCTGCTCGCTCCGGCATTCGGAACCATCGCCATCATCGCAGGAGCGATACACGCCGATGGCTCCGCATGGCTCGCCATTCTGCGGGTGCTTGCCGGAGCCATCTTCCTGGGCGTCATCAGCGATGCCATGCTGCTTGGGCATTGGTATCTCGTGCAGCCAGGTCTGGCGCGTGCACCGCTGTTGGAGCTCGTGCGATACACCGCGGTGGCGTGGGTCCCGCATGTC
>Ga0209828_1000628_pt1 | contig 33273 bp, 26 predicted proteins | sample MaitaG_FD_187429 | JGI IMG/M metagenome (GOLD analysis project Ga0209828, IMG submission 187429) | Marine algal microbial communities from Maine, USA - Maine_Asex2 metaG (SPAdes) (version 2) | ecosystem: Host-associated > Algae > Red algae > Unclassified | place: Maine, USA | collected 2015-01-05
CGACGTGCGTACGGAGCCCGTTTTCCTGAAACAGTCGAGCAAGACCCCGTGCTTCATAGACGTTTCCGGCGAGACGAGGCCCTTCAGCTGCAGCTCTTCATCCTGCATCGCCAGGGTCAACAGAAAAAGGACGAAAACCAGCAGACGCAAGGCCACGAGATTCACCCACAAGGACCAGGCGTACGATTGCAGGCCGCGCCAGTGTCCTTGCCCGTAATTCAAGTGCGACCCTTGACGACCAGATGCTCGGGGCCGTAGGGAAACCCGGTCAGGTTACGGCCACCTGATTCTTCGATGACCAGAATGTCGTGCTCACGGTAGCCACCGGCGCCCGGCTGACCTTCGGGAATCGTGATCATCGGCTCCATGGAGACGACCATTCCCGGTTCGAGCACGGTGTCGCAGTCCTCCCGGAGCTCAAGCCCTGCTTCTCGCCCGTAGTAGTGACAGAGCACGCCGAACGAGTGCCCGTAACCGAACGAGCGGTATTGCAAAAGATCGTGGCTTGCGTACAGCTCGTTCAATTCCCTGGCGATATCGCTGCAACGTGCACCGGGCACCAGCAAGGACTTGCCGCGATCATGGACTGCACAATTGATCTCCCAATGCCGTCGCGATGCGTCATCGACCTCCGCGGCAAACAAGGTGCGTTCGAGCGCGACGTAGTATCCCGCAACCATCGGAAAGCAATTCAGGCTCAAGACATCGCCTGATACGATTCGGCGACTGGTGACAGGATTGTGAGCACCATCGGTGTTGATTCCCGACTGGAACCAGGTCCAGGTGTCGAGCAGCTCGGCGTCCGGCCACTCGGCGGCAATCTCGCGCACCATGCAAGCGTTGCTTGCCAGAGCAATCTCGTATTCGGGAACGCCGACAGCCAGCGCGTCGACGCAAGCAGCGCCTCCCAGGTCGGCAACGCGCGCCATTCGGGCGATATGCTCGATTTCCTCCGTCGACTTGATCAAACGTAGCCGCATTGCGGTCGCCGAAACGTCGACAAAGGCGACATCCGGGAAGTGATGCGCAAGCTCGCTCCTGAATTCGAGATCAGCATGGTCGAACTCGATGCCGACGCGTCTCGCCGTTCCCAACAAGGGCTTCAGCGCCTGAAAGTAGTTGTCCTTCTGCCAGTCGGTGTAGGTCACGTTGTCGCCGCGCGTTCGGCGCCAGGGCTGACCGCCATCGATTCCCGCGCTGACGCTGGTCACCCGTTCATGATCGATGACGAGCCCATAGCGTCGCCCGAACCGGCAATACAGGAAGTCCGAGAGGTAGCAGATGTTCTGATAGGAGGTGAACAGGGCCACCTCCAGATCGAGCTCGCTCAGGCAACCCCGAACGGCTAGCTGCCGACGCTTGAATTCCGCGTCCGAGAAGGTCGGTTCGGCGCGCTCGCCGTTGCCACGATAGTCGACGGTGCGAGGCATGGCCCCGCCAGCGTTGAGCTCACCTGCGTTGAGCCCACTTTCTTTGCCATTGTGCATGCAGTGTATTCCCGAGTCAGATCCGGGCGTACAGGACAAACGGCCAACACCGACTGCGACGACGCCATCGTCGCGGGCTGAACCGACTGTAACGACCCGAACATCGAGCGTCAACCTGAGCCAATGCAGGTTCGCCAGCCAGGCTCGCGCCAGTTTGACCCGCCAGGTCTGCCCGCTACGGCCGCCAGCCAGTGCCCCGCAGCGCCTCGAAATCAGGAATGCCAAAACGTGGCGGATAACTTGGCTGGACAAAACACAGACCATGAGGGGTCGCCGTGACCGCCGCCTGACGACGATCGCGAGCGGCCAGCAAGGTCTGCATCCAGTCGACTGGCCGTTCGCCACGACCGATCATGGTCAGACAGCCCACCAGAATTCTCACCATGTTGTGCAGGAAACCGTTTGCCCGCACCTCGATCGTCACCCGATCCGCGGCACGCCAGACACGGATGTCATGCAGTGAGCGCACGGCATGGTTCGCCTGACATTCGGACGAACGAAAGGTCTGGAAGTCATGTTCGCCGACAAGTACCTGCGCCGCCTCGTGCATGCGCGGGACATCGAGCGGCTGGCGAACCCAGGCAAGCGTTCTCGCGTGCAGACCAGGCCGGGTCGGCCGGTTCAGCAGGGTGTAGCGATAGCTTCTGTCGATGGCTGAGAAACGGGCATGGAAGTCGTCAGCCACGAGCCCGGCCCAATGGACGGCTACCCGCTTGTCCAGATGACTGTTGACGCCGAAAGTCCACGCTCGCAGCGGTCGCTCTACCGACGTCTCGAAGTGCACCACCTGAGCCGCCGCATGTACGCCGGTATCGGTCCTTCCTGCACAGTTGACCGTCAGGGATACCCGGGCAACCTGTGCTATGGCTTCTTCGAGCGCTTGCTGCACCGAACGACAGTGCGGCTGACGTTGCCAGCCGCAAAAACCCCCGCCATCGTATTCGACGGCGAGGGCGATTCGCCTTGTCGGCGCCGGATCGTCAGGGGTCAGGAGATCTTCCGCAGGAGCGTTTCCGCTTCAGAGACCTGTGCCGGGCTGCCACCCTTGACGACCTCATCGAGCGCATTGCTGGCGGAATCCTTGTCACCCATGTCGAGATAGGCCTTGGCAAGGTCCATCATCGTGTCCATTTCATCGGCCGACTGGTCATCGAGCGACAGGTCGGAGTTCGGCATAGCGTCCATCAGCGCCGCCTCGTCGAGGGACGTCGCGTCAAGGTCGGTTCCATCGAGTTCGTCGAAATCGAGCACCAGATCGTCGGCCGCTTCGACGGCCCGATCTTTCGCAGCATCGTTCGCCGCGGCGCTCGACGCATTCATGTCGAGTTCATCGAGAGTCAGCGCCTCTTCCAGAGCATTGGCCTCACTCGGCATTTCCCTGAGCGGCATTTCCCTGAGTGGCCCCTGATCAGCGGGCTTGTTGGCGTCCTCCTCGAAGCCGGAGAAATCGATCGACTCGTTTCGCTCGGCGGCCAGCTCGTCGGCGATCTGTGAAAAGTCACCCGTGGCTTCCAGATCGTTCTCGTCGAAGGCAAACGCCGGATCGATACTCTGGTCCAGCAGTGCTTCCTCGTCGATCGTTTCGTCGGCCGATGTGAAATCACGGCTGACACTGCTTGACGACTGTGAAATGTCGGCCGCATCAGAAAAGTCATCGTCGCCCATGGCCGGCCCGTCCAGCTGCCCGGTCCCCATCGCGGCGACCGTCGCGGCGCCGGCGCCGAACAGCGGTTCTCCCGGGCGAAGATCACGACCCATCTCGGCAATGCGTGCCCAACCCGGATTGCTCTCGCCACCGAAGCGCGAATGGAAATCAGCGGCAACTCGCTGGAAGCCCTCGCCATTGCCCTGAGCATGGTAGGTCTCGAGCAATTTCTGGCTGTATTCGCCATTGTCGGGCTTGCGCTCGATGGCCTTGGTCAAGAGTTCCTCGGCCTGGCCATGAAGGCCGTAGGCCAGGTACACATCGACCTCGGAGATGGTGTCGTCCTTGTCGTCCTCTTCCTGCAAGGCTGCGTCGAAATCCGACTGCATCTCGACGTCCAGGTCTGCCGGATCGTCTCGGCCGCCATCGGCCAGTCCCACCGCTGCCGCGCCGGCAGTCGCCGTTGCCGCCGCCGCCGCCATGCCCGTCTTCTCATCGAATTCGCCAGCATCATCGGCCAGCGAGTCCGCGACGTTCGGATCGTCGATCGAACCCTCACCGAACTCGACAGCCATCTCCTCGTCTTCGTCGTCGCGTCGACGGCGGAACAGCAGCAGGCCCAGCACGCCGAGCAAGCCGATACCACCCGCCGCGGCGATCATCATCCGCGTCGGATCGCTCATCAATGACTGGAACCACGACTCGTTGCCGGCGGGATCGGTCGCCGCATCGGCAACCGTGACGGCCTCGGCACCCTCGACCCCGGCCTCCGTGCCGGCAGCAACTTCGTCCACCGCTCCGTCGACGGCACCGGTCGCCGCATCGGCCAATCGGGCCGCTTCTTCGGCCGCATCGGCCGCAACCTGATCGACAGCCTCGGCCCCGTTTCCGGCAGCATCTCCCAGCGCATTCGTCGCCGCCTCGGAGGCGTCTGCAACCTCGCCCACGGCTCCGTCGACAACTCCACCAACCGTCTCCTCGACGGAATCGCCGAGGCCAGTGGCACCGGCCTCCTCGGCGTCTGTCTCGAGAGAGTCTGTGCCGAGCGCACCGTCGGCGTCGGTGTCCAGGGCTGCCAGCTCTGCCGCTGTAGCCGCCTCTGCTTCTGCTGCGGCCTCTTCCGCTGCCTCCAGGGCGGCGTCAGAGCGAGCCTGGGCAAGCTGTTCTTCCAGACGCGCTACCTGGTCCTGTCGAAGGTTGATCAACGCATCGAGATTTTCACCGGTGCTGGTCAGCTCCGCGACTTGCTCATCGAGATCCTCGCCTTCGACACCCGATGCCGCAAGCTCCTCTCGAGCGAGCTGCAGCTCTCTGTTGATAGTTGCAAGCTGGGCGGAATTGTCACCCTCGCTCTCCGCCGCCGTTGCACTGGCACCCGTCGAGGTGTTGCCGGAGTCGGTGACGATGCTGAGTTCGTCGCGCTGCAGGACTTCAGCCCGCGCCCGCTCGAGTATCGCCCGTGCCTCGGCGGTCAGCCCATCGGAGGTATCGGCGGCCGCTGTCGATTCGTCGGTGGTGTCGCTCGCCGCGTCGGCCGTATCGGCAGCCGAGCCAACACTTGCGCCATCGGCCCCCGTCTCCGACTCGACCGGGGCTTCATCTTCCGGTTCGGTAGCGGCCACCTGCGTGTCGGCGGTGGTGCGGCGCAGATTGTCGCGGTACTGCTGCCACAGCTCGTTCTGTCGCCCGATCTCCGCCAGTGCCTGTGCCTGTGTCAGTGCTTGAGCTTCGGCTGCGCCCGGAATCCGCAGGGTCGCACCGGCCTTGACCAGATTGATGTTGTCGTCGATGAAGGCCGAGCGATTGGCCTCGAGCAGCGCGAGCATCATCTGCTGCGTCGAGACGCCGCTGCCCGCCGTATCGGTCGCGATCTCGAACAGCGTGTCGCCGCGAACCACATTGATCGCATCGGGCCGCGCTGCCTCATCAGCCTCGGCCACATCCACGATCTCGAGCGACTCGTCGCCCGCCGCCACATCGGCGCCGACATCATCGCCGACTTCGACTTCCTCGCCGATGATCTCGACTTCGAAGAGATCATCAGACAGTTGGAGATCGCTGACCGAGCCAGTCGATCCAGCTTGGGCCACCTGTGCATCAGCGTTCGGCGCTTCGGCGTCGCTGAGCGGCAGAAGCTCGGATTCGGCAGACGACAACGCGGCCGTATCCGCATCGAGTTCGTCGAGAGAGACGACATCGCCACTACTGACTGAATTGGCTGTCTCGACGTCAGCCGCGCCGAGCAGCTCCACCTCAAACCCTTCGACCGTCGGCGCCGCATCAGCGTCAGCCGTGCGATTGATGGGAGCAGGAGCGACCGCGGCAGCCTGGCGCTCGATGACCGCGCGATTCTCGGAACCTTCGTCCCGGGCCGCCGGGCCCTCCGTCATGAACACCGGCGGATCGAGGAGCACCGTGTACTCACGCACCATCCGGCCCTGTGGCCAATCGACTTCCAGAAGGAAATTCAGGAATGGTTCGACCACCGGTCGGTTGCTCGCGATGCGAATGACCGGCCGTCCACCACTCGAATCGACCGAGAAGGTCAGATCGGTGAGGGCAGCTGAACGGTCGATACCGGCACGTGCGAAGGCCGCCTCGTCAGCAAGCTTGACGATCATGCCATCGAGCTCGCCGGACTGCACCGAAGTCAGCGGAATTTCCGCATTCATCGGCTGATTCAGCGCCGAGCGCATCTCGATATCGCCCAGGCCGAGTCCGAAAGCACCCCCGGAGGCTAGTGCCAGACTGACTGCCGCTGCCGTCGCAAGTTTTCGCACGTTGTTTAGTCCCGTTCCATCGTCCGGATCCTGATCTGCTGACGCCGGAATCGCAGCAGTACGGATCAGACTTATTGACTATCGCCACGCCATATAGCCGACGTATCGTACTCTTTTCCGCTCGGCCAGCGCCTACAGGTGGTCCCGAACCAGACACTCGGCGATCTGCACGCTGTTCAACGCAGCCCCCTTACGCACGTTGTCGGACACAACCCAGAGGTTCAGCCCGCGTTCCGTACTGATGTCCTTGCGGATCCGACCGACATAGACCGCGTCAGTACCGGCTGACTCGGTCACCGCCGTGGGGTAGCCCCCATCGGTCCGTTCGTCCATGACCACCACTCCCGGAGCACTCTCCAGCAATTCCCGGGCCGACTTCTCATTTATCGGCTCCCGTGTCTCGATGTGAACAGCCTCGGAATGGCCATAGAACACGGGAACCCGAACGCAAGTCGGGTTCACCCGTATGCTGTCGTCTTCCAGAATCCTCGCGGTCTCCCAGACCATCTTCATCTCTTCCTTGGTATAGCCGTTTTCCTGGAAGTCATCTATGTGCGGCAGGCAATTGAATGCGATCTGCCGCGGATAGACCTTCGCAGTGACGTCGAGGCCGTTCAGCAGTCTTGCAGTTTGCTGACCCAGCTCCTCGATCGCCTCCTTTCCTGTTCCCGAAACCGCCTGATAGGTGCAGACATTGACCCGTTCGATACCGAAAGCGTCATGTAGAGGCTTCAACGCTACCAGCATCTGGATCGTCGAACAATTGGGATTGGCGATAATGTTGGTCGCCTTGTATCGAGATATCGCGTGCGCGTTGACCTCTGGCACGATCAGAGGCTTGTCGTCGTCGTAACGAAACGCACTCGTGTTGTCGATGACGACGCAGCCGGCAGCAGCGGCCTTCGGCGCGTATTCGAGCGAAACCTGCGCGCCGGGTGAAAACAGACCAACCTGCACCGTCGAGAAATCGAAAGTGGCGAGGTCCTTGACGACCAGCTGCCGTCCTCCGAAGGCCACCCGCTTGCCGGCCGAACGCTCGCTGGCCACCGCATGAATCTCACCAATCGGAAAATCCCGCGCGTGCAGGATTTCCAGCATCGTCTCGCCCACCGCGCCGGTTGCGCCGACGACGGCCACATCGAAGGTCCTGCTCATCGGGCGGCCCCTTGCAGCGAGCTCATGACCGCGTCGCCCATGCCCCGGGTGCTGACCGAATCGACGCCACCGCCGATGTCCCGGCAACGGACACCGTCCGCGATGGTCGCGCCGACCGCATTCTCTATCGCGTCAGCTGCTGCCGCTTCATCGAGCGTGTAGCGCAGCATCATTGCCACTGACAGGATCGTCGCCAACGGATTCGCTATGCCCTGCCCGGCGATATCCGGCGCTGAACCGTGAATAGGCTCGTACATTCCGCGGCCATCGGCATCGAGCGATGCCGAAGGCAGCATGCCGATGGAACCCGTCAACGCGGCCGCTGCGTCGGACAGGATGTCCCCGAAGATGTTGCCGGTGACAATGACGTCGAATTGCTTCGGCGTCTGTACCAGCTGCATGGCGGCGTTATCGACATACATATGTGTCAATTCGACTTCCGGATAGTCTCGGGAGACCTCGATGACGACTTCGCGCCAGAGTTCCGACACCTCGAGAACATTGTGCTTGTCGACCGAGCACAATCGTGCAGCTCTTGCATCGCTCGATCGCTGCCGGGCGATCTCGAAAGCGCGCACGGCGATGCGCCGGATCTCGCTCTCGCCGTAGACCATCGTATTGAAGCCCACGCGCTCACCGTTACGTATCTCGATGCCGCGCGGCTGCCCGAAGTAGAGCCCACCGGTCAACTCCCTGAGAATCATGATGTCGAGTCCCTCGACCCGTTCCGCCTTCAGCGAAGACGCGTCGGCGAGCGCAGGATACAGGAGTGCGGGACGAAGGTTCGCGAACAATCCCAACTCGGCGCGCAAGCGCAACAGACCCCGCTCCGGTCGCTTCTCACGCGGGGCCTCATCGAAGCGTGGCCCACCGATGGCACCCAGCAGGATGGCATCGGCCTCCCGGCAAGCTGCGAGCGTCGACGCAGGCAATGGATCGCCTTGCGCTTCCCAGGCGGCACCGCCGAAGGCATGCTCCGCCATCGTCAGCTCGAGCGCATACCTGTCGTTGACGTAAGCCAGTACACGACTTGCTTCGGCAACGATTTCCGGGCCGATGCCGTCCCCGGGCAATACAACGATATTTCTCACTGGTCGGGTACCTCCTCGCTGTCGATCGTTTCCACTTCGGCCGCCGCGTCGGCGTACCAGAGTTGCATGTGCGGGTCCTCGAGCGTCGACACGATCCATGCACGTGTGTCGGGAGGCGTGCGGATGCCATAGGTGCTGAAGCGCGTGGCGACCGGTGCAAACATCGCATCGGCCACCGAGTAGCGTCCGAACAACCAGGGGCCACCGCTATTCGCGAGCGACGACTCGAACAGCTCGATCAAGCGATCGATGTCCACCCGGGTGTCGAAGTCGGGCTCGAATCCCTTGATCTGCCGTCGACAGTTCATTGGCATGTGACTGCGCAGCGCCATGAAACTCGAATGCATCTCGGCGCTTATGGCACGCGCCTGTGCCCGCCGCGCCACCGACTCGGGCCAAAGCGGTCCCGCCTCTGACTTGTCAGCAATGTATTCACAGATCGCGAGCGAGTCCCACAGCACGAGCGGCCCGTCATGCAAGACGGGCACTTTTCCCGCCGGGCACAGCTCCTTCATCATCAACGCGCCTTCGGTGGTGTCGAGCGGAATGCGCACCTCCTCGAATTCGAGCCCGGCGTGCTTCATCAGGATCCACGGGCGCAGTGACCAGGACGAATAGTTCTTGTTGCCAATGATCAATTTCATGCAGGAAACATCCACGGCGCGGAACGCTTGCGTTCTGCTTCGTAGTCCTCGATCAGATTTCGACGTTGCAGTGTCAGCTCGATATCGTCAAAGCCGTTCAGCAGACAGTGCTTGCGGAACTCGTCGACCTCGAAGGGGTGGACCTCGCCTGACGGTGTGGTGACAGTCTGCGCCTCGAGATCGATGGCCAGTCGATAGCCTGCATCAGCCTCGCATTCTGCCGCGAGGCCATCCACGATCACCTTGTCGAGAACGATCGGCAACAGCCCGCTCTTGAACGAATTGTTGTGGAAGATATCGGCGAACCCCGGCGCGATGACCGAGCGTATGCCGAAGTCGTCAAGTGCCCAGACAGCATGCTCGCGCGATGAGCCACAACCGAAGTTCTCGCCGGCAATCAACACCTCGGCACCCTGGTATCGCTCGTGATTCAGGATGAACGAAGGGTCAGGCTGGCGTGTGCTCGAATCCTGCCCCGGAAACCCCGGATCGAGATAACGCCATTCGTCAAAGAGGTTGACGCCGAAGCCCGATCGCTTGATGGACTTCAGGAACTGCTTGGGAATGATCGCATCGGTGTCGACATTCGAGCGCATCAGCGGAACGGCGAGGCCATCGAGTCGGGTGAACTCACGCATGTTCTGCCTCCGGGAAGTCACGTACGTCGACAAAGTGACCGGCAATAGCGGCGGCCGCCGCCATGGCCGGGCTGACCAGGTGAGTACGCCCGCCCTGCCCCTGACGCCCCTCGAAGTTCCGGTTCGACGTTGATGCGCAGCGCTCACCCGGTTCGAGCCGGTCAGCGTTCATCGCCAGGCACATCGAACAGCCCGGTTCGCGCCACTCGAAACCCGCCTCACGGAAGACTTCGTCAAGCCCCTCGGCTTCGGCTTGCGCTTTCACCAGTCCCGAGCCCGGCACCACCAGCGCCTGCTTGATGCTATCGGCCACTTTCCGCCCGTCGACCACTGCGGCGGCGGCGCGCAAGTCCTCGATGCGCGAATTGGTACAGGATCCGATGAAGACGCGATCGAGGTGAATATCGATCAGGCGCGTTTCCGGTTCGAGATCCATGTATTCAAGCGCGCGACGAATGCCTTCGGGCCGGGTAATCGTCTCGCCCGCGTCAGGATGTGGCACCGTGCCGCCGATCGGCGCGACCATTTCCGGTGACGTACCCCAGGAAACCTGCGGCTCGATGGTCGTCGCATCAATGTGCACCTCCTTGTCGAAGACGGCATCGGAATCACTGACAAGGTCCCGCCAGGCAGCCTCGGCACGCGCCATCATGTCGCCCTCGGGCGCATAGGGCCGGCCTTGCAGATAGGCAATCGTCACATCATCGACGGCGATCATGCCGGCCCGCGCGCCCGCCTCGATCGACATGTTGCAGACCGTCATGCGCCCCTCCATGGAAAGCGCCTTAATCGCATCTCCGGCGAATTCGATAGTGCAGCCGTTGCCTCCCGCCGTGCCGATGCGACCGATGACCGCGAGCACAATGTCCTTTGCCGTCACCCCGCGACCGACGGCGCCGTCGATGCTGACGCGCATGTTCTTCGATTTTTTCTGCAAGAGAGTCTGGGTCGCCATGACGTGCTCGACCTCAGAGGTACCTATGCCGAAGGCCAGAGCGCCGAATGCGCCGTGCGTGGAGGTGTGCGAATCACCGCAGACTACCGTCATGCCGGGAAGCGTTGCACCCTGCTCCGGACCGATCACGTGGACGATGCCCTGACGCAGATCGTTCATCCGGAATTCGGTCACGCCGAATGTCTCGCAGTTGGCGTCCAGCGTCTCCACCTGCAGCCGTGACACCGGATCGGCAATACCTGCCGCCCGATCGGTAGTCGGTACATTGTGATCGGCCACTGCCAGCATCGAACCTGTTCGCCAGGGCTTCCGTCCGGCGAGTGCGAGCCCTTCGAAGGCCTGCGGTGACGTCACCTCATGGACAAGGTGGCGGTCTATATAGAGAAGGACCGTGCCATCGTCTTGCTGGTTGACGACGTGGGCGTCCCACACCTTGTCGTAGAGCGTCTTGCCGGGCATGAGAGTTCTCCGAGCCACCGTGATTGACCCTGGATTCTATCGGCGAGCGGGAGATTACTCAAAGTCATTGTGGCGATGCTTGGCATTCCATTCAGGAATGGCACATTCCAGGGTCAGCTTCGGCCAATCAAGCGATACTGCGCCGCCTTGTTCCGAAGGAACGGCAGACCGTTGTCCATCACCTCCTTGAAGTCCTTTGCCACCGGCCGCCAGACCGACAGGCCATAGCCGATCTCCGGCGGCATGTTGATGAAACTCTCCATGGCGAGCCCACCCTTGAAGCCGATGGCGGCGAGCGTCGAGAAGATCTCGTCCCAGTCGCAGGTACCTGCGCCCGGTGTGCCACGGTCGCTTTCCGACAGATGGATGTAGCGCAGGTGCTCACGCGCATCGAGAATGCCGTTGCCGGCGCCCTTCTCCTCGATGTTCATGTGATAGGTATCGAGGTGAATGAAGATGTTGTCGGCGCCTATGCGTTCGATCATGTCGACCGCTTGCCAGCCGGTATTGATGAGATGGTTCTCGTATCGGTTGACCGGCTCGATTCCGAACAGGAGACCCTGGTCGTGCGCGTAGCGCGAAGCCGCGTCGAGTGCTCGGGCGACGTTGTCGAGTTCCTTCCCGGTCGGCGGGTGACCCGTGCGTTCGCCGATGCCACCGAAGGTCACGCCGGAAAGGGCTTCGCCGCCGAGCTCGGCGGTCTTGTCGATCGCGCCCTTGAGATGCGCGATGGCGCCCTCCGGGTTGACCGATGCCCAGACGGGCTCCGGAAGGCCGAGCGAACAGACCGCCCGCAGCCCGCTCTTGTCGAGCAGCGCGCGCGTATGCGGCGCATCGACTCCCGCCACGTTCAGCATCGGGATCTCGATGAAATCCATCCGGTACTCGACGGCTGCCGCGACCGCAGCCTCAGCGCCTGCCCGGTCCCAGTTCATCGTCCACATGCTGGTGTGTACACCGAAGCCTTGCATGGCTATTTCCCTTGTTTGAAGTGATTGACTTTCTTGAGGTGAAAGAATTTTTTCAGATGATTGAATCGACCGGCAAGATGTCGCAGCATCATCACGCCGATCAACAGAAGTCCCCAGACCGCTGTGGATAGATGCTGGTTCGCGCCGAGCAGATTCAGCCCGGACGACACGCTCTGCAGGATGATCAACGCGAGTACGACCGGCAGCACCCGACCGAAGCCACCGAAGGGATCGACCCCGCCGAGAAAACAGGCCAGCACCGTGATCAGCAGCAAGGCCTCGCCGTGGCCAACCCGGACCGAATTGAAGCGCGTCAGCATGAGGATACCCGCCAGCGCACAGAGCACGCCGGAGAGCGTGTAGATCAGCGTCAGCGTGCGACGGGTATGCACGCCCGAATACTCGCTGGCACGAATGTTCGAGCCGATCATGTAGACCGCCGCGCCGTGTCGCGTGTGCGCAAGGAGCACATGCCAGAGAGCCGCGACGCCCAGAAAGAGCAACAGCGGTATCGGCACACCGAGAATTGAACCGTGGCCGATTGGCCGGAGGTACTCCGGGAAGCCGGAGATGTCACCACCACGGGTCAGGAACTCGCCCAGTCCGCGCAGGAAGATCATCATCGCGAGCGATACCAGGATAGGGTGCGCGCCGACATAGGCGATGACGAGTCCCATCACGAGACCGGACAGCGCACCGACGGCAATCGCAGCGATCGAGCCAAGGGCGAACGCCAGGGGCCCGGCATCCGGCCCACCGAAAGATATCAGCACCCAGGCGAGCGTGAGACCCGACAGGTTCGCCGTGTAGACGATGGCCAGGTTTAGCCCGCCAGACAGGATCGGCGCGAGCATCGCCAGCGTCAGCAACCCGAGCGCGGGCAGCTGAAAGGCGATCGATCCGAAATTTCCAAGGGTCAGGAACTGCGGTGTTCCCACGCTGAACAGCACGATGACGCCGCACAAGACGATGATCAGTAGCGTCAATTCCGACTTGATCAATTCCGATTTGAAGAGCGACTTCACGGGCGACGCCTTCCAGGTCGACGGACGGACAGGTTGGATGTCGAGATCGCCAACAGGATGATCGCGCCGATGATCATCTTGAAGGCGAACGGTGAGACACCGAGCAGATTCAGCCCGTTCTGAGTGACGGCGACCAGCAGTACGCCAAGCACACACCCGACAACGGTGCCACGCCCCCCGCCGAGTCGGGCGCCACCGAGGACGACCGCGGCGAGCACATCGAGCTCGCGACCTATCAGTGCATTGGGCACGACCTCTTGAGTGATGTTGACCTGCATCAACCCCCCTATGCCTGCCATCAATCCCATCCAGCCGAAAGCGACAAACTGCATCAGCGCGACCGACACTCCGGCGCGCGCCGCGCCGTCGGGGTTGTCGCCGAACGCATAGAGCTGACGACCCAGCGTCGTATGCCGAATAAGCACCCAGGTAAGAACGACACAGACCAGCGTCACCAGCACCGGCAGGTTCAGTTCGGCCCAGCGCCCGTCCGCGCTCTGGTGTTCCCAGAGAACGACGCGTGTGGTCCACCAGTCCGGCAGATTGTAGATGAATCGCCCTTTGGTGAAGAACATCAACAATCCGAAAAAGGCGTTGAAGGTGGCGATCGTGACCACGATGGTGATGATTCGGAAACCGTGTATCAGACTTGCATTGACAAATCCGAGCGCCACACCCAGCACACCAGCAACAGCAAAGCCGATCAGCCAGTTGCCGCCGCCCAAGGCTTCGAACACTGAAACCGCTGCATACTGCACGACCGACGCAGCGACAGCGAAGGAGATATCGATACCGCCCGCAATCAGCACGACCAGCAGACCCACTGCCCAGATCACATTGACCGCGTTGTTGTTGAGCAAGGATGTCAGGTTGCCCGCCGTCAGGAACTGATCTGACGCGGCGGATAACGACACCACGAGCAACCCCAGGACAAGCATCAGGGAGAGCTCGGTCGGGTGACGACGGAACACGCTACGCATAGATTCGGGATTCGAGCGACTCGAGCGTGATCTCACCCGGCAGGTAGTCGCCAACGATGCGCCCCCCTGCCATGTGCAACACACGATCAGCATTGAAATACACCTCCGACACCTCGTCGGATATCAGCAGGATCGCCAGACCCTGATCGGCAAGGCGCTGCACGATGTCGAAGACGCCGGCACGCGCGCCAACGTCCACGCCGACCGTCGGACAATCGAGGATGAGTAGCCTGGGCTCGGTGGTCAGCCACTTGGACAACACGACACGCTGCTGATTGCCGCCGGACAGGGTCGACACGGCGTGTTCTGGACGGCCGATGCGTATGGACAACTCACGCACCCAGCGCGCGACGGTATCGCCGATTCGGCGCCGCGAAAGCAAGCCGCTCGGGCTCGACAGACGAGGCAGCACCGGCAACACGATATTATCCGCGATCGACTGCTGCTGAATCAGCCCGAGAGACAGTCGGTCTTCCGACACGTAGGCGATGCCCACGCGCATCGCATCACGGTTCGAATCGAGTTCGACCGGCTTGCCGTCAAGCGACATCCCGCCACTGTCGGCGCGCGTCATGCCAAAAAGCGTATGTGCAAGTTCAGTCCGCCCCGCACCGATCAGGCCGGTTAAGCCAAGTACCTCGCCCCGGCGAATACGCAGGGTCACATCTTCATACTCACCCTTGCGCGTCAGCCGTGTCACCTCGAGCATGACAGTGGCAGTCGACAGATCCCGAGAGCGGATCGACTGATCGAAATTCTGCCCCGTCATCAACTCGGTCAGCCGCGAGGTCGTCATGTCGGCCGTGTCATGGACGCCAACGAGCCTGCCGTCACGCACGACGGTCACCCGGGACGCGACGTCGATGACCTCCGCCAGCCGATGACTGACGAACACGATCGCCACACCCGTCGCCGAGAGCCGCCTGACGATCTCGAGCAGCCGATCAGTCTCGGTCTGAGTCAACGACGACGTTGGCTCGTCCATGAAGATCAGGCGAGCGTCGCCGACCAGTGCACGCGCGATCGCGACGATCTGACGCTTGGCAATGGGCAGGGTACTGACCGGTTCATCGAGCTCGATGGAGATACCGAGTGAGGCGAGTGCCTCTTGTGCCAGCGTGCGCAGACGCGCGTGCGAGACCCGCCTCGGGCGCGCCCCGACCAGCGTGTCGAAGGCGATATTCTCGGCGACACTCATTTCGGGGAACAAGGCGAGATCCTGCCAGATGACCGCAATCCCCCGTGCTCGCGCCTCGAGTGGCGTCATGCCTTGCACGGACTCGCCAAAGAGTTCGATCTCGGCACCGGGTTCCGGCGTGTGAACCCCGGTGACGATCTTGATCAGCGTGCTCTTGCCACAACCGTTCTCACCGGCGAGACAATGCACCTCACCCTGTCCGACCTCGAAATCGAGATCATCCAGCGCACGAACCCCGCCGAACACCTTCGAGACATGCCGAAGGCGGACGGCGGGTACAGCTACGGTGGCGGCCTCCAAGCCGACGTACTCAAGCCGAAGTACTAAAGGCCGAGGTCTGCCAGTCCACCGACGGTATCGGCGTTGATCTCGAGCAGGTTGTCGGTGATGATGTCCAGGTTCTCGACGTCAGGGCTCACGACGCCCAGCCCTTCGATATTCGTGCCCTCGGCTATCTCCGTGCCATCGACGAGCATCTTGCCCATCGTCACGAACACACGACCGGCCTCGGCCGGGTTCCACATGAAGCCCCCGGAGATGATGCCGGACTCGACCAGCTTCTGGCCCTGACCGGGCGAGAAGGGACCCAGCACATGTACCTTGCCACCGAGCCGCCGCTCCTCGATCGCCCGACCGGCACCAATCGGACCTTGACTACCAAAGGCAAGAAAGCCATTCAGATCAGGGTTGGCCGCCAACAAGTCCAGTGCAGTCTTGCGGCTGTCGTCGACATTCTCAGCCACACCATAGCGCTCACCGACCAGTTTGATGTCAGGGTATTTTTCAGCCATGTAGGCGTTTGCTGCATCGGCCCAGGCGTTGTGCAACGGAACAGTCAGAGAGCCGACGAAAACCGCGTATTCACCCGCACCACCCATTTTCTGAGCCAGCAATTCTGCATGCGCCTCACCAAAGCCCTCAGCCGAAGCCAGTTCGAAGTTCCAGTCAACGTTGTTCAAGCCTGGCCCTTCGTGCGAAACCACCTTGATGCCAGCCGCCTTGGCCTTCTCGAGCACGGGCTCCAGCGCAACCTCGTCGTTCGGTACAACACCGATGACATCGACACCCTTCGCGATCAGATCCTCGATGGCGCGCACCTGCAAGGCAGGGTCGGCCGACGTCGGACCGACCATGAAGGCATCCATGCCAAGTTCTTCACCACGCTCCTGAATGCCTGTCTCCATCGCGTTGAACCACGGGATACCACCGATCTTCACGACAACACCCATGGAAGGTTTGTCCTGCGCGACAGCGGCACTTGCGAGAACACCGCCTGTCAGGGCGACAGCAGCCAGAACGACACCTAATTTCTTTTTCCCGAATTTATTTTTCCCGAATTTATTTTTCATTGGCAGTCCTCCGAGTTGAGCCCCCGAGACTGCACCGGACGTCTGGTTGTTGTCAACGCATTCGGTTGAATCCACAGAATCAGCTCACCGGCCTTGTGGTAGCCAACGATCGGGCAGGTGCGTGGTCAAGCGCACGGTCAAGCGACTCTGAATTGCTCGAGCCAATCGCTGCTTGTTCCCCCAATTCCAGCGCCGCAATCACTTGCAGGTCGGCTCTCATTTCCATGTAGATTTGAAGCTGACCCATCGCGGCTGTCTGATCGACCGTCTGCCCGACTGCCTACCGGACTGCCTACCGAACTGCTTGACCAACTGTCTGCCCGTCGCCTTGGCCCAGCCACATGACGGCCGTCGCTTCGCACCAGACGGAAGCGCTGCACGGCGGCGATCGCTGCCCGTGTCCGCGACTGTTCGTCTTTGGTCATCGTCAGTTGCTCATGCTCCGGCAGTGCAATCGACTCTCTGGTGATGCGCTCGAGTCGCAGATTCCCTTCATGCAACTGCAGATGACAGCCGGCGCAGATGAGGCAGCCGTTGGCAACCGTCGTCTCGCCACCTTCCGACCACGGGATTACATGGTGTGCCTGCAGCCAGCGGGTTCGGGTGCAGCCAGGCATCTGGCAACACCGGTCGCGCGCGGTGATCGCGCGGATGGCAGATGGCGAGAACAATCGCGTACCACGACCCATGGCCACGACATCACCTTCCTGATCAGTCGATACAACAGTTAGACGAGCTTGACTGGCGAGCCGTCGCGCCGTCGCAGCTGCGATCGGACCGTAGCCTGCAATGCACGGTCGTTCAGGCGGAAGTTCGCCCGGCGGCGTACCGCTCCGGACACCCGCATCCAGCATCGGATCACCCGCCAGAACCCGCGCGTCGATATTGACAAAGACCCGGTAGCGATCAGCGTTCGCAACCGGTTCACCGAGATGAGCGAGCGATCGGGCCGACATCAAGACCGCCGCGTCGGCGCGTAGCTGTCGGGCTGTTATTGGCGGTGCAAAGGACTCATGTTCGGACAGCTCGTCCTCGGGCCCCTTCCCCGCAATCTGATCAGCCTTGAGCACATCTTCCTGTGCCTCGAGCGCTTTCAGGAATTCGGCGGCCCGATCGTGCGGCAGGTCCAGGGTAATGCGCGTGGTACAGGCATCGCGTCTTCGCGAGGTCAGCGAGCGCTTCTGGAAGGCCTGCAGGGCGCGCGCCGCCTCGGTATCCGCAGGGTCTCCCGTATCGGTATCACCATGGTGCCAGCGTTGGCACAGATCGACTGTCTCGGACGCCGAGAGCTCGAGGGCCGCGGCAACCAGTTCCTGTTCGCAGGCGGAATCGGCAACGCGCGTCAGCTCACGAACCTTGGACCAGCTCAGCTTGCCGAGCGCGAACAATGACTCGATGACGGCCAAGTCTTGAAGCGCCCGCGCCACGCGCAGCCGCTCGAGCGCAGTTATACGACATATACCGAGCGTGCGATCCATCCACTGGGCGCAATCGCGATAGCCACCACTTTCCGAGTCGGCCGCTTTCCAGAGTTGCAATTCATCGATTCGCACCAACAACTTCAACTGCTCGGCCAAGTTCCGGTCGCTCGACCGAACGAGTCGACTCAGCCTGTCGATCAGATCCTGGTTCGACTCCGGAAACGTTTCAGAGCCCGAGCTTGCTCCAGCGGCTGAACCGATTGCTGACTCAGTCCCTGGATCGGTCTTTGATTCAGTTGTTGACTCGGTTGTTGGCTCGGCACGTGGCATAGCAATCGAGCCAGCTGCCACACGGGAAAACACGCGTAGTCGATCAGCATTTGCCTGCCGATCGGCTGATGCCATGCTTGCGCCTTCGATCAGTGCTGTCGCTAGTCTCAGCGTCTGCCCACGACGGACAAGATCGGGTGGGAGGGTGCTTGCTTCGCCGCGTTGATCTGCTTTGGCAGAGTCAGTGTCAGAAGATTTGACCTGATAGTCCGCGGGATTCTCGGCAACATGGCATGAGGGACTGGCGTTCAACAACGCATATGAACGCAAGAGTCTTGGTGTGCTGTGCTCCATGCGGATTGTGCTCCTTTGGCGACTCTCGGCGGCCGTCTTAGCCCCCGTCTTGCGAGAATTCGAATCTCATGCAATTACTGTATATTTTATCACATGACGGCCCGTGTTTCCGAATGGAAACGAGTTCCCGAACAGTGATTCGTACAGTGATTCGTACACTGATTCGAGCAGTGTTTCGAGCAGTGTTTCGAGCAGTGTTTTCTGCGACGTTTCATGCAGTATTTCCCGCACCGCACTCACCGACCCGACTGACACACAGAAGGCAAGAAACGAGGAGGCAAACGGCTCACATCGCGCAATGCACTCAAGCTTTTTCACCCGAGATGTATATTTCGGTGTGCCCCGTTCGTCTTACAGGCACAGCGTCGACGATCTGCGGGGTCGATACTGCCGACAATACATGCCCGCACACGCACTTCAATGGAGCTATGTCATGCAATACCTCTGTCTGATCTACCACGCCGAAGACGTCGGACCGCAACCCGGTGGCCCTGACTTTCCAGCGTTCATGCAGGCGTACCAGACCTTCACTCAGGAAGTGGTGGAGAAAGACATGTTGGTGTCGGGCAACGCGTTGCAACCTGTCGCAACGGCCACGACAGTGTCGCGCGAGACCGGCAAGGTCGAGATCACCGACGGACCGTTTGCCGAAACCAAGGAACAGCTCGGCGGCTACTATCTGCTCGAGTGCAAGGATCTCGATGAAGCACTCGTCTATGCCGCGAAGATTCCATCGGCTGAGCACGGTCGTATCGAAGTGCGTCCGGTGGTTGTCTGGGACGACTGAATCAGCATGCTGCCTCCGTTCCAGCTCGAGCAGACGATCAATCGTATAGTTCGAGAGGAGTGGGGGCGGTTGCTATCCGCATTGGTCGCCTCGCTCGGTGACCTGCAACTTGCCGAGGACGTTCTGCAGGACGCGGTCGAAACAGCACTCGTGGACTGGAACCGGAACGGTTTGCCCCGCTCGCCGGCATCCTGGCTGCTGCAGGTTGCCCGTCGCAAGGCAATCGATCGCTTTCGCCGCGATACGCACTTTCGCCGACTGGTACCCGACATCACCTACCTGACTGAGCTGGAGCGCTCGGACGATGGTCCCGAAACTGTCGAGGAAATTCCCGACAAGCGGCTCGAACTGATATTCACCTGCTGCCACCCGGCGCTCGACGACAAGTCACGCATCGCCTTGACGCTGCGCACGCTCGGGGGCCTGACCACCGAGGAGATCGCACGTTGCTTTCTTGACCGGCCCGGAACCATGGCGCAGCGTCTGGTGCGTGCGAAACAGAAGATCGCACTGGCCGGCATTGCCTACGAAGTACCGAGCGGCGAGCGACTGAATGAGCGACTGCCGGTCGTACTGGCCGTCCTGTATCTGATCTTCAATGAAGGTTACTCCGCCACCTCGGGGAAGGAAGCCATACGCCGCGAGTTATCTGACGAGGCGATCCGCTTGGCTCGCATGACGGCCTACCTCCTGCCCGCCGAGCCCGAAGTCAACGGGCTCCTTGCCTTGATGCTGCTGCATGACTCGCGGCGCGCGACTCGTCAGCTCGGCGACGGAACGCTCGTTCCGCTCGAGGCGCAGAACCGATCCGCCTGGAGCCGGCCACGGATCGACGCAGCGGTAGCGTTACTGAAATCAACCTTGCGACAGCAGCGCGTCGGCCCTTACCAGTTACAGGCGGCCATCAGCGCACTGCATGCCGAAGCCAGGCACTGGGAGGACACCGACTGGCGGCAGATCGCCGCACTTTACGATCTTCTCTATTCATTGCAACCAACACCTGTCGTTCGTGTGAATCAGGCCGTGGCCATTTCCCACGCTGACTCACCTGTTGCTGCCCTGAACGTAATCGACACACTGGCAGACATACCGAAGATCGAGAGCTATCAGCCGTATCATGCCGCCCGGGCAGACATTCTGTCGCGTGCCGGGCGCCGGGCTGAGGCGAGAGAGAGTTACGATCGCGCGATCGACATGGCGGGCAACGAGGCTGAAAGACATCTGCTCATCACGCGGCGTGATGAGCTGTAAGCGTTGGACAGATTGAAAGTCATCGAGCGCGGCCGAACACCGATTGAAGATCAGCCCTTCACCTGCGGCGTGACATACCCCTGTGCATAGGTTCGCTTCATCCTTGCGGAGCATTTCCCTGTAGGTACGGGAGTTGCAAAACGCGCAGGATCGATGATGGGCAGCGCATACGGAGCTTTACCGTCCACCATCCAGTCGGCCAGGTATTTTCCAGAGCCACCACCCGTGCCAATCCCTACCGGAAAACCGGCAGCGAGCCAGAGTCCGGGATGACTGCGCACCGGTCCGACCAGTGGACGGAGCTACGATCGCCATGCCCGACACCGACGAGAATCAGATTCGCTACCCACAGTCGACGTCGCAGGCCTCAGGGCCTGGTTTTCCGCGTGTCGGCTGATCTGTCTACTGCGTCGAAGGCATGCGCGTCTCCGGTCAGTTCAGGCCATCAGGATGATTTGTGCATTGACGAAATAGCCCTAACCGTAAGCATAGGTCACATTCATGAACCATCCAACTTTCTTTGTGGTCAAATTGGCTATCGATTTTTTACAAATAATTGTCTCTTTTAAGTAAATCGTGTTTGCACAAGAAAGGGAAAATGCAATGTCAGTTCAAACCTCTTGGTTTTCATCGCATTTGCGTGCCTTGCATGCGATCGGGATCACAAGCATATGCTTGGCTCTGGTCGCATGTGGTGGGGGCAGCGGCGATTCAAGCAGATCTCCTTCAGACGATACGCCGCCCGGACCGAACTTCCGTTTCGTGCTTGATCCAGAAGTCGCCGCGCGCGCCTCCGATTTCTTTATTAGTAACGCGAACACCTTCTTTCCGGCCGCACTTGAGCAGTTGAACGCCTTGCCGGGGTTGCTTCCTGAAACAGTCGTGATCACGTATCGCGACTGCGGCATTGCCAACGCGTTCTATGATTCGTCCGATCGCACTATTACGATATGCTCCGAACTCGATAACGCACAGTACAATTTGTTACTCGAACTCGGACTTGATAGTGACGACGCATTCGTGCTAACGGACTTCAGCACGGCTTTTGTAATAGATCATGAGATCGGGCATGCCCTTGTCGATATTCTCGATATACCCATCGCGGGTAACAATGAGTCGACCGCGGACGCCATCGCGACAGTTTTGTCAGTCGAGCGTAGCCTCGGTGGTACGACGCGTCCCTATTCGCTTTTTGGCGGACTTTCCCTGGCTGATCAACCAACGTCCTACGGCGATGAACACGGAAACGGTCAAGATCGTGCCGGGGATATTATCTGCTGGACAGTAGGTGGTCGGACGGAGCTGCTATTCGATTCTGGCGTACAGAGCCTCGTGCAACCTTTCGTGGAAGCCGGACGCGATTGCACGGCTGAATATCAAGATCAATTGTCCGCCGTGCGTCGCTGGTTGCCGGGTTTTGCGCCACGCTTGGCAGTGGCTAAGACGTCACTCGACCCGGCACCGCCTGGGCTTCTTGATCTGATCCGACACCGAAAGCGCGCTAAGCCGCTTCAAAGTGATCGGGTGGTGCCGACAGCGACGAAGACGCTACATTTCCAAGCACAGTCTTGACGGATGACTGCGGTCCCTGCGAGCTTGCCAGCCCCACACTCCGCGTTTTCATTGCTCGTCGCAGTGCTCTACAACTCCACGTGGACGTTGATCGACAGGGTCGAGCTTCCAGAAAAGTGACTCACCTCTGAATTTTTCCATCCTGCGAGAAGGACAGGCATCCTGCTGAACCCGCGATCCGTATCGAAGGGATGATTCGTGACAGCAGGAATCCCTATCGCATGACCTTTCGACCAACCCTGATACTGCTTGCCGCCCTCGCGATGCTGTCCAATCCGGTCAGCGCAGACTTCAACCATGACGTCGCGCGCAATCCCGATAATCTTGTCGGCAAGGCTCGCTTGAAGTTCATGTTCTGGAACGTCTTCGACGCTGAATTGCACGCACCCGACGCTACGTTTGACCCGAATGAGCCCTTCGCTCTCTCACTTTCCTACTTGCGCAAGTTGAAAGGCGACAAGATCGTCGAGAAGTCGATCGAGGAAATCGCGGCCCAACAGGGCAAGCAGCCGGGCGGCGACGCGGGCAACGGCACGGACGACTTGCAGCGTTGGGAGACGCAGCTTGCTGCCATCATCCCTGATGTCACCGACGGCACGACCATTACCGGGCTCCGTGACGAGCAGGGGCACACGCTCTTCTACCGTAACGGTGAGCCACTTGGCCGCATCGATGATCCGGCGTTCACAAAGCGCTTCTTCGATATCTGGCTTGGCGAAAGCACCTCGGATCCCGTATTCCGGAAGCGTCTGCTTGGCCTGAAATGAGTCGGATCGAACGCAGGTTGCTATGCTCCGGCCATGAGCGAATCCTCCGAGTACACACCACCCGCCGTCTGGACCCACGATGCCGAGAGCGGCGGCACCTGGGCCAGTATCAATCGTCCGGTCGCGGGCCCTACGCACGACAAGGTCCTTCCTGTCGGCAAGCACCCGTTGCAGTTGTATTCGATGGGTACGCCGAACGGCGTCAAGGTCACCATCATGCTCGAGGAGCTGCTGGCGCTCGGCAAGCATGAAGCCGAATATGACGCACACCTGATTCGTATCAGCGAGGGTGACCAGTTCGGGTCCGGCTTCGTCGAACTGAACCCGAACTCGAAGATACCGGCGCTGCTGGACACGAGTGTCGAACCTCATCAACGGGTGTTCGAATCGGGCGCCATCCTGCTCTACCTGGCTGAGAAATTCGAGGCTTACCTTCCGAAGGAACACGCCCGCCGCACCGAAGTGCTGTCATGGCTCTTCTGGCAGATGGGCAGTGCACCCTATCTGGGCGGCGGCTTCGGGCACTTCTATGCCTATGCCCCCATGAAGATCGAGTACTGCATCGATCGGTTCACGATGGAAGTGAAACGGCAGCTGGACGTACTCGACCGACGGCTCGCCGACAACGCCTGGCTTGGTGGTGACGAGTATTCCATCGCCGACATCGCGGTTTGGCCCTGGTACGGATGGCTGGTATTGAACCGGGTGTATGAAGCTGCGGAATTTGTCGATGCTGCCTCGTATTCCCATGTGAATCGCTGGGCAGAGGCGATCGCTGAACGTCCTGCGGTCAAGCGCGGCGAGCGGGTCAACCGAAACTGGGGACCGGAAGAGACGCAGTTGCCGGAACGGCATGATGCCAGCGACTTCGCCCCTGCTCCGGGCTGAAGACTCCTGGAACCGATCGTCCTGACAACCTTCGTCGCGGTCGCGGAAACCGGATCTTTTTCGCAGGCGGCGGAACGACTCTTCACGACGCAACCTGCGGTCAGCAAGCGCATCCGTTCACTCGAAGACGACCTTGGAGTCGCGCTCTTCGATCGGCTCGGCCGCGGCATCCGTCTGACCGAAGCCGGCGAAACCTTCCTCGTCAGCACTCGGCGAATTCTCGCCGACATGGCGACCAGTCGCGAAGAGATTCGTTCCCTCAAGGATGCCGTCGGTGGTCGATTGCGACTCGGCACGAGCCATCACGTCGGCATACATCGACTGCCACCCGTGCTGAAGCATTTCACGCAGCTTCATCCGGCGGTCGAACTCGATCTACTCTTCATGGATTCGGAAAAGGCGTGTGACGCCGTTGCCGAAGGCATTCTTGAACTGGCCATCGTCACTTTGCCGGCCAATCCGGATGTCCAGTTGTCGACGTCGCTGGTCTGGCAGGATCCGCTGTGGATCGTCGCAGCGCCAGATCACCCGCTTGTCGATCAGGCCAACAATGCACGGGTGACACCCGCAATGCTGGTCGAACATCCCGCTGTTCTGCCTGCCCGGGGTACGGTCACCAGAAGCATCCTGTTCGACGCACTGGCGCCGATCGACGTCGCGATCGAGACATCGCTTGAGACGAACTACCTCGAGACCATCAAGATGATGGTCTCGGTCGGACTCGGCTGGAGTGCCTTGCCCGCCAGCATGGTCGATGGTGCCATTGTCGAACTGCCTGTCGAGGGGCTTACGATGCAACGACGACTTGGCTCGGTGACGCGCAAGGGACGAACGCTGAGCCGTGCAGCGAACGCGTTGCTCGATCTGTTGCGTTGAAGGCGCGGGCGTGACCCTAAAGGCAGCGCTCGATGACCTCGACCGGATGAAGTGTTCCACGACGTGATCCGTCGCCGATCTGTTCGCTGCAACTGAAGCCGTTGGTGACGATCAGGGTGTCTTTCGTGGCGGCATCTATGGCGGGCTTCAAGCGTCTCCGGAACAGCTTCTGCGCAATCGGACGCGTCTTCTCGCGCATGCCGTAGGTACCCGCCATGCCACAGCAACCGCTTTCGGGTTCGAGCAGAACATCGAAACAGAGGTTCATCCATGCCGCATCATCGGAACCGATGGCGGGCGCTCGATCGTGACAATGACGGTGGAGGATGCCGGCAGGCAAGGTTCGCGCGGGACGAATGCCGCGACCGCTGAGATGCCGCGTCAGCGTCACCGTGCGGCTGGCGAGCTCCTGCGCTCTGGCATCGTCGGGAAAGAGTCGCAGGAGCTCGTCGCGAAAGACCGACAGGCAGGACGGTTCCAGCACTACCACCTGTGCATCTATCGGTAGCGACGGATAGAACACATCGAGCAACTCGCTTGCCTGAACACCCGCCTGATCGAGCATGCCGTACTCATAGAGTGGCCGACCACAACAGAATCGGCCCCGTGCAACGCCAACCCGGGCACCACTAGACACCAGGGTCCGGATGGCAGCACTCAGCAAGTCGGGCCTGTAATGCGCATTGACACTGTCAGCCCACAGGATGACAACGTGATCAGTCACGTTACCGAACCAATGGAAGTGCTCGTCGCTGGACACGGCATCGCGTCTTGCCCGGCGCGCAAACGGCTCGCGTGCAAGCGGAGGCAACGGCTTGTCGGTAGACAAGCCGAGCAGTTGGCGTAGCAAGCGCCCGACAAAGCCCCGCTGCAACAAGTTGATGAGCGGCGCGAAGGGTGCGGCCTTCGGCAAACTCGTGCCGATGCGGCCGAACACATGATGGTACAAGGGACGCCTGCGACCAGCGTAATGCGCCGACATGAATTCCGCCTTCCAGGCAGCGATGTCGACTTGCGTCGGGCATTCGCTCTTGCAGGCTTTGCAAGACAGGCAATGCTCGAGTGAATCAGCCACGGCAACATTGTTCCAGCCGTCGGTTATGATCTCGCCGCGCACCAGCTCGTGCAACAGGTGTGCTCGCCCACGAGTCGAATGACGCTCTTCTCCAGTTGCCTGATAACTCGGGCACATGGCGCCGCTCGCCGCACGACACTTGGCCATGCCGATACACCGTTCTGTGGTGCGTCCGAAGCCACCGACATCGCCAACGAATTGCAAGCGTGTCACAACACGAGGCGTTTCGTAGTCTGGCCCGAAACGCAGATTCTCATCCATGCGATAAGCATCGACGACTTTGCCGGGGTTCATGCGTCCATCGGGATCCCAGGCGTGCTTGAAGCGCTCGAAAGCCGCGACGAGCTCCTCTCCATACATGATCGGCAAGAACTCGGCCTTGGCCTGTCCGTCCCCGTGTTCACCGGACAGCGAACCACCGAACTGCACGACCAGTTCGGCGATGTCGCGACTGAAGGCGCGCCAGGTCGTGACGCCGTCGTCGGTGCGGGTATCAAAGGTGATGCGCGCGTGAATGCAGCCATCGCCGAAGTGACCGTAAAGGCTTGTCGAATAGCCATAGCGTTCGATGAGCGCCTTGAAGGCACGCAGATAGTCACCCAGGCGTAACGGATCGACAGCGGTATCCTCCCAACCGACGATCGGATCGATACCGTCCGATTCGAGACTCATCGACGTGGCTGATGCGCCTTGCTCGCGAATGCTCCAGAGTGCCGCGATGTCCGCGGTCTCGTTGACGCGAAGGACCGACGCAACCCGTTCCGACGCGTTCATGGCCGCTGCAAACGCTTCTCCTCGAGCGGCAAGCGAATACTCTTCGGGCGCCGCAATCTCCACCATCAGCCACGCCTTGCCCTCGGGCAACAAGGCGATCTCGTCGCCCTTCAATTTCCGGTCGATAAGCCCGCCGACGATCGCCCAGTCGATACCCTCCATGGCAATCGGCTCGAACGGCAGAATCTCGGGCACACTGTCGCCCGCGAGAAAGATGTCATCGAATCCCAGCACGAAGAGCTGCTTGAATTCCGGATTACGGATCAGGCGTACGCGTGCTTGCAGTATCGACACACAGGTTCCTTCTGAACCGACCAGCGCACGAGCTACGTTGAAGCCGTTTTCCGGTAATAACTGATCGAGATTGAAGCCCGACACACGCCGCTTGATGGTCGGGAAGCGCTCACGGATTCTCGTCGCGTACTCGTTTCGCAACGACACAAGCTCGGCGTAGATCGCGGCTTGTCGGTCACCCTTCGCCAGAATATTCTCGAGCTCGGCGTCCGACGTCTTGCCAACCCAGAAGCGCGCGCCGTCGGCTGTCAGTACCTCGAGAGCCTCGACATTCTCGACCGTCTTGCCGGCGAGCATGGAATGGGGCCCGCAGGAATTGTTGCCGATCATCCCGCCGAGCGTGCATCGACTGTGGGTCGCAGGGTCCGGACCGAAAGTGAGTCCGCTGCGCTCGGCCTGTGCCTTGAGCGCATCGCAGACAACACCCGGCTCGACCAGCGCCGTTCGCGAGGTCTCGTCGATCTTGAGGATCCGGTTCATGTGGCGCGAGCAGTCCAGCACGATGGCGGTATTGACGCACTGGCCGTTCTGCGACGTACCGCCGCCCCGCATGAGCACGGGCAGTCCGTGCTGTCGGCAGATTGCCGTCACCGCGACAATGTCGTCAGCGTCTCTTGGTGTCACGACACCGATCGGTATCTGCCGATAGTTGGACGCATCACAGGCATAGAGCGCGAGTGCGGCTGCCGAGAAATCACAGTTCTCGGGCAACAGGCGCTCGAGCGCAGATCGGCAGGCGGCAACCGCCGGAGAGCTGTCAAGCATCGCTATCGGGCATCAGAGACAAGAGTGCATGCTTTGGCGTGGAATGCGCTAGTGTGCGGTGCGATCGAGAACGGTGCAACGAGACGCTTCAATCGTGGCAGGAAGGCGGGTGTGACAGGACATCAGACGTGACCAGACGACGCGTACTCGCCTGCGGAGTTGCTCTCGTCTGCGTGCTTGCAGGCTCGGCATTGATCGTTCAGCGCATTCACAGCCGGGATCAGGTCGAGTTGCTTGTCAACGCCAACGTCAATGCCGATGCGGCCCGCTCGGAATGCGTCGTACTGGTTCACGGGCTCGCGCGAACAGTGTCATCTTTCGAGCCGCTGGCAGAAGCACTGCAGGCGGCCGGCTATGCCACGGTGAATGCCGGCTACCCCTCGACCCGCTTCAACGTGAAAGCCCTCGCCAAGCAGGTCTTTCCCCCGGCCCTCCAGGCATGTGACCGTATGTCGGCCGAGACCATCCATGTGGTGACGCATTCCCTCGGCGGCATCCTGCTGCGTCAATTTCTCGCCAACCGTCCAGTAGCGAAGCTGGGACGCGTGGTCATGCTGGCGCCTCCGAACCAGGGTAGTGAGGTGGTCGACGCCCTGGTCGACGTACCGGGCTATGCCTGGCTCAACGGGCCAGCCGGCCTCGAACTCGGTACCGCGACGACCGCACTGCCCAACCGACTCGGCGAATTGCAGGTCGATCTCGCCATCATCGCCGGGAGCGCATCGATCAACCTGATTCTCTCGCAGTGGCTTCCGAACCCTGATGACGGCAAGGTGTCGGTCGCGAACACACGCCTCGAAGGGATGTGCGGTTTTCTGGTGCTTGATGTCTCGCATCCTTTCATCATGAAAGATCCGGAGGTCATTCGCGAGGTTCGATCGTGGCTCGCCGACGGTCGTTTTCTGTCCTCGATCGCCGAATACCCTGACTGCGATGCCCGTAGCGATTCGTCAACGTGACTTCATCGCACCGCCATCACGCCACTAGCGAACTGTAAAGCGATACACGTCCTCGAACGTCTCGGTTGTTCCTCCACTGACGACGCTCATCTGCACGCGCGAATCGACGTCCGACAGGACGCTCATGGACAGGCTCGAACCGTCGGCAAAGTCAGCCCGGAGTTCAGCTGTTGCGCCGGTCGCCGTGGCAACACTTACGCGCCCATCGCGAACGATTTGCCCCCGTTTCACAAAGTTCGCAGTGCCATCGCCGAACTCCGACGACGTGACTCGAGCGCTTCCGCCGAACCTCAGACTGCGGATGGGCTGGCAGGCGGCTTCGACGGCTTCACGCGAGTTGTAGCGCGCATCCGCAAGCTCGTAGGTAGCGGATGCCACGGTCAGTCGAACAGAAGAAAGATCCGTGTTGACGTTCGCCAGCGTATCGGGTTGCCGCGGGCATCGTGCGTTATCGGTCTCGGCGGTGACCCGTACCGAAGTTCCGGCCAGTCGGACACTACCCTGTTGCGCATGCGCAACCTGCAGGCCCCCGAAGACGAGCGACACCGTGCGGCTACGCACACCCGGTCGGTCGGATGTATCGACACGGCGTTCGAGAACACCACTCAGTCGACGGCCGGCTATTGCGCAGTCCGTGAACTCGAATCGGGTGATGGCAGGCCGACTCACTTGCTCGAGCGTGACCGATACCCGACCACCCTCGGCGCAATTCAGGCGCGTACTGCCGATGACGACAGGCGCTGGCAACAGCGCTATATCGTCATCAACGTCGAGATAGAGCGACAGGTAACTTGCCGAGACGAGCCCGTTGGCAAGATCGCGGACCGTCAGGTAACCCAGTCGCGCAAGCGTGTCTGTACCGGGGATGTCAGGTGGCGCAGGCTCTGCTGGCGGCGGTTCCTGCACCGGCGGATCAGGTGGGGCGGACGGGCCCTGCCCGCCTGCGGGCATCGTGGCCGCAATGCGTGAAGGGGCCGAACGGGATCCGTTCCTGCCAACAGCGACGACGGTATAGACATGTCGCGCACCTGGCTGCAGGCCGCTCTCGACGAGGCTGGTAGCGCCGGTTTCTGCAATGACTTCGCCATCACGTGAAATCTCGTAGCGCACACCAAACTGCGCCGAACGCGTCCATGCCAGCCCAAGAGCCGTGGATGAGTACAGGTTGATGCGCAAACCTGCCGGAGCCGGGAAGGAACCCGGAACATGGGGCGTTTCGAGCGTCGTGAGCGCCGCACCCGAACGCTGCCCGACCGTATCGATGGCAACGACGCGATAGTCGTAGTTTTGCCCGGGTTGCAGTTCGGTATCGACGTAGCTGAGTCGATCTGCAACGGCAAGCACGACACCGTTTCGCGTGACCTCGTAGGCACGCACGCCATTGTCATCCGTCGATCGCTGCCAGGAAAGCGCCCCCGCTGTACCGCTGTATGCGCGGGATATCAGCGCATCTGGCGTTGTCGGCGGGCCATCGCCAGACTGTCCGTAAGCGGCCGTGACAGCACCGAGGAGCAGCGGCAAACCAAGCCTGCGCAGTCGCATCGGAAGATCTCCCTGATCTTTGCCAAGTCGACAAGCGTACCAGTGTTCCGCATTGCAAGTCTGTCAGAACGGAATATCGTCATCAAAGTCGCCACTGGCAGGCGCCGACGCGGGGGCCGGAGCAGTTTGCTCGCTTGGACCACTGCTCTGCTCACCCTCGACCCGACCCACACGCCAGGCTTGCAGATTGGTGAAATACTTGCCGTTCCACTCGCGCCCGCGCAAGTCGAAATCGACGGCGATCTCGTCACCCTCGTCATAACCGTCGATGAGGTTGCACTTGTCCTGCACCAGCTGAAACTTGACCATCTGCGGGTACTGTCCGTCAGCTACCTCAATGACGAACTCGCGCGCCTGGAACGATGCTGTCTTCTGCTCGGTGTCGTAGATCTTGTGCAGCTTGCCTTCGGCCTTGTATGCCATGTGAGTCGGTCCGTGTTCTGTTCTGTTGGGTTCAGCCCGACTCAGCGCGGCGCTGAAGCGGGTATGACGGGCGCTGTTATCAACGCTCGCCCGTTCTGGGCAACATGCCGAAGCGCATGATCGAGCAGGACGAGCGCCATCATCGCCTCGGCGATGGGCGTTGCGCGAATGCCAACGCAGGGATCATGACGCCCGGTGGTGACCACCTCGATCTCGTTACCGTGAACATCGACGCTTGCACCGGGAATACGCACGCTGGAGGTCGGTTTCAGAGCAAGCGCGGCGCGCACGATCTGCCCTGACGAGATACCGCCGAGGACACCGCCGGCGTGATTCGAGAGAAAGCCTGCTCGGGTGATCTCGTCGCGATGTTCCGTGCCGCGCTGGGTCACCGCAGCGAAGCCTGCACCGATTTCCACCCCCTTGACGGCATTGATGCTCATCAGCGCGTGCGCGAGATCGGCATCGAGCCTGTCGAAGACTGGCTCGCCCCATCCTGCCGGCACGCCAGTCGCCTCGACCTCGACCTTCGCGCCGATCGAATCACCCTCCTTCGAGAGTTTCTTCATGTACGTCTCGAGCTCGACCACCTGATCTGCATTCGGCCAGAAGAAAGCATTCCGCTCGGCCTCGGCAAGATCGAAGCCGGTGCGATCGAGCACGATCGGGCCAAGTTGCGAGAGATAGCCGTGCACCTCCGTACCGTGATGGGCAGCGAGCACCGCCTTGGCGATAGCGCCTGCGGCCACGCGCATGGCCGTCTCTCGTGCCGAGGAACGACCGCCGCCGCGATAGTCGCGCACACCGTACTTTCGCGCGTAGGTGTAATCCGCGTGCGCCGGTCGGAACTGCTCCTTGATCTTGTCGTAGTCGCGCGAGCGCTGGTCGGCGTTACGGATCAGCAAACCGATCGGTGTGCCCGTGGTCACACCCTCGAACACACCCGAGAGAATCTCGACCTCGTCAGCCTCACGGCGTTGCGTCACCCAACGGCTCTGGCCAGGCTTTCGCCGGTCGAGATCGGCCTGCAGATCGTGGCTCGACAACGGAATGGCAGGCGGACACCCGTCCACGATACAGCCGAGCGCGGGGCCGTGACTCTCCCCGAACGAGGTCACCGTGAAAAGCTTGCCGAACGAGTTGCCTGCCATGGCAGGAGTATACCGCGCGCCATCAGCCTGACGCCGACTATCGGCTCCGCTCGACCGCCTGAACGTTACGCAGCTGACTGAGTCGATCCATGACCGTGGTAAGCCGGCTGACATCATCGACGTGCAGACCGATCGTCATCTCGGCCATCTGCTCGACCGGGTCACTGCGCGTGTTCACGGACACCACATCGACATCCTGACTTGCGAGCAGGGTCGACACATCACGCAACAAGCCTTGCCGATCGAAGGCATGAATACGGATATCGACGTGGTAGCGAGTGCCGCGCTCCTCGCCCCAGCTCACATCGATCATGCGAGCGCGCTCCGCGTCGGGCAGGTTCAGCATGTTGCCGCAGTCCCCACGGTGAATCGTCACCCCCTTGCCACGTGTGATGAAGCCGACGATCGTGTCGTACGGTACCGGTTGGCAGCAGCCGGCAATCTGCGTCAGGAGATTCCCGACGCCGCGCACACGCACCGCGTCCCCACCCTCGTTGCGGGCGCGCGTGCCCGCAGGCGATGCTGTCGGCACCGGCGGCGGCAGCACCGGTTCGAGCAGATAGTCGATCGCACCGACAATCTGCTGCAGGGACACATCGTTACGCCCGATGGCGGCGTAGAGGTCCATCGGCTTGTCGACTTTCAAGCGACGCATCAACTTCTCGATCGGCACGGACGTCGCGCGCAATCGCTTCAACTCGCGTTCGAGAATGTTGCGGCCTTCGGCAACATGTTGCGCATGATCCTGTGCATTGAAGAATGCACGTACCTTGCTCCGCGCCCGACTGCTGGCGAGATAGCCTAGCGAGCGATTCAGCCAGTCGCGGCTCGGAGCCGGTTCACGGGTGGTCAGCACTTCGACCCGTTCACCGTTTTGCAGTACATAGCCCAAGGGCACGATGCGTCCATCGACCTTGGCGCCACGGCATCGGTGCCCGATCTCGGAATGAATGTGGTAGGCGAAATCCAGCGGGGTCGCGCCGCCCACCAGATCGATGACTTCGCCCTTCGGCGTGAAGACGTACACCCGGTGGGCATCGAGCTGCTGCGAAAAGCCCTCGACGAGCTGATCATTGTCACTGTCGTCCAGCAACTGGCGAAGCGTGTTGATGCTCTTCTGCAGATTGACGTCGACCGGGCTGCCTTCCTTGTAGGCCCAGTGCGCGGCAATGCCGTTTTCCGCATGTTCGTTCATGGCGCGCGTGCGAATCTGGATCTCGACGGGCTTGCCGCTCGGGCCGATGACGGCCGTATGCAAAGAGCGGTAGCCGTTGCCTTTCGGGTTGGCGATGTAGTCGTCGAATTCGTGCACGATCGGTTGCCAGACGCTGTGCACGATACCGAGTACGCCATAGCACTGCTGCACATCCTCGACGAGCACACGAACCGCGCGTACGTCGAACAGATCGTCAAACTGAAGCTGCTTGGCCCGCATCTTCTTGTAGATGCTGTAGATGTGCTTCGGCCGGCCGAAGACGTGCGCATCATTGAATCCAGCTTCGCGGACACGCCGTTCGAGCGCCGCCACGAAATCGCTGACATAAGCTTCCCGGGAAGCTCGATTCTCCTCGAGCGACTTGGCGACCCGCTTGTAGGCGGTCGGCTCGACAATGCGAAAAGCCACATCCTCGAGTTCCCACTTGAGCTGCCCGAGGCCGAGCCGATTGGCAAGCGGCGCATAGATGGCGAGCGTTTCGCGCGCAACGTCGACCCGATCAGCTTCATCG
>Ga0209828_1000629_pt1 | contig 33259 bp, 26 predicted proteins | sample MaitaG_FD_187429 | JGI IMG/M metagenome (GOLD analysis project Ga0209828, IMG submission 187429) | Marine algal microbial communities from Maine, USA - Maine_Asex2 metaG (SPAdes) (version 2) | ecosystem: Host-associated > Algae > Red algae > Unclassified | place: Maine, USA | collected 2015-01-05
ATTGTCCAAATTGTAGATGAAATTGTTTCAGCATACAAAAACGGAAATAAAGTATTGTTTTGTGGAAATGGTGGCAGCGCAGCAGACGCACAACATTTAGCCGCAGAGTTGAGTGGAAGATACTATTATGATAGACCTCCTCTGTCCGCAGAGGCACTACACGTAAATACATCATATCTGACAGCAGTTGCCAATGATTATTCCTATGAAGAAGTGTATTCAAGGTTAGTACAAGCTATTGGCAAAGACGGAGATATTTTGATAGGTTTATCTACGTCTGGCAACTCTGCTAATGTCGTGAAGGCTCTGATAGAAGCCCGAGAGAGAGGATGTACAACCATAGGACTTACAGGAAAAGGGGGTGGTAAAATGAAAGCGCATTGCGACATCAACATTGAGATTGATTCTGTTGATACGCCACGCATACAAGAATGCCATATGCTTATCGGGCATTCTATTTGTGAATTAGTAGAAAAAATCGTATTCCCACGTGATTAAAATGGAAGCAATAATTTTGGCAGGAGGTCTAGGCACGCGACTAAAATCGGAAGTGAGTGATATGCCTAAATCAATGGCCGCAATTCAAACAAGACCATTTTTGGAGTATCTACTAGATCAACTTATTGATCAGGGTGTACATCGTGTAATTTTGTCATTAGGCTATAAGTCTGAGCATATCCAAAATCATTTTCATAACGCGTACAAAAATTGTGAAATAGTATATGCTATTGAAAGCACGCAATTAGGAACTGGTGGTGCTATTAAAAATGCCATGCCCTATGTCCTAGGGAATGATGTTATTATCGTAAACGGAGACTCTATATTTATTACAGATATACAAGCCCAAATGAACGCCCACCTCACAGAGAAAGCTAAAGTAACTATTGCGCTCAAGCCGATGAAAAATATAGAGAGATATGGAACGGTAGATCTAAATCCAAATAATAGAGTGCTACGGTTTAATGAAAAACAGCCTCTGGAAGAGGGATTAATAAATACAGGTATGTATATTTTCAATGTTCCTACTTTCCAATCTCTTGATTTTCCAACCAAGTTTTCTATCGAAAAAGATTTCTTTGAAACGCACCTAGAGAAACTCCTATTTATTGGTATTACCTCGCATGGATATTTCTTAGATATTGGAATCCCAAAAGATTTTCAGAAAGCGCAATTTGAATTAGGTGTTTTTCCTCAAATTGACAATACTTGGACGTTGTTTTTGGACAGGGATGGAGTTATTAATAGAAAGCGTGATAATGATTATGTGAAAAATATCGCTGAATTACAATTACTTCCCAATGCTGCTAAAGATATCGCTGATCTCTCAAAAATATTTGGAAGAGTAATAATTGTTACCAATCAACAAGGAGTCGGGAAGAAGTTAATGTCAACCCTTGATGTAGAAAAAATTCACACCCATATCCGCCAAATGGTCGAAAACGAAAATGGACTAATTGATGCAATTTATTATGCACCACAATTAGAATCAGAAAATTCATCGATGAGGAAGCCAGAAATTGGGATGGCTCTTCGAGCAAAAGTTGACTTTAACGAAATCGAATTTTCAAAATCTATAATGGTGGGAGACTCACCAAGTGATATGGAGTTTGGAAAGCGAGCAAATATGTTTCAAGTATTTGTGAGAACAGATACGCGTTCCATCATTCATGAAGATTTTAACTATACAATCCCATCGCTTTCAATATTTAGTGAAATATTAAAAAGCATTTTGTGGAGGCGATCAAATGAGGCGGTATCTTAACATACATCAGCATCCAATTTACCGAGCAATAACAATCTTAGTAACAAGCCTTCTCTAGTCTCTCATTCAACAAAAAAGTGAAAAAATGCCTAATTTTGCGCCATGAGCAAGAAAGGAAGAATACTGGTTGCCATGAGTGGCGGTATTGATAGTACTGTTGCGGCTATGATGCTGCATGAGGAGGGCTATGAAGTTGTAGGCATAACGATGAAAACCTGGGACTACGCTAGCTCAGGGAGCTCAGGTAAAGAGACGGGCTGCTGCAGCTTGGATTCTATCAATGATGCTAGAGAAATTGCTGTAAAGATGGGCTTCCATCATTTCATTGTGGATATACGAGAAGAGTTCGGTGATTACGTTATTGATAACTTTGTAGACGAGTATATAGCAGGCAGAACGCCTAATCCTTGTATTCTATGTAATACGCACATCAAATGGGATGCTTTACTAAAGCGAGCAGATGCGATGGATTGTGAATTTATTGCAACAGGCCATTATGCCAAAATTGCACAGTCAAACGGTCGAAAATATATTTCGAAAGGAAAAGATGAAAAGAAGGATCAATCATACGTGCTTTGGGGATTGACTCAACACTGTTTAGAAAGAACTATGTTTCCATTGTCAGACTTGAATAAAGATGAAATTAGACAAATGGCTACAGATTGGGGGCACGCACGATTAGCCTTGAAACCTGAAAGTTATGAGATTTGTTTTGTGCCTGATAATGACTATAGGGGCTTTTTAAAAAGAAGAAAACCAGGCTTACAAGAACGAGTAAGTGGCGGAAGATTTGTGGATCAAGAAGGTAATGACATTGGTACCCATGAAGGGTACCCATTTTTCACTATAGGACAAAGAAGAGGTTTAGGTTCGGCATTCGGTAAACCTATGTATGTAACAGAAATACAGCCCCAATCTAATACAGTCGTACTAGGAGAAGTTGATGATTTACTAAGAAATGGAATGTTAGTTTATAAGTTAAACTCAATGAAATATGAACAGATCCCTGAGAAAAGTGATATCCATACAATGGTTCGTTACAATGATTCAGGTACTATGGCTACCACGAAAGTGCAAGATGACAAATTGGAAGTGGTTTTTCAAGCAAACGTTAGAGGGGTAGCCCCAGGCCAATCTGCGGTGTTTTATGAGGGAGATGATGTGTTAGGAGGAGGTATTATATACTCTAGTATCTAAAAATTACGTTTTAATACAAATATATCAATAATGAGATTTTGGATTCTTGGATTATTTCTGGGTTTTGCGCTGTTTTCATGTGAAGATGGTACGGTTATCACGCCTTCTGATTCGCCAGAGGCATATCATCCCTTAGGTGTGGGTAAATTTTGGATTTATCAGGTGGATAGCACAATCTACGATGATCTGGGAAATACAATATGTCCAACAAGTGGATTTGTAAAAGAAGAGCTTACTTCCGTTCTTTCGGAAGAAAACCTGACCACTGTATATGTTTTAGAGAGATCGTATAAGACAGATATGGCAGATCCATGGACGATCACAGATATATGGACGCTTACTCACGGACGCAACTATATCCAAAGATCAGAAGAAAACCTGCGGTTTGTGAAAATGCAAACGCCTCTCAGAGTAGGGAATATGTGGGAAGGAAATCAGTTTGATTCGGATTTAATTCTAACAGTTAAAGATGAGGCTATCGCCATTTATAAGAACTGGGAATATGAAGTTTTGGAGTTAAATGTTGCGGAAGAGATTGGAGGCACCTCTTATGATGATTTGATGATTTTACAACAAGCAGATGATGAAAATCTAATAGAAAGAAGGTACTCTCTAGAAAAGTATGCAAGAGATGTAGGCTTGGTGTATCGAGAGATGGAAATATTTGACACGCAATGCGATGGAAATCCTGCCGACTGTATTCCATTAACTTGGTTAGAAAAGGCGGAAAGAGGCTACGCAATGACTCAAATTCTTATTGATCATAACTAATGTTGTCTCATTACAAATCAAAAGATTTTCTTGGAAGATTTTATCGAAATAGGCATATTACAAAAAAGCTATGGTATTTCTGGTCATGCGAAAGCGCGATTTGATTTAGATCTTAGTGAGTTACCTCCGTATATATTTCTTCAGATTGATGGATCTCTTGTTCCATTCGGGGTGGAAGAAGTAGATATACCAAAAAGTCTTGTGAAACTAGAATGGTTAAACAATCCTGAGACAATGGATAAACTAGTGCCGAGCAGTGTATTCCTTGCAAGAAATGACATGATACATGCGCTACAGAAAAGTGAAAACGTTCTTCTCAGTGCCTTAAAAAAATACACGCTTACGGACAAAGACGACAATAAGGTAGGTGTGATTAAACAGATTGAAGAATATCCTTCTCAGCTCATGTTAGTCATTGAAAGAAAGGAAGAGGAACACTTACTTCCCTTCCACGAGGATCTTATACTAGAAATGGATCACTTTTCTAAAGTAGTAAAGTACGATTTACCCGCAGGGATTCTAGATATTAATCAATAGAAATAGAATTCTGTTTACACAAGAATACCTGCGATAGCAGCTGTCAGTAAGCAAGCAACAGTCCCACCTATTAATGCCTTTACCCCGAGTTTAGCTAAGTTTGTTTTTTGTCCTGGAGCAATGGCGCTAATGCCACCTATTTGGATTCCGATAGATGCTAAGTTTGCAAAACCGCACAATGCGTAAGTGGCTATAATTGCTGATTTAGGATTACTGAATACCGCACTGGACTTCATGCCTCCCAAAGTGATATAGGCAAAAAATTCATTGAGGATAGTTTTTTCACCTAGAACTTGACCAACCGGCATAATATCAGCTGGCTCAACACCTATGAGCCAAGCAACAGGTGCAAAAAGGCATCCAAATATAAATTTAAGATCAAAGCAGATATATCTTCCTCCACTTGTACTCTCAATCAGATCATTGAGACCAGTTACACTGCCGATACCTCCTAGGATACCACTAAACATAGCAACAAATGCAGTAAACACGAGCAGCATGGCGCCTACATTCACAGCTAGGCGTAAACCATCTGTTGTACCGTTTGTGATTGCCTCTAGAACGTTTGCACCTATTTTTTCTTTTGGAATCTTTAGTTTCGTATTAAGATCTTCTCGTGTTTCTGGAAACAATAATTTTGCACACACTAACGCAGCAGGTGCAGACATAATCGAAGCTGATAATAAATGCTTCGCAAAGAGTGCCTGCTCCTCAGGTCCTGTGCCTCCTAAAATACTAACATACGCACCAAATACTCCTCCAGCGATGGTTGCCATACCACCGGTCATTAATGATAATATTTCAGACTTCGACATGCCTTCTAGGTAGGGCTTGACTACAAGTGGCGCTTCTGTCTGACCTATAAATACATTTGCGGCCGCTGCTAAACTCTCTGCTCCAGTTAAGCGCATTGTCTTGCTCATTACCCATGCAAATCCATATACAATAACTTGTAGTATCCCTAAGTAATATAATAGAGAGGAAAGTGCCGCAAAAAATAGAATAGTAGGTAGAACTTTGAATGCAAAAACATAACCAACGGTGAAAAGTTCTCCACTTAAACCATCCGTTACTTGCGCGACATTGGGCCATTTGCCCAAAACAAATTCTGCTCCAGCATCTGTGTAAGAAAGGAGCTTAACAAAACCATTTGCGCACCATTGAAAACCAGATTCTACTAAGGGTACCTTCAGTATTAGGATGCCAAATACGATTTGCATTAACATACCTGCTATGACTAATCGCCAATCAATCTTACTCCTGTCGTGACTTAAAAGGTAGCAAAGTCCTAACAAAACAAAAATGCCAAACACAGCCTGTATAATTTGCATATTCTAGATTCTACTTATCTGCAAAAGATTTTATAATATTGGAAAATAATAAACTTTACCTATTTGGAAGAACAAGTACCTTATATCATAGGAATTACTGGGGGTAGTGGGAGCGGTAAAACAAGCTTTGTGCAAGATTTACTCGATAATTTCACAGAAAATGAATTATCTATACTTACAATGGATAATTATTACTTCCCGAGGGAGGAACAAAAAGAAGATATTAAAGGGATTCGGAATTTTGATCTAGTCACCGCTATTGACATAAAATCCTTTGTGTCTGATTTAGAAAAACTCATTCGTGGGAAGGCTATTGTCAGAAAGGAATACGTCTTTAATAATGCGAACAAGCAGAGTAAGGAAATTATTGTCCAAAGCAATCCAGTAATTTTAGTAGAGGGACTTTTTGTTATGTCCAATCCGAAAATACGAACACTATTAAATTTGAGCGTCTATATTCATGCAAAAGAAAACCTTAAACTGATACGGCGTATAAAACGAGATAAAACAGAACGCAATTATCCTCTGGACGATGTATTATATCGATACGAAAATCATGTGCTTCCTTCCTATGAATCTTACATTGCGCCGCATAAGAATGATGTAGATTTGATTGTGAATAATAATACTGGATTCGAAAATGGTGTGGAAGTGCTCAAGCAATTTATTCAAAGTAAATTGTAGAGTAAACTTAGCATCTATTTCATTCGCTCCATCTCCCTTTTTATGAATGCGTACGTCTCTAACTGTGATCGTATAGCGAGTTCAGAATCGGTCTTCTTGTATGTATTTTCATAATCGCCGCCTATGCACCTTGCCTTTACATTATCATCAATTTGAAACTTCATAATTACCTTAATAATACGGTGCAACTTCTTATCGTAAATAGGAAACATAGTTTCTATTCTTCTATGCAAGTTCCTAGTCATCCAATCAGCTGAAGATAGGAATACCTTTTCTTTCCCTCCATTGTGAAAGATGAATACCCGTGCATGTTCCAAGAAACGGTCGACAATCGAGGTAACTTCAATGTTTTCGCTCTGGTTCTTTATGCCTGGTACGAGTGAACAAATCCCGCGGATTATCAATCGTATCTCTACTCCAGCATTACTTGCTTTGTAGAGCAGATTTATCATCTCGGGATCTTGAAGACTATTCATCTTCAAGAAAATTTTTGCTATTCTCCCTTTTTCTGCATTTTTTGTTTCAGTTTTCACAAGAGACTTTAGAAGGGGCTTTAGATTGTAAGTACCCACCCCTAAATGTTCAAACTCAAAGGGCTCTAGTTTTTTAGACTCTAAAAACTTTATAAGATTTAGGCACTCTGCTGTAATATCTTTGTTGAAAGTAAAGAATCCAAAGTCCGTATAAATGCCCGCTGTATTTTCATTAAAGTTACCTGTTGATAAGTAGCAGTAAATCTTTGGAGCGCCCTTCACAACTCTGCGTACAATGGCAAGTTTTGAGTGCACCTTTATTCCCGGAAGTGAATAGACAACCTTGACACCAGCTTTTTCAAGCACCTCCCCCCATTTTAAATTTGCTTCTTCGTCAAATCTTGCTTTGATCTCAATAAATACAGTAACTCGCTTACCATTGCTCACAGCCATTTTTAGTGCTTCCATAATGCGAGACTGGGATGCTACACGATATTGAATAACTTTAATATGTGTTACTGTTTTGTCTACAGCAGCATCTTCAAAAAATTGAATTACTGGCTCATAGCTATGGTAAGGAAAATAGAGTAGGTGGTCTTTATTCTCTATAACGTCAAATATGCTTTTACGGTTCTCAAAAGGAGGGTAGTTCACTGGTTCTAACTCTGTATCCATATGGTTCTCTAAACCCTCCGAGGAAAAGCTAAAAAAGTTAGAGTTGTTATGGTAGCGCCCTTCTGGGAGCAAGTCATAATCAGAAAGATCAAATGAATTTTTAAGGTAATCTATTATCTCATCTGGTGCTCTCCTGTCATAAATCAAACGAGAGGCAGGTCCCACATTTCGTTTTTTAATACTTTTCTTAATCTTGTTAAGTAGGTTTCCTGAATACTCATCATCTATATAGAGCTCCGCGTCTCGTGTGAGCTTTACAGAATAGGTATTTTTAATTTTATAGCCTGGAAATATGTAACGAATTGTGTGTCTTACAATGTCATCCAATAGAATAATGTCACGTGTTTCTATTGTATTCGGTGGCAAATCTACAAATCGTGGTGTTTCATTAGACGGTATAGTAACTAGTCCATATTGTGTGGAACCGTCTTCTAAGTCCGTCATATTGGCAAGTAAATAAATAGAACCATTATGTAAGAAGGGTTTTACTTTTCCTTGTAATAAAAGTACGGGTTGGACATAGGGAATAAGTGCATCTTTAAAATACTCTTCAACAAATTCTATTTGGATAGGGTCGAGATCTTTTCTTTTCAGAATATTGACACCTTCTTTTTTAAGCTCTTTGAATATACGTTCTTGTATTTCGCTAAACTCCTCTTGTTGGTCATTTACTATTTCTAGACATGTATTCAGAATCTCCTTGGGTTTAAATTCGATATCCTCTCTGGCTTTTTTGCCTGCACGCATGATTGTCTTGTGGTTAGCAATGCGCACACGAAAAAATTCATCTAAGTTAGACGAATAGATAGCTAAGAACTTGATTCTCTCTAATAATGGCACATTTGGGTCTTTTGCTTCCTGCAACACCCTGTAGTTAAAGGAGAGCCAGCTTATATCTCTATGGATGTAAGATTTTTCTTTGAGGAGTTTATGACCGGTTTTGCGCATTTAGGCTGTTTAAATATTGGCGAAAAATACTATAAATTCTAGAGCATATTGGTTTAATCTCAGCTTTGATTATTTGGTAATAGAGCATGAAGGACTTATGTATTACAATTAGACTTTATATGCTTGGAATTGAATTAATTTAATGCAAATCTTAGCTTTGCATTCAGAAAATATGTAATATGTCTAGAAGAAACATTGCTGCAGGAAATTGGAAATTGAATTTATCATTTGAAGAGGGTATGCAATTATGCAGATCTATAGCAAATGAACAGATTCCAGAAGGGGTAGAAGTCATTATTGCTGCTCCCTTCCCATATCTTAAGTCATTGAGAGATTTGACTGTTCCTGTGCAAAAACTCCATATTTCTGCGCAAAACTGTAGTGAACATGAAAAAGGGGCATATACTGGGGAAGTTTCTGCTTCCATGTTGAATAGTATCAGTATAACGCATGTACTTATTGGGCATTCGGAACGTAGAGAATATTTTGGAGACACCTCTGAGGTACTGTGTTCAAAATTGGACCTAGCATTCGCTAATAGTTTAGTTCCTATCTATTGCTGTGGTGAGCCCTTAGAGATTAGAAAAGAAGGTTCCCATGTGGCGTATGTGAAAAAGCAACTTTCTGAAACGATATTTAAGCTAGATAAATCCCAGTTTGCGCAACTGATATTGGCTTATGAGCCAATCTGGGCAATAGGAACCGGAGAAACAGCGTCTCCAGAGCAAGCACAAGATATGCATGCTGCAATAAGAAATATGATCGCAAGTGAATATGATGAAGCGTTTGCTCAACAGATTCCTATATTATATGGCGGCTCGGTTAAGCCAGCAAATTCAGGAGACATATTTTCACAAACAGATGTTGATGGAGGTTTAGTGGGTGGAGCATCCTTAAAAGCAGATAGTTTTTCAGCAATTATTAAAAGTTTCTAATCTATTGCTACCCCCATGTAGGCTTAAAGCAGGGGTACATTAGAGTCCATCCAACTGACTCTTTGCGAAATCCAAGATTTCAGATATTGAATTTCGTTTGGATATGATCCTCCAATATTCCTATTGGGCCATACATACGTAGAGAGTATTGGATGCTTTTGAAAATTCCTATAAATCGCTCCTGCAGACTCTAATTGGTACACATGATCATCAATAATTGCATTAACTGACGTTAGGTTCAAAATATTTGCACGCAGTTCCGTATACCGTATTTTAACCATATCACTGAAGTAAGGATCCGATAGTAAGCGTTTCCACCAGAAAGGGACTTGCCAAGCGTCATTCGGGCAATATTCGTTGAACCTATACATCCAATTATTAGGTTCACCTCCATTACAATAATCACAATTGCCCAAGGCTAGATTAAAATCCCATACGGGGCCAATTGTTAACTTTTCATTTTTATCCTTGTACATGTAGGTACTGAGACGGTATGCATCTGGATTATGCGAAAATTCGTTAAGAATGAAAAAATCTACAAAACTAGATACATCAATATATTTTCTGTAGCCTAATTCTTCATCTTTATAATCTGGACCCGCTAAGGCATCTTCAAATTCAGACATGTATCCAGAAATATAAGAACGCTGTTCTGTGCTAATGGCATCTTCATCTGGGTAATCATATAAAAAGTGTGTTTGAGGAATGATAGTGGTTTCACCGTCGATATTGTAGGCTGAGCTAAATGAATTATAATCTGTATAGTTTAGTGAACTACCTCCATTGCCAGAAGCTTTATCAATTTTAATTATATAGCCCCCCGTTAGATCCTCTCCTTCATTCTCCTCAGGTTGTAACTTGCTAATTGCAATACGATCATTATCTCTTTTGAGTTTTTCCATAAAGACATATACACCTTCGTAGTCATTGTCTATATATAACTCACTGAGTTTAGTTCGGCTTGCATATCTGCCCATCTCATTAGAAAGCTCGTAGATCAATACATTTCTTATAAGAGATTTATCACTGTAAGGACCATTGAGAATCCAATCCTCTTCGTTAGGCATATTAAAGATGCTTGTATCTAGATCTATGTTATCCGCTGTTCTTGTTTCTAAACCAAAAGACTTCTTGTCAAAAGTCTGAGAAGAAGATCCTCTAATTTCGATTCCAATATTTCCCTGATAATTTAAAATTTCAATAGAGTCATCTTTAATCTCAAATACGCGCATAGTGGCATTGGATTTGGGTTCGTCTTGAATAAAATTACCCAATGTGTTGATTTCTATATATGGAAATTTTACATCAAACGTAGGATCTGGGGCGTTAGGGCCTGGAACGAATTCCATCTTATCATCACATCCAAAGAAGAGCAATGAGAAAATTGAAAGCAGTAAAAACAACTCAACTAACTTCATAGCCTAAAATTATCAATTTTTTTTTGATGCTAGTGGAGTTTTTACATTAACAATCTACTTACATTTTATTTAAATAAAGTTCACCTTTCATTCTCAGCTTGTTAACAGCACTTTTTTGTTATAGCTTTTATGTTTGCATCAGAATTTAATCAACAAAAATAAACGTATGAAAACATTTATATTTAGTATCTGTATGGTAACAATATGCCAAATTGTTTTAGCCCAACAGTCCTATATGGATAAACGGAGCAATCAGCAATTGTGGGGAAAAATTGCTGTTCAAGATTTAAAAGAGGAACCCTATATCGCATGGTATGAAAAAAGTGCGAATACATATGAAGCAAGGCTGCAAGATAAGGATAAGGAATTGTTTAAGGATATTAACGTAAAAATATTCCTAGGAACTTGGTGTGGCGATACGAAATACTTATTACCCCGCTTTATTAAATCTTGGGAAAGTATGGGTTTGGATTTAGAAAAAGTTGAATTCATAGCTGTGCATAATGCAGAAGAGAATTACAAGCAAGGACCAAGTGGCGAGACTGTAGGAAAGAATATTCATAAAGTACCAACCATCATATTTGAAAAAGGGGCTACAGAAATAGGTAGAATTGTGGAGCGCTCAGTCTTTGACTTAGAAACGGATATGGTACAGATCGTTTCAAACAATGTCTATGAAGAAAGATATCAAGCAGTAAAGCTTTTAGATCAATTTTTCAGTGAAACTTCTAAAGATTCTTTATCTCTTGCTAGCAATCTAAATTTATGTGCAAAGAAGTTAAGGAGAGAATTGACATCTGTTTACGATTTATCTTCTTATGGCTATGTCTTACTTGCTCAGAATGAAATGGAGCAAGCCGAATTTACTTTCAAGCTAAATAAAAAACTCTTCCCATACAACCCAGTCGTATATGAAGGAATAGGTGACTATAAAAAGAAGAAGGGTGATTTAAGAGGAGCAATGCAATCTTACTACGAGGTTCTCAGGATAAAGAAAGAAGATGATTATGCTCTTAAACAATTAAGTGAGATGCAACTACTATTGGAAAGCACTACTCTAAAATCATAAACAAATTTTACTGCTGGTATATGCATGAGCATCATCTACTAAGATGATGCTATTTTTTATGCAGTAAATATTTTATTGACTTTAGATTTTCTGTAATTAAATATGTTTACAAGTTGTTTTCTGACAAAGATATGGTTTGCAATTCTGCCGAGTGGTCCCAAAGGAATCGCGTAGTGCAGTAAGTCAGTCATTTCAACGCCATAAGCAGTCTCTTCAAATTTGTGCTGATGGTGCCACATATTATAGGGTCCAGCCCTTTGTTCGTCCACAAAATAAAAAGGCTTTTTCATGTGCGTAATCTCAGTAACCCAACGCAATGGGATAGATAAAACGGGCTTTACAGTATACTCTATTATTTGGCCCTCATACATCTTTCCGTCGCCTAGGTCAGACAGAATTTTAAAATCCATGTAGTCAGGTGTGATTTCTTTCAGATTCTTTGGAGATGAGAAAAAATCCCATGCCTTTTCTATAGATATTGGGAGAATTTGCTTTGTTTGGAATGAATAGACCTTCATGGGAGGCTGTGTTGTTGGTTCGTTTAAATAACAACGTTTGTACGTATTTGTTTTTAATAGTATTAAAAGAGTTGGCATAATTCACTCGCTCGTAGATCCTTTGCGAACCTCAATGTTAGACCGCTCTTTGCAAATGCAGGTAAATAAGTTAACACTCAGGTCTTTCCCATTGTAAAGTGTCAATTTTCCATTGTCCATTCCTATCATTAACCACTAACATTGCATTTTATACAAAAAAAAAGGAGCTACAATTACGCAGCTCCCTTCTTTATAGTTTTTGATTTTTTTTAGAACATTATGAATTTAGATCGTTGTCCACAACTAGCTCTTCCAAAATATCCAATACCCCAATTTAGCTCAAAAGTTATACCGGCGAATATTGGGTGGGACGAAGCTTCTCCTGCACTATAAATATCCGGGTCGCCAACGGGTAGTCCAGCAGCCAGCCCTTGTGCATTTACGAAATCTTGGAAACCATACTCAAATCTAAATCCGAATATTCCACTGAATGCTCCATCACTTCCAATTAGGTAAACTCCAAATCCTAATACGCCAGCAAAAGTTTGGCCTTGAAAAAACTCAGATACATCTGTTTCTGGAGATCCAGGTTCACCTCCTTGACCAGTTACTTTCCTAATTGTACTCATTTTAGGACCTAGCTCAAAGTAAGCTAGATTTTGATTATTCCTCCACATTAAATAAACATCTAAAAAGTCCCAGCTTAAATCCAGAGATAAATTATCTGTATTATTTTCAAATAAACTTTTTGCAGAACCAAACATGACATCTGCAACAATACCATTTTTATCATAGTTCATTCCAAATTTACCTCCAAATGAAGTGCCTCTACTAACATCATAATTCCAATTCGGATGATCAATTATTGCTGAGTTATACAAACCCGTAAAACCAGTCTGGACCTTTAAACCAGCGTCAAACCACCATACTTCAACGTTTCTCTGTCCATTCATCAAACATGGGAGAAAGCATAGGAGGAAAATTAGTTTTTTCATTATGTTATTTTTGTTGCACTTTAATTAATCAAATATATTTTCTACGCAAATTTAATAGAATAGATTATAGTTTATAGAGTATTCTAATCTTTGATTTGTTGCCTGCTATCATTTATTTCCTGGATTACTTATGGCATCATATCCACCCAATATATTGTAAACCTTAGAAAAGCCAACTTCTTTCATCTTTTTCATGCATCTACTACTACGTCCTCCTGATCTGCAATACACAAAATAAACTTTCTCTTTATCGAGTTTATTTAAAGCATCCTCAAATCCACTCGCCTTATAGTCTATATTAATTGATCCGTTTATGCTTCCCTCAGCTACCTCTTCAGGCGTCCTTACATCCAAAATGATGGGATCCTTATGAAGTTTAAGCTCTTTTGGGAGTTGAGTTACCTCAATGTCTTGGAAATTTAAATCTGAAGGACCATTTGCCTTGCATGCGATACAGCAAATGCATACTATGAATAGAAAATACTTAAACATCTTTTTCTCGTTTTATTTATTGTTCACAATAACATATTAATGAGATAAATCTCATTTGGAATCTAATTTAGAGCATAAATTGTAATGCAAGTACCAAAATGAAGTAATTACATGTATAATTCTAATTTATTTTGTTTTTGGTGGTCACATTTTCCACTCTCGGGATATATACATAATAACTAATCAATACTATTATTATGTTTTTACTAATTACAATTTTGTCTATTATGGCAATAGCGACACCAAAGACAAATTCAGTCACTGCCTTTGAGAATACAATCGTATTTACGGAGAGGTGGGGAGAGGTGGAATCATCTAGCTTGCAGACTTTCCATGATGCGTACGCGTTGTTCCTAGAAAAAAAATTCATATTAGCCTCAGAGGGATTTAGGCAGCTAATAACTGATCAAAACTATTATCTAGCAGATGAGGCAAAATGGTATTTTGCAGAGACACTTTTGCTTAGGAACCATGATATCGAAAAGGCATTCAAGATATACATGGCATTAGCATTAGATGAGAATTCTTCTTGGGGCCATGTATCACGCGACAAAATCATGATACCACAATTCAAAAAATTGCTTTTGAATCTTTAGGTTCATAAGAGCTCTTATGCTATTATTTTGTACTATTGCATGATTTTGGTAACATGTACATATGCCGTATATGTTTTAAAAGGGAATCTAGTGTAATTCTAGAACTATACCCGTAGCTGTAAGCTCTGAAACAGCTTCTAACAATATACCACTGTTTTTAATAAAAAATGGGAAGGTGTTAGAAGTAGAGTAAGTCAGAAGACCTGCCAGAATTAATTTAATAATCAGAGCTTTCGGGTTAGAAGCGAAGAGAATATTGACTGAGCAACTCGTGTGCAAGTTTAGATTGTCTTCATAGGCATCAGCCAGAAAGTTCATAGTATATAAATATGAACAAGTTATCTTTTGTGATTTTTATTTTTGCTTTTTGCTGTTTCCAATCAACTGCGCAATCCACTATAAGCACAGATTTAGATTCATTATCATTGGACCAAACCTTAGATGAGGTTGTTGTTACTGGAACGCGCTACAGTCTCCCCTTAGAACAGTCGGGCAAGTCCATATATAAACTCACAGAAAAAGAGTTAGAACAGAATGCTGGTAAAACGGTAGGAGATATTTTAAACGAAGTGCCAGGTGTTCATATTGATGGAAATTTTGGAAGTCCTGGTACAAATCAAAGTTACTTTGTGCGGGGTGGCCGAGCAAAAAATACGCTTATCCTCATTGATGGTGTCCCGTTAAATGATCCATCCGGTATTTCGCCATTTTATGACCTCAGACTGTTATCAGTATCTCAAATACAGTCTATAGAGGTTTTAAAAGGAGGATTGAGTACATTGTACGGTACAGGAGCCTCAGCGGCGGTTATAAATATTACCTTGAAAGGAGCTGAGAAGGAAGGAACTGAAGGGAGCGTTGATGTGAATTATGGTTCTTTTAGTACAGCGAATGTTAACGCGTCAGTCCGAGAGACTTTGGGCAAGTTTAATTATTTTGTCTCCAGTAACTATTCAAAATCCGATGGATTTTCTGCTGCGCTGGATACAACACAGGCGCAAGCATTTGATAAGGACGGTTTAAAAAGTCAAAATAGTCTTCTTAAAATTGGATACGCAGTGAATGAACACCTAAGTATACATGCTCTTGGTGCCTTTGATAAATTTGATACAGACTATGATGATGGCGCATTTTTTGATGCGGAAAATAAACAGTTAGGAGAGATGCTGAGGTTTGGTTTGAGACCGGTATTTACTTATGGTAAAGGGAAAGTAGAACTAAATGCAGTTTATGCTATAAATGAGAATGATTTTCAAAGTAGCTTTCCATTGAATTACACGGGGCGAAACTTTCAACTAGACCTAAACAATAAGCACAGTCTACGTAATAGTGTAACAGGTTTCTGGGGAGTACATGTGCAAAGAATGGCATTTGATCAAGATCAAGCCATTACATTTGAGGATTCTAAATTTTCGTCAGTTGCTCCTTATGCATCTGTATTATATCAGCTATCACAAGAACTTAATATCCATGCTGGATTTCGCTATAATCAACATAGTGAATATGGGTCTAAGCTCGTTTATAATGTCAACCCTTCATATGCATTTTCCATTGCGAATGCCAGCAAAATTAAATTCTATGCATCCGTTGCGACAAGCTATATTACGCCCACAGGTTTTCAGCTATTTTCGCTTTTCGGAAACCCTGAGTTAGGGCCAGAAGAGTCATTGAATTATGAAATAGGTGTATCTCTTTTGAATGGTAACGGCCTTAACTGGAATGCGGCCTATTTTACAAGGGAAGAAGATAATACGATCGGTTTTGTTTCGGAATTTGATGATGAAGGGAATTTTATTGGAGGAGCATACCAAAACGTCGTTATGTCAAGAACTGTTTCAGGAATAGAAACGGATATGCAATATGATATAAATAATAAATTTTCACTTTCAGGACATTATACATTTCTTAACGCACCTGAAAACGCAAGTGATTTTTACCGCATCCCTCAAAACAAAGGAGGGATTGCACTTGAGATAAAACCAATTGAGAAAGCATTAATTAATCTAAAATATAGTCTGGTGGGGACGCGTAAAATATTTAATTTCGGATCTTTTTCAGAGATTGAATTAGAGTCGTATACACTCATTGACTTATATGCACAGTATCAACTTTTGGAATCAAAACTAAAGATATATGGTTCCTTAAATAATGTTTTGGACAAAGACTTTGTTGGAGTGTATGGTTTTACAACTAGAGGAAGAAACGTTACTGTTGGATTGAGATATGATTTTTAACGATAATCGGACGCTTATCTAACTTTAATAGTTTGTACAAATCCTTCATTGTCATAGCAAAAATAAATACCACTCGAATATTGATCTTGGTTTAATAATTCGTCAAAAAAATTGGGTTCGCCATAAATAACTCGGACTTGTTGTTGCTGCGAACCTATAATAATTCCCAGATCTGTGTTTCCAGCATATTGTCCACTTGCTCGGATTTCTACAATTGGTAATGTCAGGTCTGGATCATCTGATTCTGTAGGGGCAAAATAGAATTCCAAGCCTTCGCTAAAATATTGCATGTAGTGGATGCGGTTTGAGCCGTCTTGAGTAAACTTCAATACAGGATCTCCAAATTGCTGTTGCGCTTGTTCACCACTTTCGCCCAACTTTAATTGTTCGATACCAACCCCAGGAATAAGAGTATAGGGGAATACTGCAGGCATATTATCAGAACATGAAAATTGAAAACTAACAGTAAGGACTAGAAATAGTAAAAAACAATAATTTCTCATATACACCTAAAATTAATTTTAAGATTTTGGTGATTGTAGGTTGGAGTTATGACCAGCGAATATATGTAAATATATAGCAGTTCCATTAGAATTTATGTTCAAGTTCCTCAAATTCTTTAATAGGAACATGTACAAAAATACCCATAATATCAACGATAATATAGCCGAAATATTCCAATTCTAGCTTTTTATCTAGAGCGGTTGATAGTATTCATCCAATAAATCCGCCTCTTTTTCTTAAAACTTTACTTGGAGGAATGCGAATGAGCATAGATATTTCAGGGTCTTCTTTCGCAGGAATTCAAGCAGGAATTAGTAATTCAAGCTCGCCTAGAGGTACGCCAATGGGAATTACTTCAATTATTGCCTCAGTTACCTAAATTTCTGCAGGGTTCGGGTTAAACAATTGTGCAATTGCTGAGACTTCTCTTCAAAACTTACATTCCCTATTTCAATTTTTGCGATACCAGTAAACACAGGATCCCCCACAGGCTTACAAGCAATGAAAGTGCAAAAGAAAAGGGCAAAATAAGTTAATCGCATTGGTAAGAAGTAAGAGCTAAATCGAAGATTCAAAATTACATATGCTCAAAACTAGAATGGTAATGGAATTTTTTTTTTCACTTATTACTGTAAACAATTTGCTTATATCAAAAATATCGCTATATTTAAATAACGATCTTGACAAGGACAAAAAGCAATTTTTCAAATTGTCAAATCGATTGATCTAAGGGAAACCAAGAGCAATCTTGGTGAAATTTAGATAAGTACAATTTAGAAGTGAAGAGCAATCTAAACAACAAAATTGTGCGAACATACTTTGGGATCTTTAGAAGGAGAAATCCGGAAAAAACCAAAAGTATGAGATTGGTAATTAATTTGCCAATCGAAAAACATTAGCAATAATGTTGAGGATTAGTTGTTACAAACAACAGATATCAAAAATAAAAGATGTGTGTTAAATGTGTCAGTTATAGATGTATCTAATTTGTAACGTAAAAATTAATCCTTGAGCTTATATCTTTAATTAGGTATAAGCTCTTTTTTTGTTTAATTGTTGTTACAATAAAAAAGTACCAAGTCTGGAACCTGCCACTAGTTAATGTAGTTATCTCAAACCGCATTCTGATAAACTGAAAAATGAGTTCTTAACCATGTAAATACAATTTGAGATTGTAATGAAAAAGTCCTCTAATGAAAGTCATCCCAATATTTTGACTACAAAACGCCTTTAATTCTTGGCTTACAGATGAAAATGCCATCACGAAATGACTTAACTCTTCTTTTCATATTTGCTTAATCAAATAATATGCTCATTTTTGTGGGATGATAACCACGCCCACAGCGGAAGAGCTAGATTTGCCATATCAGTCACCTGATAAGAAAATATTGGAACTTGTAGATGCACCTTTAGCTCCCGGTATTCGAATGAATGCAGATGCGACTAAAGCGATTCTTTTATATAGAAACCAGTTTAAAACAATTGCAGAGTTATCAGAAAAAGAAATGCGGCTTGCTGGCCTTCGTATTAATCCTAAAACAAATATTTCTAGTAGAGAAAATTATTACTACAATATTAAAATCCTAGACATTGATTCTAGTAAGGAATTCCAAGTAACTGGGCTACCTGATAATGCGAGAATAGCAAATCTTATTTGGTCCCCTGATCAAAAAAAAGTAGCATTTACAAATACAATTTTAGATGGGGTAGAATTATGGGTTTTCTCGATACAGGATTTTCAAGCAAAGAAACTTGTAGAAGCAGAGCTGAACGCGAATATGGGCGATGCCATAGTTTGGCTCAAAGACAATGAAAATATTCTCGTTACCAAACTCCCGAAAGATCAAACTACATGGATAGATACCAACAATTCTATCCCTAATGGACCTACTATATCTATTAATGATGGAGGTGTAAAAGCTCAGAATAGGACATATCAAGATTTATTAAAGAACCCAAATGATGAAAAGAACTTTAAGCGTCTAGCGAGTTCGGAAATTTGGAAAGTGCATATAAGTGGCCGGCAAGAATTGTGGAAATCTAAGGATATGTATAGTAATATTCATCTTTCGCCAGATGGTAATTATGTACTCGTGCAAACCATTTATGAACCCTTCTCTTATCTCGTGCCGTATCATAGATTTCCAAACAAAACGGAAATTTATACAATAGAGGGTGACTTGGTCAACTTGATTTCTGAGGTTCCTCTGATTGAAGAACTTCCGAAGGGTTTTATGGCTGTACGTAAAGGCAAAAGAAGTATAACTTGGCGCTCAGATAAAGCAAATACGCTGTATTGGGTGGAGGCATTAGATTCTGGAGATCCTGCGATTGATGTGGAGAATAGAGATGCTGTTTTTCAACTATCAGCACCTTTTGGGAATTCACCACAACTTTTACTCAAGACTAAATACAGATTCCATGGGGTTGAATGGGCAAAGGGTAACTTTGCTGTTTGCTACGACTATTGGTGGAATACAAGATTGCTAAGAACAGTGTTTTTTAATCCTTCTGATCCCGAAGAAGAGCCAAGATTATTTAACGAAAGAAATTATCAAGATAGATATAGTGATCCAGGAAGCTTTGTGACAGAGCGAAATGCTTTTGGGAAATCAGTGTTAGATTTAAAAGGAAATCAATTGTTCCTGCTAGGAGAGGGGTATTCTGAGAATGGAAAATTCCCTTTTGTAGATAGCTTAGACATTCGAAACAATCAAACTAATCGCATTTACCAAGCGGATAATCAATCCCAATTAGAAATTTTGATTGCTGGAATTGATATGGGAGCAAACAAGGTATTAACACGCCTCGAATCAAAGAATACCTATCCGAACTATTACTTTAGGAATGTACGTACAGGCGAACTACTTCAAATAACATCATTTGAAAACCCATTCAAAGCGATTCAGGATGTGCACAAGGAAATTATACATTATAAGCGGGAGGATGGTTTGGAATTGAGCGCAACCATGTATCTGCCGGTTGGCTATACGCCAGAGAATGCAAAAAGTCTACCTGCGATCCTCTGGGCATACCCTAGAGAGTTTAAGGATAAGAACAGTGCAGCACAAGTGACTGCTTCTGTGAATGAATTTACGTATCCGTGGTACGGTTCACCTTTGTTCTGGTTAAATAAAGGCTATGTAATTTTGGATGATGCTGCATTTCCTATTATTGGAGTAGGAGAGGAAGAGCCGAATGATACATTTAGAACACAGCTAGTGGCGAATGCACGCGCGGCTATAGATGCAGTCTACGCAATGGGCTTTGTTGACAAGAAGAGAGTCGCGGTTGGAGGGCATTCATACGGAGCCTTCATGGTTGCGAACCTACTTAGTCATTCTGATCTATTTGCAGCTGGAATTGCACGCAGCGGTGCGTACAACAGGACTCTTACACCATTCGGATTTCAGTCAGAGGAAAGGAGTTATTGGGAAGCACCAGATGTCTACAATGCAATGTCGCCATTTATGCAGGCGGATAAAATGAAAACACCTCTGCTTCTAATTCACGGAGGAGCTGATAATAATGCAGGCACTTACCCTATGCAGAGTGAACGGTATTTTAACGCACTGAAGGGCTTAGGGGCTACTGTGCGCTTGTGCCTCTTGCCTAAAGAAAGTCATGGTTATATCGCAAAGGAATCCATCCTTCATATGTTATGGGAGCAGGATCAATGGTTAGAGCGCTTTGTGAAAAATAAAAATATTGAAAATTAGGAAGTCTATTGTCGATTTGACTTTATCATGAATGAAAATACGAATAAGCCAAGAAGACCCAAGACAGCAATTCCACCAAAAAGAAGAGAGTTACTTCCTACACCAATATCAATCGGTCCTGGATTTCCCAATAAAATAAAACCTGACCAATAATGAGGAGAAGCATCTGTATGCCGTGATCTGTAAGTCAATTTAGCCTGTTGTAGTGCTTCAGATTTGGACTTTCCAGCAATGATCTGCTCATAAAATAATTGAATAATTTCTTGCGTCGCCTGTTCATTTACCTCCCATAAACTTGTAAGTGAGCTAGCAGCACCTGCATAGGTAAATGCTCTCGCCAAACTCATAACCCCTTCTCCTGCAATAAGATCTCCTAAGCTAGTTTGACAAGCACTCAATACAATAAGATCTGCATGTATCGGAAGGCTATAAATTTGATCTAAATATAGAAGTGAATCTGCAAATGCTATCCAACTCTTATTAGCCAAAGAATCACTCGCTTGTGCATGCGTAGATAGATGTAGAATGTTGTAATCTGCACAGTTTTTTCTAAAATTATCAACACTTGCCACTTTACCAATAAAATGTTGTAGATCAAGTATTTTATTTAGTGATTTAGCATCTTTCTCTCCAGATTTTAATGCGCTAAGTCCACTGTGTGAATATTCTAAAGGAGCAAAAAAAGCAAGTTGTTTTCTGTTCGACTTTTTAATATTATTTTGTTCAAGGACATTACAGGAATAGCCGTAACTAATATTGTGCTGGTCAATCAAATCAGTATTTTTTGAGCTTCCAAGAACTTCAAATGGAATATTATTAATAATTCCGTCAGGAATAATAATTAGCGAGCTAGCTAACTCTTTAAACGGAGCTAAGAGAATCTCATGTACGGCTATTCTAAGCTCGTCGTATTTCGCATAACTATCTTTGTACTCTAGTTTGTTTTTGTCTGAAAGCAATCGGAGTAAAGATGCTATGCTCTCATTAAATGAGTCTGAAATTTTAGTTCGATGTAATTGAATGTCACTTGTAGTTACATAAATTGAGTATAAATCTTGCTCACCCACAAAGTATTGTATTAGTCCTTTTTGGGGATGAAGAAGTGTTTCTCTTAACTTCTCAATTGTAATAAAGTCACTATTGTATTTGTAATTGTAATATTGAGGATAGGTTTTTTCGAGCTGAGAAACTATCTGCTGTTTTTTGGTATATAGATTATGCAATGCATCAATAACTTCGTTCCTATCTTCATAATCTTGGATGTTTAATTCAAGCTCAGATATTTCGGCCTCAGCCGTCTGTAATTTTTCAGTCAATTCAACTGGAACATTGGCAATCTGCAAAGCTGTTTCGTCTTTGAGTGCATCTAGTAGTATAACGGATTTACTTTTTTCAAAAATTTGATAAGCAAACTCTGCGTCATTGTGCGCAAATGCTGAGCTTAACATCTGTTCATAAATAGGCTTGGTTTTTTCACGCCACAATAATTTAGAGTCTTCATTAACCTGTTCCTGACGCATCTTAGCGATTACTTGATCAATCGCCATGTACGTTTTTTTAACGCATGCGTTGGAATATTCCGTGTGCTGTTTCTTGTGTGCTTTTATAAGTTGCTGAAAATTAAGTAACAGATTATTTTTATTACTTATGAATACTTCACTTTTTATATTAGGTACTGAATATAAGTCAACGGCCTTATAGTTTTCTAAAAAATTCTCACTTGCTTTTTGGTAATCTAATATTGCTGATTCGCTTTCTCCAAGCAACATCTTATTGTCCCCAAGATTGTGATGTATTATACCTTTGTCGGATAACTTTGTATTTGGAAATTCTTCTTCGTAAATAACTAAGGCTTCTTCTAATGCGTTATTAGACAGAAAGAAATTATTTTCCCTCTTTTCTACAACACCTAAGTTTATAAGAAGAGCTGCCAAGCCATCATAATCATCTGATTCTTCTAAAATACTGCGTGCTTTTAAGAGATATGTACGGGCATTTTTATAATCTGACTCATCTGTATAGTAAGAAGCTAAGCGGGTATAGCAATCTATGAGTCTCAACTTTGTATAATTTCCAAGTTGAGTAGATTCGTAGAGAAATTTGGATTTTGTGAGATACTTATAAATACTATCCGGTTCATTTAAGTCGGTGTATACATCAGCAATTAGGATGTGTAAATCTGCTTGTGAAGCTTTATCTGTCAAAATTGCTTTTGCGGAGTTAAAATAATTCAACGCGTTAAATGCATCCGAATTATATAGGTAGTGTTGCGCCAGCATCCTATAAGATTTTCCGAGAGCTCTGGATGGATTTTTTTGTTGGATGCTGATAGCCTTGTTGAGATGGTAAATTGTTGAGTCCGAATTATAATTTATGTCGGAGTCAAAAAAATAGACACCTAAAAGATAATGCAATTCTGCTATACTCGGATGATCCTTGCTGAGCAATTTATTTCTTATGCCAAGTGCGCTCTTGTAATTTTCAATCGCATTCTCAAGTTCGTATAGATTGTGATTTGCAACACCTGCTCGGTGGTACATTTTCGCGGTAGTCGTATCATTTTTTCCAAAAGATGCAATAGAGACACGTAAGCCAGCATTCAGTTTTGCTAACGCTAAGGAATCCTCTTCATTGAGGAGTAAGGCATTGCATGTATTTAATAGAGATTCTAGCTCTGCGCGTTGTGATTGTGCGCTGGCGGAGCTAAGGGTGATAATAGAGATGATATATAGTAAAATCAGTCGATACACACGAGATGTAAATTATAACAAATATAGAAGAAAAATCGCTTTACTCAATTATCAAGTGAGAACATGTAATCATGCTTATAATCATTGCATCGCCCAATTTTTTTCTGCGAAATTATAGTCGTAAATATCACCAGATAAGCAATTTTATATATTATCTGTTAACTAGCTAGAAATAGCCAGAAAGGAATCTAGAAAATGGAAATATAAAGGTCGGTAGACTCAAAAATGAATCCACCGACACAAGATGTTGGAAGTTAGTTTATAGTAATGTCTCGTTACGCTAGTTTCGAGGTCTTGTTCTATTAGACTAGATTGAAATAATGATAATGTAAAGTTCAGAAATTTACTTAAAGACCAGTAGAGTACTATTACGGGAAGTAAACCACGTAGTTTTACGTAGTATTATCAAACAGCGAATTTTTATTGTCACACTTCTAATATTTACACATGCACGTATAAATACCTGTTTTACTTCCAGTAGAATAACGCTGAAATATTCATACGATTTTTCCCATATTTGAAATACAGATACAATCCATTATTTAACTCCAAAAAACTAAACCATGGAGCCATTTGTCGGACAAGTCTTATTATTCGCTGGAAACTTTGCACCACGAGGATGGGCATTATGTAATGGACAGCAATTACTTATATCAAAAAATACAGCACTCTTCTCTATTTTAGGAACAACATTCGGAGGGGATGGAAGCGCCACTTTTGCTCTTCCAGATCTGCGAGGACGAGTTGCTGTGAACCCCGGTCAAGGATCAGGACTTGCGCATGTAAAACTCGGGCAAAGATTTGGCAAAGCTAGTACCAATTTGGCTAATACTTCTGCAATGACTTCAGAAAGGATTGATACAAATTCTACCGCTGGAGGGAGCCTAGAGAACAAAACTAAGGATGTAACGGCAAGTCAAAAAATTAGCATTATTCCCGCTGCACTTGGCATGAATTACATCATTGCTCTTAAGGGGTCTTATCCTTCTAGGAGCTAGTAATTATGTGGTATATAGGCTTTACATGGTTATTTGATGCAAAAAGAAAAACTAAATAGTAATAACAATTTCCAATCCTAGGCTTGGCATTTTTTATAAAATTATGTCAAGCCTTTTTTGTTTATTAGCTTTAAATAGCTTCATCTCATATGCTTGAGAGCAATTTTCAGTCAGTATTTATAAATTGTTTCTCAATTATAAGAAAGTGCAAGTGTATTCTAACGTGCACACAATAGAATGGAAATTATTATGAAAATATGTAAGCGAAATTTTAACAGCACGATTCTAAACGGACATTTAATTCTTGTCCTGCAAAATGTTTTTGATGGGTCAGTATGCTCTTGATTTAATAGTCGTTTTCTCTGCAGCAACAGCGATTCTAAGTATTTACCTTTTTAAAAATTTAAATGCTAAAGAGAAATTATTTTCATACTATATAATTGCAATTGGCTTTTTTGAAATCCTAGCATATGTTTGGGCACACTATTTAGATAGTAATAATAATCTACCAGGGCTACATGCGTATACATTAGTTCAGTTTATATTATTAACTCTTTTTTTTAAAGAATGTCTTGAGGAGCTTTCTGTTAACTTTAATTCTAAGTGGATTCTAGTTATTGGATGTCTTGGTATTATACTGAACTCCATGTTTGTCCAGTCAATATTTACATATAATAGTTATAGTAAGTCTTTAGTGGATCTATATGTAATTATTGTGAGTCTATCCCTTTTTGTGTTTTTTATAAAGGATAAAAACCATGATCAAGTGAACATGAATGCAAGTGTGTCTTTTGTTTCGGCAGTGTTTATGCAATCTGCAACATCTATTATAATATATATGTTTGTCAATGTAATAATTGAAATGAAAGAGTCGAGGGCAAAATTTATTATGGACCTGAGGACACTAATAAACTATATAGCATTATTTATTATAGTGTTCGGGTTATGGCAAATTTATACGAGAGTAGGTATAGAAATTTACAAATCAAATAACTCTAAATAATGGGAGAACAAGAGCTATTTACATTAATATTAATCAGCATTTCTATTATGGTGATTTTAGCCATTGGAGTACTTGTGCTTTACAATACTTCCCAGCTAAGAATTAGCAAGGAAGTAGCAGATGCACACGCGAAAGAGATAGAATTCAAAAATGATTTGCTGGCAAATAGCATAGAAGTTCAAGAAAGAGAAAGAGCTAGAATTGCTAAAGATCTACATGATGATATTGGTTCTAAACTTAGCATAGTAAATCTTAATATTAATCTCCTAAAATCACAGTTACAAGAAAATGAACAACTTGCTCCTATCTTAGGACAAATTGAAAGCTCATTGACAGACAGTATCACACGTGCGCGCGATATTTCGCATGACTTATTTCCACCCATCCTAGAAAAATTTGGTATCCAAAGTGCACTAGAATCACTAGGGAAAGAGGTGACCAGGACTGGAGTATTACGAGTACATTTGGATATAGGACACGAATGGAAGCAATTTGATAGAGCTTCTGAATTACACATATATAGAGTATTCCAAGAGCTCATTCATAATACCATAAAGCATGCTGAAGCACAAAATGTATGGATTTCTTCTAAACCGCAAGCTGACAAGCTCAAATTAACCTATCTAGACGATGGTAAAGGAATAGACAAGAGTAAAACGGAATCAAAAGGGCTAGGCATGTCTAGTATTGATACACGAATAAACATTATGCAGGGCACAACAAAATTTCATGAAGATTTTGACACAGGCTATAAATTAGAATTCGTAGTTTAAACTCGAACAACTAAATTATCATGGGGGAAGAAAATTATAAGATTGCTTTGGTGGACGATGAATCATTGTTTTTACAAGGCTTATCAATGCTTGTAAATAATAATGATAGGATGAAGGTCACCCTGACTGCAGAGAATGGCGAAGACTTGCTGAATAAATTGGAAACAATGGACGATTTGCCAGATTTACTTCTTTGTGATCTGGAAATGCCAATCAAAAATGGAGTAGATGTTACAAAAGTAATGGCTGCAAACTATCCAAACATAAAAGTTGTAATCCTCTCTTCCCATTACGAACCTTCACTAATTTTGAAAATGATGGAAATTGGTGCATCGGCATTTATGCCCAAAAATGAAAAGCCAGATGAGTTCTACTTGACTATTATAAATGTAATAGAGAAGGGCTTCCATTACAATGATTATATACTACAACTCATTAGAGAGAAACTGCATTTTGGTACAAAAAAGAAAACACAGAATCAAGTCAATTTAACAAGAAGGGAGGAAGAGGTCTTACGACTTATTTGTGATCAAAAGACAAATAAAGAGATAGGCGAAAAGATATTTATCAGCGCGCGTACAGTAGAAGGACATAGAAATAAACTTCTCGAAAAAACGGAATCAAAAAACACCGCGGGTTTAATTATATATGCTATCGAAAATGGATACTATTCCGTCAATATATTGAACAAGTGGGATAATAACATCAAATAGCTAATCCTGTTTGATTAGTTTTTCTATGTATCTATCCTTAGTGGTGATAACCTCTATGAAATAAATACCTCTTTGCAAATCTTTAGTATCTATTTGTATTTGTAAACTATCGAGTTGAGAGCACTTAAGAATTAAATGTCCGTTTGTATCAAAAACCTTATACGATGTTATCATCTCTTTCGCCTGGATATAGACAATATCACTTATAGGGTTTGGGAAGATCCTAAGTTTTTGTTTTTCAGGAATAGCTTTAACTTTATCAGTAGAAACCATTACTCCAGTAATACAACTTCCTAATACACCTCCATGAATAGTCTTCTCAGCTAAGGCCGAACTGATATTTACTTCTCTAAGTATTTCTGATTTTAATTCTGCGTAACCCCATTCTGGGTTGTCGATTTTTAAACAGAGTGCAGCTGCGCTAACAGCAGCAGCTGCTTGTGACGTGCCACTTTTTGTATTGTAATCTATTGACGGATTAATATCCACGCCTAAAGCAGCAATGTGAACGAGTGAATCATTAAAATTACTAAAGCTTGCGATATCATTCGAATCTGCATCCCATGCAGCAACAGTAATCATGTTTTCTAGATCAAAACTACCTGGGAAATGCATAGTACTGTCTTGTGATATATCAACACCCATTCCATCAATACCATTTCCTGCTGAACTGATAAGTAAAGCATCTGTTCTGCGTAATGCATTTTCTAATATATGCACAGGCGCTCCATAATACCCCCAACTAAGATTGTAAATATCTGCTTCTTGGTCGATGCCATAATAGACAGAACAAATGGCATCAAAAAGTTCGCCATAGCCGTCATTGCCAAATGCCTTGGCATTAATAATGCTAAAATCATTTTGCAGACCTAAGTTTTCAGTTATGATACCAGCTAGATGTGTACCATGACCATTATCGTTTTCAATTGTGTTACTGTTGTCCTCAGCAAAGTTATATCCATGAATGTCTTCGAACAAACAATTATCAGTGTCGTTAACTTCGGGATTGATCCAGTAATATTCCTCCAAGTCATGTAGGCTATCTATTCCAGTATCTATAAGTATCAAACTTATTTGATCTACAGGCGGTGAGGAAGGGAGAGGAGGCCCAGCTAGCATGGCATTGTACTTTACTCTTTGCTGAGCTATTAATGATACACTTTTAGAACTATTCAAATTCATAGGGTAATTAAAATCAGCCTCGTTTACGCGCGTCTTTCTTTTTGTTTTCTTCTTGATTTCGTCTGGATCCGTAATGTAGATAAGTGTGCCCAAACTATCAAGTTCAATAGGGTGCAATCCAAGAAGATCTAATTCCCAAAGCTCTAGGAATTCACCACATAAGCATTGATCTATTAAAGTCGCATCAAATTCTGATCTTAATGAATCTCTGAATCCCTGTGAGGCATCTGCCTCGTACTCCACCATAAGTTGATCATAGATATAAAGTCCTCCGAGCGAGTCTTCTCCAAGAATTTGTAAAAAGATCGGTTCGGTTATATAACTAGTATTTGGAAATTGGCTATTGCTTATCTGACAAGAGTAATTGCCTTTATCCAGCAAGCTAATAGAATCAAGCACTAAGATTGTATCAGGGTAATTTACAGTTTCAGTAATAGAACTATTACTAATCCAATCAATGCTAGTCATGTCACCTCCTTCATCCATAGAAAGAGTAACGCTATTCCCAAAGATTGGTGTCCCTACTATTGTAATAGAATTATCAGGTTGCTGATTAGAGTAGCCAAAATTATCAATTCCTGTATCATCAAAGTTGGCTAATTCCCTAAATGAAAACTTATTATTTGTCGCCATATAAGATACCCCAATTAGACCCGTAGCAATCTTGGGAAGTTTTTCAAGTTCATTAAATCCTATTCCAAATAACTGTAATGAAGTAAGATTTGTTATATCTTCTAATACCCTGATTTTATTATTACTCAGTAGAACCGTACTTGCATTCGTTAAATTGTCGATGCCAACTAACGTTTCTATTAAGTTGTCCTGCAAGATTAATGCATTCAATGATATTAAAGGAGATAAATCTGGCATCTCAGTGATTTCGTTATCACTTAAGTCCAATATTTGAAGTGCACTTAATCCAGCAAAAGAGGGGAAAGATGTTAATTTGTTATTGCTTAAGTTTATATTCCGAATCGCAGTATTATTACTTAAGTCAGGGACTTGCGAAATATTATTATTCTCTGCTGAAAGGATATCTAATAAAGGAAAATCCGAAAGATTAGGCAAGGTAATTATTCCCATATCTGATAAATATAATTGCGTTATTCCATTCAATCCACTTAGATCAGGAATTTCGGAAATCGGATTTTCAGAAAAATTTACAGAGGTTATATCAACGTTTGCACTTAAATCTGGCAAGACGCTAAGATTGTTTTTTTGAACTTCAAAAATAATTAAGTCAACTAAATTATTAGTAGGAGCAAGAAAATCTAGATTTAGGTCTACTAACTTTAAAACGAGAAGTTTGTTTAAGTTTTCATATTGCACATTTTCACTAACCGTAATTCCATTTAAACTTATTCTATCCAAGTCTGTAGAATGCTCAAAGCCGATAACATCCAATTTTGTAAGACATTTCGTTATTTCTATTTTCGTAAGATTGGCGAAAAACTCAAGGTTAATAATACCATCTATTTGTATATCATTAAAAACAATTTTTTCTAATGCTCCTAAGGAATTGAATTCGCTAGGAATGGTGCCAATAACAATGTCTCCGTCTACATTGCCGTTGATGGTTCCATCTAGCGTGAGTCCTGTAACTCTATCTTGCCATACTGTGACACCTTCCCAATCTCTTATGCGTGCATCCATCCAATTTATTCCCCAACTCTCACCATTCAAACTATCATAAAGAACAACAAGAGCTATAGAATCTTCTGATAGAGTTTGCGCATGTATATTCTCATTAGATAAACTGAGGAGTGCACAAAGCAAAAAGAAGATTCTTTTAATAGTATTTACTTTATTAGAGGACATATATACGCTTTCTTCTATTCTTTATGTGATTGGAAAGACAAAGGTTACGATTCAACCGGTTTTTTTTTATAAAATTCTAGTTTTTAAATACTATTTTAATTTAACTCCTTTAAAAATAAAGCTAATTTTAAGATTTTAAGCTCATAAAAAGCTAATTCCTGACAATTGCAATGGCTGAAGACCAATCCTACATAAAAGGCCTTCTTACAAACGATAAGACCGTTATGAACGAAATATATAATGCGTATTATCCGCGCATTCAAGCCATGGTTAAGCGCAATGGAGGTGGAGAAGAAGATGCCTGGGAAGTTTTTCAAGAAGCGCTCATCCTTATTTTCCAAAAAGCACAAATACCTGATTTTCAATTAACTAGTTCTTTCTATTCCTTCTTATTCGGCATTTGTAAATTCAAATGGAACAACGAACGTAAAAAGAAATCAAGGAAGAATGTAACCATTGACGGTAGGGATACATATAGTAATGAAGACGGCATAGAAGAGGGAATGATAGCAGCGGAACAGATGGAACTATATAAGAGCAAATTTGCAGAACTTGGGGATGATTGTCAAAAAATCTTACATCTATTCTTTAGTGGAGAGAAATTCAAGAATATCGCTAAAAAATTAAACTTCACCAGCGAAAATTCTGTGAAAAAGAAAAAACATCTGTGTCAAAAAAAATTAATTCAAATGATCCAAGAAGATCAGAGATTCAATGAAATTTGAAATGACAGAACAAGAATTTAAATATTACGAGAAAATTCAAAACTACGTATCTGGTACATTGACTGCAACTGAAAAATTAGCGTTCGAACAAGAAGTACCACAAAATAAAGAACTAGCAAACGAACTAGATCTTTACAAAAATCTGATCCCAGTAATTGCGCCCAACAAAACGGGAGAGCTAAATCTTAGAAATACATTATCAGAAATCCATTCAAATAAATCAATTAGCAAAACCCCAGGAAAAACAATCAACTTAAAATGGTATGTATCTCTAGCAGCAAGTCTCATTCTTTTAATGGGTGTAATTAAGTTTGTACCGTTTGGAGAACAGGGCAGCGGTATGGAGCAGTACTTTAAGTATGATAAAATTGCACTCGTTAGTAAATCAGTACAAGATCCAGCCTATGGGGAGTTAGAACGTGCGTTCAATGCCCAGGACTATGTTGCAAGTAATGCATTAGCGAAGAAAATTCTTGCCATGGATAGTGATAACGCAGATGTATTGTTAGCCCAAGGAATCGCACAAATGGAAATAGGAGCATTGGATGCTGCAATAGAAAGCTTTAATACATTGAAAAATGCAAATCTTCGCGTGGATAAGTCAGATTGGTATTTAGCACTAACCTACCTTAAAATGGAAAATAAGAAAGCAGCTATTTTAAAACTGGAAAAAATAATTCAAGAACAAGGATACAAGAACGATTTAGCACAACGCTTATTGACACGCTTAAAACAAAATTAAGCATCCTTTTGCATAAGCATCAGACGCTTCGTAATCTTATTTCTCAAGCTCACCGGCTTTATGACACGAACATTTTCGCCGTAAGAAAGAATAGTACTTTCTAACTCGTAGTTTGGAATCAACTTATATTCAAAGGTGGCAGCATCCTTATTCTCCTCTAATAATACCTGAGAATGATGCAGTTTTTGCGTCTTAAAATAATGTATCGTATTCCCCTTGATTTCTAACACAATGCGTACCGGCTTTTTATTTGGATCTAGCGTCACTCCCATGATATCCTGAAAATAGGCATCTGGATTAAAATCCTCAGAAACTTTGTAAGCCTGTAAACTCGGTCGCAACGCCTGTATGCGCTCCAGCCCGTAAGTTCTAAGCGCCGATTTATTGTGATTTTTAGCATATAGAAACCATCGATTTTTATACTCCTTCAAGAGGTATGGACTGATAACAAAACTCTTTTCTTCTTTAGCAAACGCCTTGTAAGTAAGTGTAAGCGTAGTCTCCTCTTTGATAGCTTTATATAACGTATCTAACCATTCCTGACCCGGCACATTACTCGCTTGCTCAATCTGCACAATTTGTTTTTCTTCACCTCTAGATTCATACACAAGTAATTCCAGTTTATGAATAATATTTTCGATTCCCTCTAAATGTCTAAAGCCAGTAAACTGACGCAACATGGCTAAGACAGATTTGAGTTCATTGCTGTCAGATTTATTCAATGGAGCCTCAGTAATTGAATAATTTCTATCCGAGTAGTAATACGATTTTTCTTTCCTATCATATTCTATAGGCGCATAATATCCTAGAGCCTCATCCGTGCGCATAAAAGAAATATCCCCTTTAATTGTCCGCTCAGAAAGTGTCACTTTCTCATTTGTCGTTTTTTGAATCTCCAAAGCACAAGCCTTCGCTAGAGTAGACCAATTCCACTGTCTGTCAATATTCCGCAAGGATCTATCTATAACCCTATATCGTATGAGCGCATGTTTATTTGTAGGCATAACAAAAGAAATTTACCGTGTAAATATAATGCATGATTCACCATTTAGAGGATTTTCTTTGAGAATATAAATAGAGAAATAGGGCGGCCGTGCCCCTCGTTCCTCGGGTCGCTGTCTTACATGCACGTTGTTCACTCGGCCCTATCGGGCTGGCCACACAGTGGCCACATTCCAGGTAGCTCACGGAAAATACAATTCGATATCTACTTCGTACAGATATTAAAAATATAGATACTCTTCAAAATCGAATACCTTAACACCCTTGCCCAGCACACCGTTGTGAAAAAACTGAAATCAAGCACTTCGTGCAGATATTAAGGATATTTGCCCTATGTGCATGGGTATAATGCTTCTTCAGTATCGAAAAACTTCAACACCCTTGCGCGGCACATACCCCTTCAACACCCTTGCGCGGCACATACCCCTTCAACACCCTTGCGCAGCGCATGCCCCTTCATCACCCCAACGCACCAGCGCTAACACCCAACACCCATACCCCGTAAAACCTTGATGCCATCGTCACCTTGAAACCCTGATACCATCGACACCTAGTCAGACTGTTCATTCATCGTGCAAATTGGCTGCATCGTGACTCCTATACTTGTGTTATATTAATTATCACAATCAATAAACAGAATTATGAATAAAGCATGGAACATCGATTACAGCTTAGAT
>Ga0209828_1000631_pt1 | contig 33219 bp, 25 predicted proteins | sample MaitaG_FD_187429 | JGI IMG/M metagenome (GOLD analysis project Ga0209828, IMG submission 187429) | Marine algal microbial communities from Maine, USA - Maine_Asex2 metaG (SPAdes) (version 2) | ecosystem: Host-associated > Algae > Red algae > Unclassified | place: Maine, USA | collected 2015-01-05
CCGAATGTGCGAGTCATCGCTCTCACAGGCAATGGGCGGGCCTGGTGCGCAGGACTCGACGTTGCTGCAGCATCGTCGGGCGAAGGCATCGGCGGCGACGGAGCGGGCAGCGGCACCGGCGAGTTCAACCTACGAGACGCGCCGCCGGTCGTGCTCCACAAGATCGACACGCCCACGATCGCGGCGCTTAATGGCGGCGCCGCTGGCTACGGCATGGACCTTGCGCTCGGTTGCGATATCCGCATCGCCAGCGAGACTGCGAAATTGTCAGCGGCATACACCGCCCGTGGGCTGGTTCCGGAGAGCGGTGGCACCTGGCTACTGCCCCGGATCATTGGTTGGTCAAAGGCCGCCGAGCTGTTGTTCACCGCCCGCACCCTCAAGGCTGACGAAGCCGAAGAGCTCGGCCTGGTCAGCCAGGTTGTTCCGGCCGAGGCACTCCACGATACGGCCATGAACATGGCAGGCGAGATTGCCTCCAACGCGCCGCTCGCGATTCGGGCGTCGAAACGGCTGATGCGCCACGCCATGACCGAAGGTCTCGAAGACCATGTGCAACGCCAATACCTGGCGCTGCTGCCGCTGTTCGGCACCAAGGACTTCCGCGAGGGCCTCGCCAGCTACATGGAGAAACGCCCCGCCGACTTCCACGGGCAATAGGGGTAGTCAGTAGGCGCGACTTATCTGGTGAATGTCTGATTCAGTACGATGGGGCCGAGGCTGATCTTGGTCTCCCATGACCAAGGAGTCGCCGTGGCTGTCGAAGTAAAGCGCTCGTTCTGTCGAATCTGTCATGCGGCGTGTCCGGTCAACGTGCACATCGACGACAGCACCGGTAGCAAAAAGGTGATCAAGGTCACCGGCGTCGACGAGGATCCCATCTTCAACGGCTACACCTGCATCAAGGGTCGCCAGCTGCCGGACCAGATTCATGACCCGGCGCGATTGCGGCATGCGTTGCGCCGTCGCCCCGATGGGACTTTTGAAGAGATTGCTAGCAGCGATGCGCTCGACGACGCTGCGGCCAAGCTCAAGGCCATCATCGACGAACACGGTCCGCGAGCCGTTGCGACCTACACCGGAACTGGCGGCTATCAGAACGCTCCGTCGCACCCGGTAGCTGCTGCGTTCCACAAGGCGATTGGCTCGATCAGCTACTACACCTCGGTCACCATCGACCAGCCCATGAAAGCCACGGCTAACATGCGGATGGGCATCTGGGAAGCTGGCCCGCAGAACTTCACCGAAGCCGACGTGCTTCTCGCCATTGGCTATAACCCCATGGTCTCGAGCTTTGCTCCGTTTGGGGGCCTCCAGGGGACCGATCCCTTCGTAACGCTACGCAATCGCAAAGCCGAAGGACTCAAGCTCGTAGTGATCGACCCGCGGCGCACCGAACTGGCAGCCCAGGCTGATATCCATCTGCAGGTCAAGCCGGGCGAAGACCCTTCGCTTCTGGCTGGCATGATCAACGTGATTCTGACCGAGAACCTGCACGATCAAAACTTCTGCGATCAGTGGGTCGACCAAGAACAGCTCGACACACTGCGACTGGCAGTCGAAGCGTTCACGCCCGAATATGTTGCCGAGCGATGCGGCGTCGATGCACAGGAAATGATTGCGGGCGCCCGCATGTTCGCCGCGGGGCCTACGGGTATCTCGGGTTCGGGTACGGGGCCAAGTATGTCGCCGCACCCCAGCCTGATGGAGCATCTTTCGATCTGCCTCAATGTGTTGTGTGGCCGCTACATGCGCGAAGGCCAACAGATCGAGTCTGCAGGCTTCCTGCAACCCGATGTGCCCAAGCGGGCTCAGGTCATTGGGCCATTCGGTAACCCTAAGGGCCCCGAGAGCCGGTTCCGCGGACTGCGTGGCTACAACAACGAGATGCCGTGCTCCACGCTGGCGCAAGAGATCTACACCCCGGGTCCCGAACAAGTGCGGGCGTTGATCGTTAATGGTGGTAACCCGGTTGCGGCTTGGCCCGATCAAGCGAAGTCGCTCAAAGCAATGGAAGACATTGAGCTGCTGATCGTGATCGATCACCGCATGACCCAGACCGCCGAGTTCGCCGACTATGTCTTTGCGCCCCGGCTCTCGCTGGAGCGAAGCGATGTGCCGCCGTTCATGGATCGGTGGTTCCGCGAACCCTACGCTTGCTACACCGAGGCGGTCCTGGAGCCCGAAGGTGACTTGCTCAATGACTGGGAGGTCTACTGGGAGATCGCCGAACGCATAGGTGTGCAGATCGACTTGGCCGGTGGTCCAATCCCGAGTGGCGAACGGCCGACCGATGACGAAGTACTCGACCTGGTCTACGCCAAGTCCCGCGTGCCAATGGACGAGATTCGTGCGAACGCGGGGCAAGTGCTCGCTGATCGAAAGATCACGGTTGCACCCGCGGACGCCGAGGCTGGCGGCCGCTTCCAAGTAGCGCTCGCTGATCACATGCAGGAGTTGGCGCTGGTGCGCACCGAGAAGACAAGTGCCGAGATCATGACGGGCTTCGATCCCGAAGTGCATACCTTCCGGTTGATCAGTCGGCGGCTCAAGTCGCACCTCAATTCACTTGGCGGCGAGATTCCTGGTCTGGCCAAGAAGACGCCGACGAACTACGCCTACATGAACCCCAACGACATGGTTGACCTAGATTTGGTCGACGATGGTCTGGTCCGACTTGCATCGCCTCATGCAGAGTTGATCGGTGTGGTCAAAAGCGATGCCAGCATGCGTAGCGGCGTTATCTCGATGTCTCACAGCTGGGGTTCATCATCAGGTACCGACGAAAAGGTACGCGACATCGGCGCACCCACCAACCGCCTCATCGATGTCGAGAATGGCTATTGCCCGATCACCGGCCAAGCCATCCAGTCCGCGATCCCCGTCTCAGTCGAAGCCGTAACCGAAGCCGCCTTCGCCACCGTCTAGAAGAGTCGCTGAACGCCTGCTTCCAGGTCGAGTAACTGGCGTTTTACGTCGAGTCCGCCGCTGAACCCAACGAGTGATCCATCGCTGCCGATGATCCGGTGGCAAGGCAAAATGATGCCGATGGGATTGCGGCCGTTCGTGCCGCCGACCGCCTGGAACGCTCCTGGATACCCGGCGACTTCTGCCTGCTCGCCATAGGAGATCGTCTCGCCGAACGGGATGGTGGCCATTGCTCGCCACACATCGATTTCGAAGTCCGTGCCTTCGATGTGCAGCGGCAGGTCAAAGACGGTTCGGTCGCCGCTGAAGTACTCGGCGAGCTGTTCAGCGGTCTGATTGAGCACGCCGTCGTCTTGGACTTCGGGCACGTCGGTGTCGACAAAATGCAGGTCCCGCAGGTCATGACTCGGGAAGAGCACATGGCTCAGGCCGGCATCGCCAGCCACCAGAATCAGCCGCCCAATCGGCGAGTCGACTGTTCGCCGACGCGGGGAGACTACGTAGTCGGCTGCACGCAGAGGTAGGCCCACTCGCGATCCCTACTCGGGCTTGATCTTGCGTTCGCGTTGCAGTAACTCCTGGGCGATCGATGCAACATGTGAGCCGTCCTGGCCAAACAGATTGCCGATGGTGATGCCACGAGCACCAGTCAGACCGCGACACTCCCACTCGTACAGATGCCAATCGTCGGCTCGTAGCGGGCGATGGAACCACATGGAATGGTCCAAGCTCGCCCCAATGAAGGCCTCGTGGTTGTTCTCGGACCCATCGAACAACGGATGCAGACTGCGGGCCGCCGGAAACTGGATCGTGTCACTGGTAAAGGCCAGGCCACAAACGTGCACGTGCGGATCATCGCCGAGAGGATCGGTGAGCTTGACCCAGCCCATCGATTTCCCAGAACCGGGGTAGGTGCCCATCGACCGACGCTCCATGATCCATGGCCAGGTCTCGCGTTGGCCCTTCATGTCTTCGGGCGGGGGCGCGATTGGCATCCGCACGGTCTGCACGTCGGCTTCTTCTTCGAAACGCTGGAAGGAGCAGGACAGGTGCAAGATTGCGCCGCCGGATTGGCGAGCGACCACCGCCCGAGTACAGAAGCTGCGGCCATTGCGCAAGCGATCCACTTCGTAGCGGATGGGCTCAGACATGTCGCCACCACGGATGAAATATGCGTGCAGCGAGTGTGGGTGAAATCCTTCGTCGACCGTGTGCAGTGCAGCCTTGAGTGCCTGCGCCACCACCTGGCCGCCGTAAACACGACCCCACTGGTACGGCGGGCTGATCCCAACCCAAGTGTCAGGACCGTGCGCTTCGAGTTGCATCACTTCGGCAAAGGTTTTGGGAGCGCTCACCTGTCGAGCATAGGACGGCCGCTGCGTCGGCGACGCAGGAACCGGCAATGGCATTTCTCGCCAAACGTTCTTATCGAGGCGATGCTCTGTGCGAGGCTGGGGAACTGATGCGAGGGATGCGCGGGTTGTACCTGACTGCAGCGGTCACGATGGCCGGGGTGAGTAGTGTCTTTGCGCTACTCGCCGAGCTCGAGGATCGCTATGGGCTCACCACCGGAAGCCTCGGTTTGATCGCAGGCTCGGCGTTTCTGGCCGCGCTGGTTGCCCAACTCTGGTTGTCTCGTTATGCCGACCGAGGCCATGCGGGCATCATGCTCAAGGTCGGTGTGGTGGCCTGCGGTATTGGGCTGCTGTGGTTCGGTGCAGCCACCGAACTTTGGCAGTTCGTGGCCGCTCGTTCCGTCCTCGGGGCGGGCGTGGGCGTGCTTGTTCCGCCTGCCCGTCGAGCCATCATCCTCACGGCAACAACCGATCAGGGCGAACGGCTCGCCACGTTCTATGCGGCCTATCTCGCCGGCTTTGTGTTTGGCCCGCCGCTCGCAGCGTTGCTGACAGGCCTTGGCGACGTTCGCCTGCCGTTCTTCGTATTCGGTGTCCTTACGCTGCTGTCCCTGGGATCTTTGTTTGGCTTAGAGATTCCCGAGGCGAGTCGTAACGCCGAGATCTCCTCGACGGACCGTAAGGTCCTGCGCCGCCTCATTGTTGACCGGCGGATCATTGCCGCGATGCTGATAATTGTTTCGTTCCGGTACTCGATTGGTGTGTTCGAGCCGCTGTGGGCAACTCACCTGGATGACCTCGGCGCGTCGACAAAGCTCATTGGTTTCTCGTTGACCGGATTCGCTCTTCCCATGCTGCTCGTGGCCAAACCGGCTGGCCGCCTCGCTGACCGACACGGCGCCAGGCGAATGTCGCTGCTCGCGGCGTTGGCTGGAGCTCCGCTGATGATGACCTATGGATACACGCCAGTGATCTGGGTCATCATCGGTGTTGCCGGTATCCATGGTCTGAGCGAAGCCGTGCTGTCGCCTGCATCTCAAGGCGCAATCGCCGACGTCAGTTCCGAAGCCGATACTGCAGCAGCACAAGGTCTCGGCGAGGCCGCTGGATCAGCAGCTTCGGCCGTGGGTGCTTTCACGGCGCCCGTTGTCTTCGATGCTTGGGGAGCCGGACCTGCATGGCTCATGGCCGGGTTGGTAATGACCGGTCTTGTCGCCATCAGCTGCTTGTTGGATCCACCCTGGCGCCTCAAAGGTGCAAAGCGACTGCCCGCCGCCCGGCAATCACAAGCCAACGCTCCTGCCGGAGTGCCGTAACCAATAGAGCCACCCGTCAAGCCTGCTGGCGAAGGTGATCGCGAACGGTCGAGCCGCGATACTCGGTGCGGAAGCGGCCGCGGCGTTGCAGCTCAGGAACGATGAGATCCACAAACTCTTCGATCGAGCCTGGGTTGTGAATAGGCGACAACATGAAGCCATCGCCGCCAGCTTCGTCAACGTAGGCGAGCAGCTGGTCGGTGACGGTCTTGGCAGTGCCAGCGAATTGCGGTATGCCGACACTCTGGCCATGCTTCTGAGCGACCTCGGAAACGGTCATCGAGGTCCCGTCGGGGTTCAGATACCGGGTGCGCATGCGTTGTAGTTCTGGCTCGGTGCGCTCTGCCATTGGTTCGTCAGGATCGAGTGTGGAGAGATCGAAGTCGAGATGGGCCGACAAGATAGCGAGCCCGGCTTCTAGCGGTACCAGGGCATTGTGTTCTTCGATCAGTTCCTGGGCGTGAGCTTCGGACTCGCCGATCACTGGCTGAGCACCAAATAGCAGCGCACAATGATCGGGGTCGCGACCAGCGTCGACGGCACGCGACTTGATGTCGTCGTATAACGCAGCGGCGTCGACCGCCCGGGGCTGGATTGCAAAGATCGCATCAGCATGCTTAGCCGCAAAGTCTTTGCCTTGGGGTGACGTGCCCGCTTGCAAAATTGCGGGACCGGTCTGGGGTGAGCGAGTCACGTTAAGCGGGCCTCGGGACTTGTAGAACTCGCCCTCGAAGTCAATGCGCCGAACTTTGGTCGAATCTACAAATTGGGGAGTGTCGCGATCCATGACGACGGCGTCTTCGTCCCAGCTTTCCCACAGCTGCTTGCACACCTCGATGAATTCGTGTGCCTTGTCGTAACGGCGGTCCGAGGGCTCGCGTTCCTCGCCGTAGTTGGCAGCCTGGTTGTGATTCAGCGACGTGACAACGTTCCAACCCGCCCGACCTCGAGTGAGATGGTCGATCGATGCCCACAACCGCGACACATAGAACGGGTGGTGATGGCTGGTGCTAAAGGTGGCTGCCAACCCAATCTTGTTGGTCGCTGCGGCCATGAACGACAGCAGTGGAATCGGGTCGTGCTCGGGGGCCTGCACCGCATACCTGAGTGCAGGATCAAGTTCACCGGTGAAGGTATCGGAGATGTAGTTCAGGTCGGCGAAGAACACCATGTCGAACAGGCCGCGTTCGCAGGTACGGGCTATGTCTTGATACAGCTCGGGGCGAGCCCAGGTGTCTGCTTCCCATCGAGTCTGAGGGTGGCGCCACATTGCATGGCTGTGATAGGTCGGTCCATGAATAAGAAACTGAGCGATGTGCAGGTGGGTGTTCGCCGAAGCAGCTGTCGTTGCCATCACCCCGACCCTAGCGACCACGGGTCCGGCCCTCGTAGGCCGCTTCAGCCGCAGAAGAGGACGCGTACCAGGTACGCGTCCTCTTCGGCGGGGTCGTGCGTCTTCCTCGGTTCCACGAAGCTTGAAGTAGCCGAGAGCGTCGCTCGCCGATCTGCAACAACGGCGATCATCGGCTAGGCGCTGCTAAAAATGTTGTGCGGTTGAGGAACCAAAGTCATGAGCTGGAGGTGTATCGGTTGATGGACATCTCCACTACGCCACAAATTGTGGGTGTTGCTGCCGCTGCACATGTCGACGTTTCGCAGCTGGCGATGTCGTTCGAGGCGTTCTACCGGGACCACGGCGATCCGGTCGCCCGTGCCCTGGCGGCGACATTGAGCGACTCGGAGCTGGCGGCCGAGGCCACGAACGAGGCAATGACTCGCGCCTACCAACGCTGGAACAAGATCTCTGAATACGACAACCCAGCCGCTTGGGTTTACCGAGTCGGGCTCAACTGGGCGCTGTCGTTGAAACAACGTCGGCGTCGCGAACGAGATCGGCCGGTGCAGCTCACGGCCGACCAGGCAGTTCTTGGGGAACGAGACAACAGCTTGGACACGGCCCTGTCTCAACTGTCCCTCGATCACCGCTCTGTTGTTGTCTGTCGGATCCACCTGGACTGGTCGGTCGATCAGACGGCGACCGCTCTCAAGATCGCACCCGGCACCGTCAAAAGCCGACTCGCTCGTGCGCTCGAACACTTGCGCAATCTGCTCGGGACCGAAGGAGACCAAGAATGCTCGTAGAAGAACACATCCGACACGCCGTCGATGCCGAGGTCGCTAACGCAAAAACCGGCGTACTGCTCGGAGTCGCAGAAATCTCGCAGGCGGCGAAGAAGCGCGACCGTCGCCAGCGCTTTGTGGGCGGCTTCTCGACAATGTTACTCATCTGCTTTGCCTTCCTTGGGGTGGCAGCGATGCGAGGCGAGGGCGACACCACTGCAGTTTTTGCGACCGACTCCGAAGCCCCTTCGGCGCCGGCGTACCTGATCCGATCCGACGACCGGTACATCGGTCTGTCGCCGGTCAATACGTTCGAACTTGACGATCTAGGCAACGCAACGTTTGAGTTGGTGACCTCGCCAGATGGCACCGAATGGGAACGAGTCGAAGAGTCGGCACCACTATCTGGCCTCGCGTTTCAGCTCACGGAAAGAGACGGCGTGTTTTACCTGGTTTCGAGCGAACTGGTCGAGACTGTGGCTGACAGCGAGGAGTCGCTCATCGATGGCAACAACGATCGAAATGCCGAGGGCGAGACCGGCGAGGACCAGGCTCTCCAAGACGAGTCTGGCGAAGATCGGGCTGGCGAAGAAAGGTTCACTCTTTCGACGTCGACTGACCTGGTCTCGTGGCAAGAATTTGTCTTCGAGATACCTGATGAACGGGTCGTCGAAGTCTTCGGTGCCCTCCCGATGGACATCGAAGTCATTGATGGGTCAGCCCTGGTGCTGTTTCAAGAGGGGCCAACGTCGCTCTCGCTCGGAGATGGTCTCGAGGCGCTCGGATATTCCTGGGATTCGGTGTGCATGCCGATTGGCACGAGCTATGCAGGTCCTCAGGTGCGGATCTGCGGACAGGAGAAGAACCTCGCTCTTGCCGGAACCGGCAGCACGGCCCGGTCCATTGGCCGCTTCCTGCTCCGGATCGACGACGACGGTGTCGAAGAAGTCCGGCTTCCCGACATCAACCGCGTAGCTGATCCAATGGGTCCGCAACCCGTGCTCTATCGCACTCCTGATGGGGTCGGCATCTCTGGCTACCAGGCTTTCGAATCTACCGATGGCATCGAGTGGGAGCTTGTTGCAACCAAGCGAGACGTTCGTTTGATGATGGCAGTGCGCGATAACGAGCGGATGGCGGGGGCCCGGGGCCCCGAGCGGGTGTATCGCACCAACTTCACCGTTGGCCGAGTCAGCGACAACGACATCGCCCTCGGCATGGCGTACTCGGCCGACGATGGCGAGACTTGGACGCCAACGTCAGTCGACCACTTATTCGATGATGCAAACACGCAGCCGAACTGGTTCAGCGAGCTGACCGCAAGCGAAGCCGGGTGGGTCTTCTTGATCCAGCGCAACTTGTTGAATCAGCCCGAAGTGCAAGGCGTTGAGCTCGAGAGCCCTGGTGGCCTCGGGAGCTACACGATCACGACAAAAGATGGCTATGAACTCAGCGGTTCGTTGCCCTTCGGCGCAGCCCGCTTGATTGATCCCGACGGCAGGCTTGTGCGCTCGTGGGATGTGCTCGAGCCATCGAACCCGGCCTGGTCGGGATTCGAGATGACCAAAGGCAAGGTGATCGCTCTCGACGACAACGACGATCCCCTCGCTGAGTTCACTGCCGATCAATGGGGAACCTTGCTCGACCTGCCTGGGGCGAACCGCTACGACATCGTGTTCTCAAGCGACGGCATCGACTGGTCGATCATTGACAGCGGCACGTTGCTACCAACAATCTTGGCGATGGGCGAGAACGAGCTGATCGTGCAGCGCAGGCAGCTTGGAGTCTATTCTCTGGCCGATGCCCCGATCGACGTGATCAAGTTGCCCACACCCTCGAACTAGTCGCAGCTCAGCCAGCTCCGCACAGGCACCTAGTGCCACTCCATGCAACGTGTACCTGCTTGTTCTCAGGTGGTGAGCAAGCAGTAACTCGACGTGGACCAGTGGGGGAGCGGGCTAGCTTGGCGGGTTGATGGCGAAGATGCACGCGGACGAGCTGGATACGAGCGTTGCGCTGGCCCAACAACTAATTGCTGAGCAGCAGCCACAATGGAGTGACTTGGCGATCAGGCCCGTGGCATCCACCGGCACATCGAATGCCATGTTTCGGCTGGGTGATGACCTGGTCATCCGACTGCCGCTGCAACCATCGTCAGAGGCAAACGTGCGCAAGGAGCACACTTGGTTGCCGATACTGGCATCGCTGCTGCCGTTCGCAATCCCGACTGCGGTCGCCGTAGGGGAGCCGACCGAGGCCTATCCGATGCCGTGGACCGTATGTCGATGGCTCCCAGGGGTCGACGGCACCGATGGTAATTTCGACCAAGAACAGACCGCCAAGGACCTCGCCCGCTTCCTGCGCTCGTTGCAAGCCATCAGCACGGCTGATGCACCGAAGCCGAACGATCACCCAACGTCTCGTGGGGCTGATCTGCATCTGCGGGCTGACTTGACTCGGCGAGCGATTGACGCTTGTAGGGCTCATTTTGACCCGGCTGATCTGCATGCACTTTGGAACGACGCGCTTGCCGCGCCGACGTTCGGTCCGGGCGCAGTCTGGATCCACGGCGATATCGCATCGGGCAATCTGTTGTTTGCGGACCGGCGGCTGAGCGCGGTGATCGACTGGTCGCCTATGGGTGTTGGCGATCCGGCCTGCGAGCTGATCGTTGCGTGGGAAATGTTTCACCAGCCAGCGCGCGAGCTCTTCCTCGATGAACTGCACATCGATAACGCGATGCTTCGCCGGGCTCGGGGCTGGACACTCTCTACTGCGGTCATGGCGCTGCCCTACTACGAGCACACCAACAAGTTCATGTTCGATCAAGCGGCCGCCAAACTCACGGTGCTGTTGGCGACTTGTTAGGAGTGGTGGTAGGGGTGACCGGCCAGAATGGTTTCGCTCCGGTACAGCTGTTCAAGGGCAGTGGCCCTTGCAATTTCATGCGGCAGGGTCATCGCCCCAAGGTTTACCAGCCGATCAGCACGGGCAAGGAAATCGTCAGCCAAGCCGTAACTCGTGCCGATCACGGCAGCCAGCTTTTGGGGTCGCACCAGCGCAAGGGCCTTGGCGAGTGCGGGAGAGCTCAAACTCTTGCCGCGCTCATCGAAGACCAACAAGTACACGCCGTCGCCCGTATGGCGTTCGAGGAGCTTCGTGGCATTTGCCTTCACGGCCGCAGCGTCTTCGCCCTTCTCGCGAAGGACCACGTGCTTAAAGTTGATGGCGTTGGCGAGCCGCTGCTCATATACCTGCAGAATCGGTTTCCACATGGCCTTGGGTTTACCAAAACTAAGAAACACAATCTCTGGTAGGTGGCCCACGCCAGCGACCCTAGCAACCTGGGTCGAACGAGCTATTCCCGATTGGGGACTAGGTGACCTGTTTCACCCGATCCTCGGGTGTGGCGCATCGACGGTAACCTGTGGAGTTCATGGCTATATGGAGCAAACTTCTCCGATCCGGCGAAGGCAAAAAGACCCGCGCACTCGAATCGCTGATTCCTGAGATCAACGCGCTGGAACCTGAAATCAAGCGGCTAAGCGACGGTGAACTGTCCGGCAAAACAGCTGAGTTCCGTCAGCGCATCGACAACGGCGAAGACCTCAACGACCTGCTGCTAGAAGGTTTTGCGGTCGCCCGCGAGGCTGCCTTTCGCACCATTGGCCAGCGGGCCTACGACGTCCAGCTCATGGGCGGCGCGTGCCTACACTTCGGCTGGGTCGCCGAGATGAAAACGGGCGAAGGTAAAACGCTGACTTCGGTCCTACCGGTCTACCTGAACGCCCTCGCTGGGAACGGCGTGCACCAGGTCACGGTGAACGACTACCTGGCAACCCGCGATGCCGAGTGGATGGGGCAGGTCCACAAGTTTATGGGCCTAGATGTTGGCCTCATCATCCCGGGCAACAACGATCACAGCCACAAGAAGGCGCAGTACGGCGCCGACATTACCTATGGCACGAACAACGAGTTCGGCTTCGACTACCTGCGCGACAACATGGCGATGACTCGCGAGAGCCAAGTCCAGCGAGGTCACGCATTCTGCATCGTCGACGAGATCGACTCGATCTTGGTCGACGAAGCCCGTACGCCACTGATCATTAGCGGCCGCCTCGCCGATGCCGCTCAGCTCTACTACAAGTTCGCATCGATCGTTCGGGGCCTAAGCCGCGACCTTCACTACGAAGTCGACGAAGAGAAACGCACGGTTTCACCGACCGAAGAAGGCATCGCTGCGGTCGAACGCTCGCTCGATATCGACAACCTGTACGACTCGGTGCGTGGCAACTACGTGCACCAGTTTGGCGTTGCGCTGCGAGCCAAAGAACTCTTCACCCGCGATAAGGAATACATCGTCGCCGGTGGCGAGGTCAAAATCGTCGACGACTTCACTGGCCGTATTCTCGAAGGTCGCCGCTGGAGCGACGGCTTGCACCAAGCGGTCGAAGCCAAAGAGGGCGTGAGCATCAAGGAAGAGAATCAGACGCTTGCCACGATCACGCTGCAGAACTACTTCCGCCTGTACGACAAGCTTGCTGGCATGACCGGTACGGCGCAGACCGAATCAGCCGAACTCCACGCAACCTACGGCCTGCACGTGGTGCAAATTCCGACCAACCTGCCGCTTGTGCGTAAGGACGAAGTCGACCTGGTCTTCAAAACTGAAGAAGCCAAGTACGACGCGGTAGCCGATGACATTGCCGCCCGCTACGAAAATGGCCAGCCGGTCCTGGTCGGCACAATCTCGGTCGAAAAGAGCGAGCAGCTCGGCAAGTTGTTGGCGCGGCGCAATATCCCTCACGAAGTCTTGAACGCCAAGCAGCACACGCGTGAGGCCGAGATCGTGACTCAAGCGGGTCGCCTACATGCCGTGACTGTGGCCACCAATATGGCCGGTCGTGGTGTTGACATTCTGCTCGGAGGCAATCCCGAGGGCATGGCAACCCGAGACGTTCGAGCCGAAGGTGTTGATCCAGACAGCGAAGCCGGCCAAGTCAAGGTCGCCGAGCTCGAAGCAAAGTACAAGCTCGATACCGACGCCGAAGGCGAAGTGGTACGCGAGATGGGCGGCCTCTATGTGGTCGCCACCGAGCGCCATGACAGCCGCCGCATCGACAACCAGCTCCGCGGGCGTGCTGGTCGCCAGGGTGACCCTGGTGAGAGCCGTTTTTACCTGTCGCTCGAAGATGACCTCATGCGGATCTTCGCAAGTGGGGCAATGGATTGGGTCATGGGCAAGGCCCTGCCCGACGACGTGCCAATCGACTCCAAGATGGTCACTAAGGCGGTGGAACGAGCTCAAACCACGGTCGAGCAGAAGAACGCCGAGTCGCGCAAGAACGTGCTCAAGTACGACGAAGTCATGAACGAGCAGCGCAAGGTGATCTACGCCCGACGCAATCAGATTCTCGACGGCGAAGATCTGCGCGACGAAGCACTTGAACGCCTCGCCGAAGCGGTCGACTCTACGATCTCGACCTATTGCGTGAGCAACGTAAAAGAGGAGTGGGACCTCGACGGTCTTGTTAACGAGATTCAAGTCATGTGGGACAACGAGCTGACGATCGAGTCGATCGACAGCGCTTCTGACACCGACGAGATCTATGACCGGCTCATGGCCGACGGCACTGCGGCGTACGAGTCACGCGAGGCCGAGGTCGGCTCCGAGGCAATGCGTGAGATCGAACGCCAGGTCATGCTGAGGGTGCTTGACACCAAGTGGCGCGAACACCTATACGACATGGATTACCTGAAAGAGGGCATCCACCTGCGGGCAATGGGTCAAAAGGACCCACTTACCGAATGGCAACGAGAAGGCTTCGAGATGTTCTCGGGCATGCTCGAACAGGCAGCGCGCGAATTCGTGGCCTACATCATGCACATCGAGGTTCAGCCCGAAGAGCTCAGCAACGAACCCGCAACAACGAACATGCAACAGAGCGGCCCAACAAGTCCGTCAGATGGTTCTGCACTCACCGATGCTCGTGCTCAGGCACAAGCGTCACGGGCACAACAGGCGGGCCTGTCGGCCGCCGAGGACACCGGGCTCGACCGGGTCGAGGCCAACCGCACCGCACCGGTCGAACAAGTTGTTCGTTCCGACGACGAAAAGACCCCCCGCAACGCACCGTGCCCGTGCAACTCGGGCAAAAAATATAAGCAGTGCCACGGCAGGTAAAGAAGTGAAGACTCGCACGGGGGTCCGCAATTCGACTGCGTCCCGCCTGGGCTTCACTAGGCTAGAAGGTTCCTATGGAAGACTTCTCAGGCGATATCGCCGCGCTTACCAAGAGGCTGAGTGAGGCCGAGGTCTATCTTGGCATCGTCCAGCTTCGGGAGCGTAAGCCCGAACTCGAGGACGCAGCAGCTGCGCCTGGCCTGTGGGACGACCCCGAAGAAGCACGCAAGGTCACCGGAGAACTCTCCGCAGTAACCGATGACTTGGACACATTCGACAAGCTGAGCGAGCGGATCGACGAAGCCGCAACGCTGCAGGAACTCGGCGTCGAGATGAGCGACGACTCGGTCGAAGGTGAGATCCGCAACATATTGGCAGCCGCCAGCCAACAGTTCGACGGTCTAGAACTGCGTTCACTGCTTTCTGGCGAGTACGACGAACGTGATGTCGTCGTTTCGTTGCAGTCTGGCGAAGGCGGCACCGATGCCCAAGATTGGGCCGAGATGCTGCTGCGCATGTATCTCAAATGGGCCGACCAACGCGGCTTTAAGGTCTCGGTTGAATCCGCCCACGAAGGCGGTGAGGCTGGCCTCACTTCGGCCGAGGTCATCATCTCTGGCCGCTACGCCTATGGCTGGATGCGCAGCGAAAGCGGCGTCCACCGATTGGTTCGTATCTCGCCCTTTAACAAGGAAGGCAAGCGCCAAACAGCGTTCGCTTCCATCAGTGTCGTTCCGCTGCTCGACGACCTGGCCAACGAGATCCAACTCGACGACAGCGACCTGCGAGTCGACACCTATCGAGCATCTGGTGCTGGCGGTCAACACATCAACAAGACAGATTCGGCAGTACGCATCACTCATCTGCCAACCGGCACGGTCACGTCATGTCAGAACGAGCGCAGCCAACACCAAAACCGAGATCGCGCAATGCAGACCCTCAAGGCCAAACTGCTCGATCTTGAGCGGCAAAAGCGAGATGCGGAACTGGCCGAGATCGGTGGCGAAGTCGGCAACGTTGGCTTCGGCAGCCAGATCCGCAGCTACGTTCTCCAGCCATACGAGATGGTCAAAGACTTGCGCAGCGAATTCGAGACCGGCGACGTTGCCGGGGTGCTCGGAGGAAACGTGCAGCCCTTCATGGAGGCGTACTTGCAGCACATCCGCGCCGGTAGCGATTCCTAAGCCAGTTGTTCCTCGAGGAGCGGCGATAGCACCTGTGTGGCCGCTCAAGAGTCAGGTACCCCAGTGGGACCATGGCCCCGGGGTAGTGACGCCGAAACACTAGTCTCCGCGAGTAAGGTTTGCGGGTTCGATGCCGCGTGATCGTGTCCCTAGGTTGGGGCCATCTCGGGATCCAGGACACCCTCACCATGATCAAACTTGAGAACGTTTCAAAGGTCTACAAAGGCGACGTTGTCGCGCTCCGCAACATCACCTGCGAGATCCAAAAAGGCGAGTTCGTCTTTCTCGTTGGGCCATCAGGGTCTGGCAAGTCCACGTTCATGCGGCTGCTGAACAAGGAAGAAAGCCCCGACAACGGTGTGATCTACGTAGCAGGCAAAGACATTGGCCGCCTCAGCGGGTGGCGTGTGCCGTTCTTGCGCCGCAATATTGGCTGCATCTTCCAAGACTTCAAACTGCTCGACAACCGCACCGTTTCTCAAAATGTTGCGTTCGCTCTCGAGGTAATTGGTCGGCCAAGGCACGTGATTTCCACTCAAGTTCCAGCCATTCTTGAACTCGTGGGTCTGAGCAAAAAGGCCGACAACTACCCCGAAGAACTCTCTGGCGGCGAGCAACAACGCGTGTCTATCGCCCGAGCATTCGTGAATCGTCCACTCATCTTGTTGGCCGACGAACCAACGGGAAACCTTGACCCGGCTACATCCGTCGGGATCATGAAGTTGCTCGATCGCATCAACAAGACGGGCACGACGGTCGTGATGGCTACCCATGACCGCGGCATCGTGGACACGATGCGCAAGCGCGTGATTGAACTCGACCACGGCAACCTTGCTCGTGACCAAGCCCGCGGCGTCTACGAATAGGTCGACATGAACTTCCGTATCGGTAACCTTTTCCGCGAGCTCAGCTACAGCCTGCGTCGCAGCCCCAGCCTCTTCATCGGCACGCTGCTAACAATCTCGATTTCGCTGCTCGCTCTCGGCGGTGGTCTAGTGCTCGGTCAAGCTGTCGACGCAGCGACCGACCGCTGGAAAGACGACGTTGAATTCATCGTATTCCTGAATCCAGACGCAAAGGAAGCCGAACTCAACTCGATCGTGAGCACGCTGAATGCCAGCCCAGAGATTGAACAATTCACGTTTTTCGACAAAGCGGCGGCCTACGAAGAGTTCCGCACCATGTTTCGCGACCAGGAACAGCTCCGAGACGCTGCAACCGTAGACGACATGCCGCCGTCGTTCCGCGTCGTGCCGGTTAACCCCGAATCAGATGTCGTCGAAACACTGGCCGACGGATTTCGTGATGATCCTGGCGTGTTCGAAGTAGCGGCAGCGGTCGACACGATCAAGGACATCGAACGGTTCAGCAACAAGATCAATCGCATCTTCCTGGTAGTCGGGGCCGCGCTGCTGATTTCGGCGTTGCTGTTGGTGTACAACACCATCCGAACCACGATCTTTGCCCGCCGACGAGAGGTCGAAGTAATGCGGCTGGTGGGTGCATCAAACTGGTACATCCGAGTCCCTTTCATGATCGAGGGTGTTCTCCAAGGCTTGCTTGGCGGCGCCATCACTTACTGGATTCTGCGGGCATGGAACAACGTGCTGTCCGACATAGGTGCGGGTGACGAAGGGTTGGCCTTGCTCACCAACCTGCGGGCCCCCGATCAGTCAGTCTTCTGGATCTGGCTCGCCATGACGGCACTTGGCGCCATTATCGGCATGGTCGCATCTGTGGTAGCGCTCTCGCGCTTCCTCGACGTTTAGCTAGGCACTTACCGATATGGCGATCCAATGATCTCCAGCCACAACCAACCGCGGCGCGCCCGAGCTGCCCAGCCGTTACTTTCGCTGTTGATTGTCAGCTTGATTGTGGCGGTGCTGAGCTTCGCCACGCAGTCCGACTCCGTAGCTCAGGGCTGCACCGCCGGCACCGTGCCGAGCGAAGATGGGCTGACATGCGTGCTCGATGTTGGCGGCACCCAGTCCATATGCGGCGAGGGCCAAGAACTCGACGCTGCCGGGCTCATGTGCGTTGACATCCAAACGGGTGATCCCAACGCAATCTGCCCCGAAGGCGAACAACTCGACGCCGCTGGCCTGATGTGTGAGCCAATTGTTCTTCTCTCCGAAGATTCCGTTTGCGATGCTGGCTTTAAGCTCGACGCGGCCGGATTAGTTTGCGTCGAGGCGAACGCCGGCGCGAGCGCAACCAGCGCCTGCGACAGCGGCTATTCGCTGGGGCGCGATGGCGAGACTTGTATTGCCGACGGACCATCGTGTGATCGAGACGAAATCCTGAGCGATGCAGGCGAATGCATCAAAACGTTTCGCTGCGACGACGGACTGATCCTGACCAGCGATCTCCTGAGTTGCATAAGCGATGGTTGCCCCGACGGCGAGTTGTTATCGGTAGATGGTCGTCGCTGCATTGCCCCGGACACGGACTGTCCCGATGGTTCCCCGCGGCCAACCGGCGGTGCGTGCCTGGTGGTGGAAACAGTGGCAGGGGCCAATGGCGAAACCGAGGTCGTTGTTCGTTGCGCTCAGGCAGACTCGTTCTGCCAAGCTCAAATCAAGGAATGCGCAAATGCTCGGGCCGACGGCGCAGCTGACCTCGGCGGTCAGTGCGAGGATCCTCGTGGCAACTGCGATCAAAACGACGCCGCATGCACTGAATCCAACGATCGCCTGGTCGAGTGCGCGACTCGCGACATCGAAGGTGACGGCGATGCAGCTCCGGTGTCGATCGGCGGCGCCGATGACCCATGCGCCGACCTGTGCCCAACGCTGCATCGACTTGACCCGTCGGGCGAATGTGTTGAGTTTTTGGATCCCAAGCACCCGTGCGTGTCTTTTGGCCGCGTCCCTGCAGGGGTCACCTCGAATAAGGTGCTCGACGGCTACTCGTACCTCGCCGGCACCGGCCAGTGCGTAACCCGAAACGAATTCCTGCGACGCCTTGGCAACTTCGAGGCCGCCGCAGGAGCCGAAGCCGACGCACTCACCATCCTGCGAGAAACGACGAGCTCCTACCTGACGGTCGAAGAACAGCTACTCGAGCTCGAGGATCTGTTGGTCGACGCTCAGGCCGCGGTCGAGAGCTTTGCTGCCGAGGCGGCCGAAGCAGACCTCGAAGTCGAAAACAACCGCAAACTGCTGTTCCTCACGCAGAAGGAACTTGTTCGAGAACAGGCGCTGCTTAAAGAAGAAGTACTACAGGTGTTCGTGTACGGCGGCAACGATGCGCTGGTCGAGGCGGCAGTGCTGTCTTCGTCAAATGTCACTGAGATCACTGTGGCCCGCACCTACGGCCGAGCATTACTAAACGATCAGGTCGCAAATCTCAGACGCGTCGAAGACCTCGAAGCACGCACCCAGGAGCTCGGAATCACGTTGGACCGAGCCGCCGAGGAAGTCCAAGCCTCGTTGGACGCGGCGGTTATGTCGGCCGACAACCTTCTCGTGCTGCAGAGCGAGGCCGAAGTCCTACGAGCCGAACAACTTGAGAGGCGAGAAGAAGAAGCCGAACTTGTCGCGCAGCTCCGAGAAGATAAAGCCCTCTACGCACAAGAACTTGGTGTCTTCGAACAAGCGACCAGAGAGATTTCCGACATCATCTCCGACGCCGAATTTCGGGTTACCGCTTTCGCTGAATTCGACGGCCTCCTGGCCAATCCCATTTTCCCAACAACCGTGATCTCGTCTAACTTTGGTCCTCGTCTCCACCCAATCCTCGGCTACATCCGCCCCCATAACGGCGTCGATATCTCGGCCGGGTTCGGCGAAGAAATCTTGGCCTCTGAGAGCGGGGTCGTGCAGATCTCCAAGTTCTTCGGGGGCTACGGCGAGACCGTGGTCATTGACCATGGTGGCGATGTACTCACTCTGTACGCCCATATGAGCGTGCGTCTCGTCGACGCCGGCGACGAAGTCGAGCTTGGTGACACGATTGGACTGGTGGGGTCGACCGGACTTTCGACTGGTCCTCATTTGCACTTCGAAGTCTGGGAGGACGGCGACCGAGCCGTAGACCCCCGCCCGTACCTGACCGACGCCGGGTAGCCGTCGTTCGCTTCGCTCACTTACCGAGTGTGCTCGCTGCGCTCACAACAGTCGTCGTTCGTTTCGCTCACTTACCGAGTGTGCTCGCAGCGCTCAGAGCTCTCCAGAGTTTCAAGTTCCGCAGCGGTGCAACGCGGGCTAGTCTTTGGGGGTTCTGAGGCTATGGAGGCCACGAGATGCCGCATGAAGTACAGGGTGTTGTTGCACGGGCGCAGGGTGAACCGGTCACACTCGAAACGATCATTGTTCCTGATCCAGGTCCGGGCGAAGCGCTCGTCAAGGTGCAAGCCTGCGGCGTATGCCATACCGATCTGCACTACCGCGAGGGTGGGATTAACGATGAGTTTCCGTTCCTGCTCGGGCACGAAGCAGCCGGAATCGTCGAAGAAGTCGGCGAAGGCGTCACCGACGTTGCGCCCGGCGACTATGTGATCCTGAACTGGCGAGCGGTTTGTGGCGACTGCCGGTCCTGCAATCGCGGTGAGCCGCAGTACTGCTTCAACACCCACAACGCAACCCAGAAGATGACTCTGGCCGATGGCACCGAGTTGAGTCCCGCTCTCGGAATTGGAGCCTTCGCCGAGAAGACTCTGGTGGCCGCTGGACAATGTACCAAGGTCGACCCGGCTGCAAGTCCGGCAGCAGCAGGGCTACTCGGCTGTGGCGTCATGGCTGGCATCGGCGCAGCTATCAACACCGGCGAAGTTGGTCGGGGTGACTCTGTGGCCGTTATAGGTTGCGGTGGCGTCGGCAACGCTGCGGTCTGTGGAGCTGAACTCGCCGGGGCCTCAAAGATCATCGCCGTAGACATCGACGATCAAAAACTCGAATGGGCCAAAGGCTTCGGGGCCACCCACACGGTCAATGCCGCAAGCGAAGATGTTGTTGAGAAGATTCGTGAACTCACCGACGGCAACGGCGCCGATGTCGTGATCGAAGCAGTCGGCCTACCCAAAACGTACGAGCAGGCGTTCTACGCCCGCGACCTCGCCGGCACCGTGGTTCTCGTTGGCGTGCCCACACCAGACATGAAGATAGAGCTGCCGCTCATCGACGTGTTCGGCCGAGGCGGCTCACTCAAGTCTTCCTGGTACGGCGATTGCCTGCCCAGCCGCGATTTCCCGATGTTAATCGACTTGTATTTGCAGGGCCGAATCAACCTCGACGGCTTCGTGTCGGAGACAATCGGACTCGACGGTGTCGAAGAAGCGTTCCACAAGATGGAACGCGGCGAAGTCCTCCGTTCTGTCGTCGAAATGAACTGACACCAGGTCGGTGATCCTTCGACGACCAACTTTGCGACAGCTGAGACCCCGACCGTGAGCGGGTGGATTGCTGCTGACCTCATCGATGACACGTCGTGGCATACACAATGGGAGCGTGCGGAACTCGAAGACCTGATGGAACTCGCCGCATCGATTGACCATGGGGCCTTAGCTGCTGATCCACTGCAGTTGAGCGAGGCCGCGGCCGATGCTTCGCCGCAACTCGTTACCCGTGCTGCTCAGATTCGGGCTGAGCTCATCGATGGTCGGGGACTAGCCATCGTGTCAGGCCTGTCGGTGGCTGACCACGAGCCGAACACCACCGCGGTCGCATTCCTCCTCGTTGGGGCATTGCTGGGATCACTGCGATCACAGAACGCGGCAGGCCATCTGCTCGGTCACGTGACCGATGTGGGTGCCGACGTGAACGACCCAACAACCCGCATCTATCAGACGAATCAACGGCAAACGTTCCATACAGACTCGACCGACGCGGTCGGTCTTCTGTGCCTTCGCACCGCGCAGCAAGGAGGCGCTTCGATGGTTGTGAACGTCGAAGCGGTACACGAACAGATGATGGCTCAAGCCCCCAAGCTCGCGTCGCGGTTGTTCGAGCCCATAGCGACCGACCGGCGAGGGGAACAACCCGAGGGAGAGCTGCCCTGGTTCGAGATCCCAGTTTTGTCCCGCTGCGGTGAACGCATCACCGGCCTCTATCAACGGCAGTACATCGATTCAGCAAGCCGATTCGAGGCAGCTCCCACCCCAGACGCTGAACACGTCGAGGCGCTTGACCTGTTCGATTCGATCATGAACGACCCCGAGGTCCATTTTCAGATGGACTTCGCTCCCGGCGATATGCAGTTTGTGCATAACCATTCCCTGCTGCATGACCGCACAGGGTTCATCGACCACGACGATGCAATAATGCGCCGCCATTTGTTGCGGGTATGGATCTCGCTGCCTGGTGATCGAGAACTCCCAGAAGTCTTCGCCCAGCGTTATGGCTCAACAACCGTGGGCGACCGCGGCGGTATTCGAGTTTCGGGCACCGTCCCCACGATCTCTTTCACTCCGTAACAATCGAACGGTCAGCGAAAATGTGGGTTGGCTAGGAGAAGCCTTGGAACTCCATGGTTGGGCGTTGCAGCCAATTGCTTTCATCCCAGTCGGCAGCGCCTTCGACTACGTGCAACGTGTACGCCTGCCGGGGATGCTCAGACGTATTGATATCGCTCCAATGGGGGAGTGCCCCGTCGAGCAGCACGAGCGTGCCGCGCTTGGCTTCGATCGAAACAGCCTGCTCAATGGGGTAGGGCGTGTCATCAAAAACGTGAGTCACCGTTGAATCGCCGTCACGCACGAACCGAGACTTGACGGGGATCTTGTGACCACCAGGGATCGCCCAGAGGCATCCGTTGGTCACGGTCGCATCGTCGATCGCAACCCAGAAACCAACAACGGACCGAGGCTGGGTCCACAGGAACGTGTGGTCAGTGTGCCAGGTGACTTCGCCGCCGACGCCGGGGTGCTTGAAGATGTACATCGACTGCACGAGTCGAGGGTCATCGAAACCAATGCTGTGGGCGACTTCGGCGAACCCTAAGTCGCGCGAGAAGCGATTGAACACAGGATCCAGGTCATGCATGGCATGCCCGATTTTGTTCAGCGAAGAGCCGTCGTCCTCGAAGAATCCGCGGGTCTTATCGCCCGATGTCAAAAACCATGAGTCATCGCCGTGAGCCTGATCGCCAGCGGAGAAAACCGTGACGTGGTCAAGGTCGGACCGCAACTGATCCTCGAGAGCGGCTGCGTGGTCTCGCAATGCAATGCAGTCGCTGTCGCTGATGAAATGCGGGAGCACGAGGTAACCGTTACGTTCAAACTCGGCCACCTGACTTGCGGTGAGCTGCATATCTAGCTTCCTCCTCGACGGTATGGCGTGCCAAGTGCCGCGGGTTCTCGCAATCGTTGTGCGAAGAAGACCAATACAAGCAGCACTACGACATAGGGTAAAATGTTGCTCCACCAATTGGGCACGGTGTCAGAAAGTTGCCACCACGCGAACGCTCCAACGGCAAGGGCTCCGGCGAATATTCCGTCGGCGACGCGACGGCGGGTGAACGCCCAACCTGCGAGCCCGGTGAGCACGATGGAGTTGAGTAGTAGCAGTGCATGACTGGCGGTGCCATCAAGGTCCTTGAGATCCAACCCAAACACGTAGCCATAGAGCAACGCTCCGAGCAAGATGCCGAGCGGTCGCCAGTTGCCAAAGATAAGGGCTGCGAGTCCAATGAAGCCCCGACCGCCGCTGTTGCCTTCGAGAAATTGGCCGGAGAGCTCGGGGCTAGAGATGACAACGCCGCCGAGTCCAGCAAGGGCACCGGAGATAATGACCGCCACATACTTGTAGGCGTAGATGTTCACACCCTGGGCCTCTCCAGCCTGGGGTCGTTCGCCGGCAATCCGCAGTCGTAGACCAAATCGAGTACGCCACAACAACCAGGCACACAACGGCACCAGCGCCACGGCGATGAGCGCAAGTAACGACGTGCCGCGCATGAGACCCCGGGAGAAGTCGGCGACATCGGAGATGAACCACCACTCCTTCTTGGCGATGGTCAGGAGCACGTCGGGGCTTTCCCACCCAAACACGCTGCCACCGGCCAATACAGGCACGTCCCAGTCGCCGATGCCCTGGATCCGAGGCGATTGGGATGGCGATCCCCAGACCTCTTGGGAGAGATACCGGGTGCCGGCTGGGGCTAAGAGGTTGATGGCGACGCCAGAAATGATCTGATCGACGCTGAAGGTCACGGTTGCTACGGCGTGTATGAGCCCGCCAAGTGCGCCACCGCCGATGCCAACGAGTAGCCCAATCCATGGGCCGAATTCGAGCGCGCCCCACGCCCCAAACCACATGCCCATGATCATCATGCCCTCGAGGCCGATGTTCACGACGCCTGCGCGTTCGGCAAAGAGTCCACCCAATCCAGCGAGCAGCACGGGTAACGCCCACCGCAACATCTCTCGCGACACCGGTGCCGAGGTGAGCTTCTCGGTTCCTCCGATTGACTGCACGATGGTGAGCAACAACATTGCTGCTAAGGCGTACAGCATCCATTGGAGCCACGTTGGTAGCGCTCGGGTGTCGGTGCTGCGTTTGCCGTTTGGCCCGGAGCCGGCGCCGTGTAGCTGGGCCGCGATCTTCTTGGTTGCATCGTTGTACTGGTCGGTGAGACCACCAGGGCCGGTCATACGGCAACCTCCGCGAGCGCCTCGGCGGTGGCTTTGGCCTCGTCTCGAGTCTTGACTCGGCTGGCGATCTCGTAGGCGATCACCGCAGCAAGCAGCACGATGCCTTGCATAATCTTCACGATTTCCTGCGATGCCGTTTCGGTTTGTTGCAGAATCCCTGCAGAAATATCGAGGAATCCAAAGAGCAGCGCAGCGAAGGCCATGCCCGCTGGCGAGTTGCGCCCGAGGAGGGCGACCGCAATGCCGCCAAAACCAAGGCCCTGGATCTGATTTGGGCGGAACTTGGAGATTTCAAAGACTTCGACGAGTCCAATCAGACCGGCAATCGCCCCAGACAGCAGCATTGCAATCAGGATCATGCGCTTGGGAGGCACCCCACCCGCTCTCGCCGCAAATGGATTAATGCCGCTCGACCGCAGATCGAATCCGAACGTGGTCCGGTTCAGCAGCACGTAGTAACCAATGCCCACGATGGCCGCTATCAGCAACATGCCGCTCACTGGGTTGTTCTCTCGGATATCGCCTGCGAAATCGAACAGCCCCGTGATGTGCGGCAGCACACTTGAGTCATCTATGGGAGTAGTGCCTAGATTGCTGGCGGCCAACGACTCGCCTTCGCGGAGATCTGCCTGCCAGGCCTGAACACCCCACGCCATGAGTCCGCTCACCGCGATGAAGTTCAACATGATGGTGGAGATCACTACGTTGACGCCGCGGGTCACGTTGAGTAGACCCGCCAGGCCGGCCCACACGGCACCAACGGTCATGGCGACCAGGAACACAACGATAAGTCTCAAGAAGCCGGGGATCGTCGCCCAGGGTGCCTGGGAGAGCACACCACCGACATGGGCGGCAACCAATGCCGCAATCAGGTACTGACCCTCGACCCCGATATTGAACAGGTTCATGCGGAACCCGATCGATGCGGCGATCGCCGACAGGTACAGCGGCGTGGCTCGATTCCAGATGTCGACTTGGGTATTGATACTGGCGGCATGATTCACCATGTCGGTGAATGCGTCGACTGGATTGGACCCGAACGCCCACAGAGCGAGCGACGAAACAATAATGGTCAGTGCCATTGCCGCTCCTGGAGCGGCGAGGTCCTGGGGCTGCATGAAAGCCAGCGCAAGCAGCACCAGCCCAGCTACGAAGGTCGCGAACCAGAACCACAGCGTTGTCGGCAACGTATTTTCGAACAGATCCCTATCGAGTTCGGACTTGACGAGCACAAAGGCGAGCACGACAAGTGCAACGCCCATCAACGCAGTGGTAATGCGGGCAAAGGCGAAGGCCGTGATCGTGGTAGCGACGCAGGCAAGCCCGATACACGCAGCCAGGATGCCGGTCGTGAAGGAGAGTCCCCGCATCGAAGTGGCTTCGAGCGTTACCCAGGGCAGGATCGTGAGCAAGATGATGGCGAGGCCAACGACGCTCACGGCACGTCGGCTGGTTTGACTCATGGAGAAGTCCTTGTCAGCGGACTCGGTGACAGCGTGAGAAGCGGCCATTAGGAAGCTGCCTGAACTGCGGCGCCGGTCATGTATGCGCCAAGATCTCTCGGGGTGACTTCGTCGGGGCGCAAGCGAGCCACGAATACGCCTCGGAGCATCACGATGAGGACATCGCTCAAGCCAATGAGCTCATCGAGGTCAGCGGAAATGAGCAAGGTAGCCAGGCCCGCTGCTCGGGCATCACGCATCTGATCCCAGACCGCAGCTTGAGCGCCGACATCGATCCCACGGGTTGGATGGGCTGCGACGAGCAGCGAGGGGTTCGCAGTGAGCTCACGGCCGATGATCAGCTTCTGTTGGTTGCCGCCCGACAGCGCCTGAGCGGACACATCGATGTTGGGCGTGCGCACATCGAACTCGGTTCGAATGATCTCGGTCTGGCCCCGGGCCCCGAGGCGGTTTTGGAACCATTTGCCGCCATAGGGGGCCTGCGTCTGATGGCCGAGCGCAGCGTTTTCCCACAGCGGGGAACCAAGGAGTAGGCCTTCGCGGTGGCGGTCCTCGGGCACGTAGCCGATGCCGGCCTCGCGCCGATGTCTCACATTGGCGTTGGTTATATCGTTGCCGAGGAGCGAAATGGAGCCATGGGAAGCGCGCTCGGTGCCGATGATGGCGTCGACGAGTTCGCCTTGGCCGTTGCCTTCGACACCAGCGATGCCAACGATTTCGCCTTTATGGATTTTGAGGTTGATGTTCTCGATGGCAGGTCGGTTGTCGGCGCCGACCACGGCGAGGTCGATGATTTCCAGCGCCACGTGGCTGGTCACTGTGGACTCCGACGTCGCCGGTGTGGGGAGTTCGCTTCCGACCATGAGTTCTGCAAGATCATGGGCGGTAACGCCATCGTTGGCCATCGTTGCGACCGTCTTGCCGTGGCGCAGCACGGTGATCGAGTCAGAGATCTCGAGGACCTCGTCGAGTTTGTGGTCAATGAACAAGATGGTTGCACCGCGCGCCTTGAGCTCGCGCATGTTCTCGAACAATGCTTCAACCTCTTGAGGGACCAGCACGGCGGTTGGTTCGTCGAGGATCAGTATGTCGGCGCCGCGATAGAGCACCTTGATGATCTCTACTCGCTGGCGCTGGCCCACCTCGAGCGTTTCGACAAGCTGGTTCAGGTCAACATTGAGCCCGTAATCATTGGCTACTGAACCCAGATGTGCTTGGGCAGCGGGAAAGTCGATTCGCGTGCTGGAGTCAGTCGCAGCCGTGAACCACCACGCCGCTGCCCCAACGATGATTGGCGCACCTAGAAACACGAGTCGCCACGACTCTTGCATCATAAAGATCAGGCCAACGATGAGCACGATCAGCCCGAGCACCGCAAAGGCCATGCGTGGAAGGACCCGCGGCTTGGTCTCTTCGGCTCCAAGGACCACATTTTCAAGAACGGTCAAGTTGTCGGCCAACATGAAGTGCTGATGCACCATGCCAATACCGCGATCTATTGCGTCGGTAGGGGAGTCGAAGTCCACGAGTTCGCCGTGCACTTTCATGGTGCCTTCGTCGGCGGCTTGCATGCCGTAGAGAATCTTCATCAGCGTCGACTTGCCGGCACCATTCTCGCCACAGATGGCGTGAATTTCGCCCCTCTCGACGGTCAGGTTCACGTCGTCGTTGGCAATGACGCCCGGGAATCGTTTCGTGATTCCCTCGAGCTCAATAGCGGCTGCCACGCACTTCCCCCTACCTAGCCAAAGGCCACGGCATTACACGGTCAAGTCCCCTACAGAATTGACCTACCTGACCCTACCCGTTAGCACTGGGTCAGAGTGCGGGGACAGCGAGGGGAAACAGGGGAAAAACGACAAGAGCGCCCAGCAAACGCCGGACGCTCTTGTTGGGTTCTGGCGAAGTCCGGGGGTGGCCCCCAAGCTCGCTTTGGGAACGCCGGTGCGTTCCCAATAGCTACTAGGCGCCTACTTCGGTTGGATCGGTTGGCACGACAATGTCGCCGGCAATGATCTGGGCCTTGAAAGCGTCGAGCTGGTCAGCAATGTCATCGACATAGCCACCAGTAGTCGAGTAGCCAACACCATCGACGCTCAGGTCATAGACCTGGATGCCGGGGGCGAAGTTTCCTTCGGCTTGATCCTTGAGGATCTCAAATACTGCGGTGTCAACACGCTTGAGCATTGAGGTCAGCACGTACTCTTGCAGGCTTTCATCGACGGTACCAATGGTGTTGTACTGGTCAGAGTCGACGCCGATACCCCATACCTTGGTGCCGTTGTCTTCGCTGTACTCCTTGGCAGCAGCGAACATGCCGTTACCGGCGCCACCAGCAGCGTGGTAGATGATGTCTGCGCCTTCTTCGTACATCGTGGTGGCGATGACTTTGGCTTGGTCGGGCTGGTTGAATCCGTCGAAGTCAGGAGCGTCGGTGATGTAGGACGTAACAATCTCGATGTCTGGGTTCACAGCGAGTGCCCCAGCGCGGTAGCCAGCTTCGAACTTCTCGATGAGACCGAAGCAGCAAACGCCGCCGATGAAGCCGATCTTGCCATTTTCGCTTTTGAGAGCAGCAGCAGCACCGACCAGGAATGAACCCTGCTCTTCTGCGAAGGTGAGGCCAGCGGCATTCTCAGCCAAAGGCGTGAAGGTGTCGAAGTCCATCATTGCGTCGTCGATTACGGCAAAGTTGGTGTCTGGGTTGGCTTGTGCAGCGGCAACGGCGTCGCCAGCGAACAAGAAGCCCACAGCGAGGACCATGTCGTTTGCTTCGGCAGCGAGCTGAAGGAGCTCGGCGCGGTCTGAGCCGTCGTCGTTTGGTGATGCTTCGACGGTGGTCCAGCCAAGTTCATTTTTGGCTCGCTCAAGCCCAGCGGCTGCAGAGTCGTTGAATGAGAGGTCGCCACGGCCACCAATGTCGTAGACCAGGCCTACGTCGGTCGCGCCTGGGGCATCAGCCATTGCATCGCCTTCGGCAGCAGCTGGTGGCAAGAGCACCTTGTCGATCACGTGGATGATGCCATTTGATGCAGCAATGTCGGCGGTAGTGACGGTGGCGTCGTTAACCATGACATTGCCATTGACGACCGAGATTGCGATTTCGGCGCCATTGACGGTGGAGGCGCTCTGGCCATCAAGGCTGATTGCTGTTGCAGCATCAACTTCGCCAGCAACAACGTGGTAGGTCAGAATCGACCCAAGATCAGGACTCGCAAGGAGTTCTTCAGCGGTGAGACCAAGCGCATCGAGTGCCTCGGCAAACGCGTCGTCGGTCGGTGCAAACACGGTGAATGGGCCTTCGCCCGACAGCGTGTCGACCAAGCCAGCCTCGGTCACCGCAGCAACCAGCGTGTTGAACATGCCTGCGCCAACAGCCACGTCGACGATCGTGCCAACCTCGTCGGCCATAGCGTCGTCTTCCATGGCGTCGTCTTCCATGGCGTCGTCACCGGAGTGATCTTCGTCTTCCATGGCGTCGTCGCTCATAGCGTCGTCGGCTGCATCGGCAGTGTTATCGACAGCTTCGTCGGCTGCATCGCCAACTGCTTCGACAACGTCGCCGGCATCTGAACCGCAGGCCGCTGCAAAAAGGCTGAACGCTGCGAGCAGCGCCAGCATCATGCGGATGGATCTATTCATTGTGACTCCTTAACGTCAACTGATGACCGGAGAAGGGGGTTGCTCCGGCCAGCAATGGCTCCCCTCCAGGAGCCCACCAGGCTCAACCTAGCCGCACGACCAACTCCTGCGGCGTCACGTTTGTGAACGATCACGAAACATCGTGCGGGTTAAGTCGAGCGTTTCACCACCCGAAACATTGACCACAGTGCCAACGCAAATCACTCGGAATTGAGCGCAATAGGTGGTCGGCCATTTCACGCCACCGATTGCAATGCCGACCTATCGGGCCCCAACAACGGCCTCACTGGTCAGCCTTCTAGGCTGGGCCAAGCCAAAGCCGAGGGATCTGGTGCAACTTCCGCTTCCATTCATCAAGAACGTGGTGCTCGTAGGCGGTGGCCACGCGCATGCACTGGTGCTCCGCAAGTGGGCCATGAAGCCAATGGCCGGGGTGCGGCTGACGGTGATCAATCCATCGGCGACGGCGCCATACACCGGCATGTTGCCCGGGTTTATTGCCGGGCACTACGAGCGTTCCGATCTCGATATCGATCTTGTGCGGCTGGCGCGATTTGCCGATGCCCGGCTGGTATTTGGCGCCGTGAGCGATCTCGACCGAGAAGCCAAGACGGTCACGGTCCCGGGCCGCCCCCCGATGCCCTATGACCTGTGCTCGATCGATGTCGGGATTACGGCCGCCATGCCCGAAATCCCGGGCTTCGCAGCATTTGGAATTGCTGCCAAACCACTGGACCGTTTTGCCGCTAGGTGGGAGAGCTTTGTCGAGACTCGAGTCCCGCAGGTTGGTAGCCAGGCGGGCGCGTCGTTGGTGGTCATCGGGGGCGGCGTAGCGGGGTGTGAGCTGGCAATGGCCATGGCGCATCGGCTGAGGTCCCTCGGGATTGAGCCGACACTGACAATCGTTGATTCGGCGTCGGTGCTTTCGGGACTGGGTTTCGACGCTCAGTCGTCGGTGCGCTCAACCATGAAAGACGCAGGCATCAACGTTCTGGAGCATCGAGGCATTACGCAGGTAACCGACCAAGGTGTGCACTGCGACGATGGCGAGTTCATCGCAGCCGACTTGGTTGTCGGCGCTGCCGGTGCGCGGCCCTACCCGTGGCTTGGCGATGTGGGCCTCGACACGCATCAGGGTTTCATCACGGTCACACCCACATTGCAATCGACCAACGACACGTCGATATTCGCAACGGGCGACTGTGCCCACATGGCGTACTCGCCTCGCCCCAAAGCTGGCGTCTTTGCAGTTCGCCAGGCGCCGGTGCTTTTCGCCAATCTGCAAGCCGAACTGACCGATAAACGGCTCAAGAAGTACGAACCTCAGCAGGACTACCTCAAGCTGATCTCGCTGGGTTTCAAGCGGGCCGCGGCAGACAAGTACAAGCGACTCTTCAAGGGGCGGGCGCTCTGGCGTCTCAAGGACAAGATCGATCGGGACTTCATGCGCAAGTTGTCCGATCTGCCTGCAATGAAGCCGCCCGAGGTGCCATCGAATGCGGTTGCGGGACTCGCGCAGTCACTCGAAGTAGAGCCGCCTTTGTGTGGCGGCTGCGGAGCCAAGGTCGGCGCCGATATTTTGAGTGGCCCATTGGCGTCTTTGCCAGCGTCGGCCCGAAGCGATGTCATTCGGCTGCCGGGCGACGACGCGGCGCTGTTGGACTTCGGAGGCACCCGTCAGGTCATCACCACCGACTCGCTGCGGTCGTTCACAAGTGACCCCTATCGCATGGCCAAGATCGCAGCGCTGCATGCGATGGGTGATATCTGGGCAATGGGCGCGGCGCCCCAGGCTGTGCTCGTGACCGTGACCCTTCCGCAGCTGAGTCGACCGCTGCAATCCGAGTGGCTGAGCGAAATCATGGCGGGCGCCTCCCAGGCTCTGGCGGGCACGGGCGCCGAGATCGTGGGCGGCCACACCAGCATGGGAGCGGAGTTGTCGCTCGGCTTTTCGATCACGGGATTGGTAGAGGGACCAGCGATCACCTTGGCAGGCGCGACCCCGGGTCAGAAGCTTGTTGTGACTCGACCGCTCGGGTCTGGGCTGCTGTTCGCCGGCGAGATGCAAATGCAAGCCAGCGGCCGAGACATCGAGGAGCTATTGTCGACGCTCGAGGTTCCCCAGGGCAAAGCAAGCGAGATCCTGGCAACCGCAGGTGCAACGGCAATGACCGATGTGACCGGCTTCGGCCTTGCCGGCCACCTGTTTGGCATACTCCGTGAGTCCAATGCCGCAGCTGAGTTGACGCTCGAAGCTGTGCCGTTGTTCGACGGCGCACTTGACCTTGCAAAGGCGGGGCTGCGATCACATTTGCACGCCGCCAACAAGTCAGGCGTGCCGATAGCAGCGGGCGCCGATGACCCAAGAATCGACATCTTGTTCGACCCGCAGACTGCTGGCGGAATGCTGGCTGCTATCCCGGCCGTTGGCGCCGATGCAACGCTCAAGGCGCTTAGTCAGGCCGGCTTCCCAAGCGCCATAATCGGTGACATCACCAAGGGCGGCCCACGTATTTCTGTGGTGTAGTGGCCGGGCCGACGAAACCAGCGGGTGATGTCGCACGGTCGTGCTGCATTCGGGTTCCATGTAACAACCACCTTCGCCAGAACTCATGAACGGCGTGGAGCTAATGCGACGGGTATCAAACTTTGTGTCGTAGGTGACAGACTTCGTGGAATCTAGTCGTGGCTGGAGCGTGCCGCTTCGTAGGCTTGAAGAGCGGAACGATTTCTTTCGCGGAAAGCCTGGTCGTACTCGGCAAGAACGTCGAGCATGACGTTGTCGAGTTCTTCTTGGCAGGAGACGGCAGCCTGCGCTGCAACAATCTCACGAGCCTGGATCGACTCGAGCTGCGCGACGACCTCAGCCGGTAGCGCGTTGCGCATGTTTGCACCGGTGGGTTCGAGGCCGATCGGGAGATCCAGTAGAGCGTCTGTGACAGCGACCCGCAAGGAACCTATCTCATCATCGATTTCCCGATGTAGGTCAGCAAGTGAGCGAACGTTGAAACCGCTCGAAGCCATGCACGCTTCCCAGGCTTGACGGGCAACGATGATTCGGGGGTCAGCTTCGTAGTCAGCGATCAATGCGTTGCGGTCATCTGCGAGCTGGAACAAGCTCACCTGCGAATCGAGCACCTCGGTTCTAGCTTGAGATGTGCAGCCGTCGGAAGCTCCATAGATCGGGTCGACTGCCTCTCCGGTTACCGGATCGGAGAAGCGGCCGGAAGCTTCTGGGACTAGTGGTGAGCCTCGTAGTGCCAGATCCCAAGCTCGCCGCTCGCCAACGGAAAGCGAACCATAGAGCTCCGTATTTGGGTCAGTTGCGCCAGCCACTGGATCGGGTGAGAGGAGACCGCTCACGATTCCGAGTCCAAACTCATTTGCATAGTCAGCGTCGAGTCGCTGAAACAATGGCTCAACACGTTGATCCAAGTACGACCGGGCTTTGTAGTCAAAGCCCTCAGCGAGCATGCATCGAACAATTGCGTCCTCGAAGAGCTGCTGATCGGCCAAAAACGCGTCAGATGAGAACCCAACGAGCGACAGCGCTACTCCGGACGAGTCTTCTATGGTTGCGTGGTGTGATCCCTGACAACCGACCGAGATGGAGATCAAGGCTAGTAGAGCAAGGCATCTACTCATTGAAGATATAGGACCGCTCAGTCTCGGCCAGCCGTTCATTGTAGCAACGATCATAACGCTCACCTGCTGCGTCACCGTCCACCTCTGCTACCGAGAACGTCAAAGCTCGCCCGTCCCGCTCACCTTCGATCGGGTACTGCTCAATTCCTTCGATTACGAGTGACTCAATCCGTGGTTCCGCTAGGAGACACTCTTCCAGCGAGTCGATTGCAGCGAGGTACTCATTGAGCCCCACGCCGCTGCTTGCGCCACCACAGCCGACAATGAGCAACAGCGCAATCAGTTGCCCTCTCAGAGCGAAAGAACTCTTGACCACCCGTAGTCTGAGTGTTTGCCGATGTGATAGGTGTTCATCCAATCCCACTGCACGTTTGCAGGTGACGTGGCGTAGGCCCCGCTCGTGCCTCCGTATCGCCAACCGGTGTGCACCAATCGCATATCCGATATGCGTCGGTAGCGCACATTCACGCCCGTGTACTCGGTGCAGTGTCCGCCGAGGGTGGGGTGGGTCGTTGCGGACGCGCGAGGGGTGAACTCCCCTTGAATATGCAGTAGCGTCGCATTGGCGATCCACTGGCACGTATCGCTTGAGTAATAGGCTGGCTGTTGGAAGATCTGAGACTTCGGAGAACCGCCTTGGTAGATCCAGGCGTCGGCTGGCTGGGTCAATATGAGAAGGCTCACCACGAATACGGTCAGGACACCGATCAATCGACGCATTACAGATCCCCCTTGGAACTAGTGAATCTCAAACGAGATCCTCGGTCCATGAAGCTACCCCCCCCCCCCCC
>Ga0209828_1000647_pt1 | contig 32804 bp, 33 predicted proteins | sample MaitaG_FD_187429 | JGI IMG/M metagenome (GOLD analysis project Ga0209828, IMG submission 187429) | Marine algal microbial communities from Maine, USA - Maine_Asex2 metaG (SPAdes) (version 2) | ecosystem: Host-associated > Algae > Red algae > Unclassified | place: Maine, USA | collected 2015-01-05
GGCCTCGCGGGTAGTCCGCTCCTGCGTCGCTGCTGTCAGTGTCAAGGTCGTTGGTCCCGGTGAGTGTTCGGGCCTCGCGGGTAGTCCGCTCCTGCGTCGCTGCTGTCAGTGTCAAGGTCGTTGGTCCCGGTGAGTGTTCGGGCCTCTCGGGTAGTCCGCTCCTGCGTCGCTGCTGTCAGTGTCAAGGTCGTTGGTCTGCACTCGCTCAACTATCGCTCGCTATCGGCTCCGGCACTAGGGTCCGAAGGTGCGACTGGTTGAATTCATGACCGATGCTGGGTCCCGAGTTGGCGTCACTGTTGGCGATGGGGTGTGTGATCTGACGGCGCGCTATCCCGAACTCGGGGGAACCGTGCATGAGCTGCTGCAGCATCCGGCATGGCTGAGCCAGATTGGAACGTCGTTCACTGCCGATCTCGACCTTCAGTCGTTGCGCTACCGGGCAGTGCTTGGTGAAACTGGCCGCGTCTTTGCGGCCGGATTGAACTACAGCAAGATCTATCCGGCGGGTAAGCAACCCCCGACGCCGACGCGGCCCCCGTGGTTCTCCAAAATGCCAGGGACCCTGGTCGCCCACAATGAACCTGTCGTAGCCCCCGAGGTCTCTGAGACCTTCGACTATGAAGCTGAGCTTGCAGCAGTGATCGGAACAGGCGGCCGGCACATCACCGTCGACGATGCATTGCATCATGTCGCTGGATGGACGTGTCTGAACGATGGGTCGGTTCGCGAGTGGCAGCGCCACAGCGTGAGCGCAGGAAAGAACTTTGAGCGCTCGGGATCTATTGGCCCGTGGGTCGTAACCGCTGACGAAGTCGACGACCCTCAAGACCTGCGGCTGATCGCCAGAGTTGATGGCCAGGTCCGTCAAGATGCCAACACATCAGAGATGATCTTCACGGTCGCAGAGATCATTAGTTATCTGTCGCAGTCGATTACTTTGCGACCCGGCGACGTGGTCGCCACGGGGTCGCCAGAGGGGACCGGGGGGTCGTTTGACCCGCCTCGGTACCTCAAGGCCGGGCAGCTGCTCGAGGTCGAAATCGAAGGAATCGGCGTGCTTGTCAATCCCGTGATCTCAGAATCTCAATCCCGGGGGACTTCCAGTGTCTAAGCAAACAGGGTCTAAGCAAGCAGGGTCTAAGCAAGCAGGGTCTAAGCAAGCAGGGTCTAAGCAAGCAGGGTCTAAGCAAGCAGGGTCTAAGCAAGCAGGGTCTAAGAAAACAGGGCCTAAGCAAGCAGGGTCTAAGCAAGCAGGGTCTAAGCAAGCAGGGTCTAAGCAAGCAGGGTCTAAGCAAGCAGGGTCTAAGCAAGCAGGGTCTAAGCAAGCAGGGTCTAAGCAAGCAGGGTCTAAGAAAACAGGGCCTAAGCAAGCAGGATCTGAATCGCTGTCCGAGCGGTTGCTCACAGCTCGAGCTGCGGGCGATTTCAGCCCCGCGTTCTTGAAGGGCGTGCGTGACTTGCCCACGGCGCTCGACTTGCAGTTGGCGGTCTTGGGCGACCACCTTCGAGGTGGCGAACAGGTGGGTGGTTGGAAGGTCGGGCTTACCTCTCAAGCGTCGCGGATCCGGTTGGGCGCCGATGAACGCCCGTTTGGGTTCGTCCTGGCAAGCCAGACCTTTGCAAGTGGCGAGTCGATCGACTCGTCGGCGATACAGAACCTGTCAGTTGAGACCGAAATGTGTTTCACCGTGGGTCGAGATATCGACGACACGAATGTGCAACCCGATGACGTGCTCGACTACATCGATACTGTCAGCGCGGGTTTTGAGCTAAATGAAGCTCGCCCTGGTTCGGTGCGTCCCGACTTCTTTGCAATGGTCACTGACTGTCTGACCAACTGGGGCATCGTCTGCGGTGATGGAGTTCCACCTGTTAACGCAGAGCAGCTGTCGTCAACGGAGATCACGATGTCGCGAAACGGCGAGCAAGTCTTCGCAGGAACCTCGCACGACTTCGTCGACGACCACACCATTTCGCTCTGCCGCCTGGTTGAGCAGCTCGCCCGCCACGACCAGAAGTTGCGTGCTGGGCAGCGAGTAATTACCGGAGCGTTTGCGCGGTTCCCCACCGAGCCGGGTGATCGCTGGGCTGCTCGTTACAGCTCTATTGGTGACGTCGCAATAACAATCATGTAGCCCGTGACTCTCTAACCGTGATTCTCTACCCGTGACTCTGACGACTGGCTTCGAACCGGCATACGAACGACGAGGAACCTCGAAATGACTTCAGTACAGCTTGATGGGCCTACCAACATTTTGGTGGTCGAGGGTTTGACGCTCATGGATGCTTCCCCCTTTCTCGGCGACATCGAGGCGGCGGCTCCTGCGGGTAGCACGATCAGCGTGGCACCAAGTCTGAGCGACATCGGCGAGTACGCCGCCGCTGCCGAGGTCATGCTCGGCATCGTGAATGAGCGGTATTACGCGCATATGCCAAACCTTCGTTGGGTCCATGCGATTGCATCTGGCGTTGACATGTTCATGTTCGATGACTTCATCAACTCCGACGTTGTGCTGACCGGAGAAAAGGGCTTGGTTGGCGGCCACCTGGCCGACACAGGATGGGGCCTGCTGCTGGCCTTAACCCGCCAGATCCACACTGCGATTCGGCTCGGCCCCAATGCATGGGAGCACCGCGTTGAAATGCGCCGCAACGAGATCGAACTCGAAGGCATGACCATGGGCCTGGTCGGCTTTGGCGGCACCGGCCGGGCAATCGCAAAGCGGGCGTTGGCCTTTGGCATGAACAGCATTGCGGTCGACGCGTACCCGGCTGCGCCCGACCATGGCGTTGAAGAAGTCTGGGGAATTAGCCGCCTCGATGATCTACTCGCTCAGTCAGATGTGGTGGCGGTGTGCCTGCCGTTAACCGACGACACCAACGCCATGTTTAACGACGACCTCTTCGAAAGAATGAAGCCGGGCAGCTACATCATGAACGTCACGAGAGGTGAAATTGTCGACGGCGACTCGCTGGTACGCGCGCTCGAAAGCGGGCATCTTGGTGGTGCAGCGCTCGACGTTGCTCCCGGCGAACCACTCAGTGCCGACCACCCACTGTTCACCCTGCCCAATGTTGCGATGACCCCTCACACCGCTGGTGCTAGCCAACTACGAGCTGGCAAGAATGTTGCGCGATTTATTCGCAATCTTGGCCACGCTCAAACCGGGTCCGAGTTTGAAGGAGTGGTCGACAAACGCGCTGGCTACTAGGTTCGAGACCACGAGCTATAACACCTCCGATTCACACAGGGACGTCTTATGCAGTTCTATTCATGCGATTCTCATGTTGTTGAAGGTCGCGAAGTCTTCGACGGCCTCGCAGAGCACTTTGGAGAAGGTGCGCCCACGATCAAGATGGAGCCCGGCGAAGGTGAGTTCCTTTATATCGCTGGTCAACGCAGAGTCGCGATCGGACGTTTCGGTATTGCGGGCAATGCACTGGGACTCCCCGAGACCGATGCCAAGATCGCGCGTGGCTATGACGGACTGAACCCCGGCGTTCTCGACCCGGTCGCCCGGCTAACAGAACAAGACCAAGATGGCATACGGGGTGAGGTCATGTATCCGAGTCTCTCCATGTTCACGTTCGCGGTTGAGGATCCCGCGATCAAAGCGGCGGCGTTTCGTCAACACAACGATTGGATCCTGGACTACTGCGCACCGAATCGAGATCGGCTCATTGGTATTGGTTGCCTGCCGGTGCCCGACGTCGATGCGTGTGTCGCCGAAGCAAAACGAGCTGGTGAACTTGGTGTGCGCGGGTTTGCGATTCCGTCGCACGCGCCGATCGAGCAGCCCTACAGCGATCCGATCTATGACCCGTTGTGGGCGGTGCTCGAAGAGATGAACCTGCCGGTCACCATGCACATCTTTACGGGTACCTCATTTGACTGTGGCCTGCCCGCACACTGGGGTACCCCCGGTGGCACGCTCAAGGGCTACACGCTTGCTCATACGACGGTGGCCAACTCGGTCATGGATCTCATTGCAAGCGGCGTCGTCGCTCGTTTCCCCGGTCTCAAGTTTGTCTGCGCCGAGTTCGAAACCGGATGGGTTGCTCACTTCAAGCAACGTCTCGACCATGCTGCGTACCGCACGCCGTGGGAACTCTCCGACGACGTCACGATGACACCGTCAGCGTACTTTGACCGCAACTTCTGGGTGACCTTCGAAGACGACGCCCAGGGCATTGCGACCCGCCACGACATTGGCGTCGGCAACCTCGTATGGGGTAACGACTATCCGCACCATGACTCGATCTGGCCCAACTCAATGGCGACCCTCGACGAGCTACTTGTAGATGTGCCTGAAACGGAACGCCAGGCAATGGTGTGGGACAACGTGGTCGACCTCTACGGCATCGAGGTAGCAAAGCTCTCGTCAGTCGAGAACTAATCGGTTGGCCTCAAGCCGTCCAGCCAGGTTTACCCAGTCATCGGTCCAGTAGATGCCTTGATCGATGTTGATTCTGGCGTCGTCGGGATTGCCATAGGACTCGGCCACATGTTCGAGCACAACATCGAGCGGAGCTTCGATGCTGATGACGGTTGATCCGCATTGTGGTGGGAAGCTCTCTTCGAGCGCTCCGCAGAGCTGTGACTGCTGGCCGTCGCTAAAGAAGAATCCGCCAAAGCTGATGCTGACGGGTGCGTCTGGGTCATTTGGGTCTCCCAGGCTCACGGTGTCAGGAAGCGGACTAGCGGCGCCGCCATCGCCCAAGTCTTCGCAGTTCGGGTCACCGGCAAGGCACGTGCCAGCTGCCGCGGCCAGGTCAGCAGGGTCGCTACCGCCGCAGCTCACACTCAGCAGAGCTGCCATGATTACGCCCGCTGCCAATCGTCGCTTCATGACGTGACTCTACGACAGTCGGAGCCCTCACCGGGGGCGCGACGTTCAGTAGTGGCCGAAACGGTCAGTCCGTGAGCGCTGCCGCTACGGCACGGTGGCATTCATCGTGCAACGAGAGATTGCTTGCGCGGTTGCTTTGGGCGAGTACCACTCTGACTCCGCTGGGTTTTAAGTTGGCTGACTCGAACGCTTCACACGTCAGATTGTGTGCTTGGGCAAGACGTTCGATGTCTGTGCCGTGCGGGGTTCCAAAGATCCGTTCATAGGTAGGTGTTTCCAGAAGGTCATGCTGTGGCAAAAAGGAGAAGATGCCTCCACCGTCGTTGTCGACGACCACGATGGTGAGATCGATCGCGCGGGTGGCGAGAGCGGTCAATGTGGTCGAGTCGTGCAGGAAGGCGACGTCACCTAAAAAGCAGATGGTCGGCACGCCAGTGAGGGCTACGCCAATGGCAGTCGCTACCACACCATCGATCCCGTTGGCCCCACGATTTGAGAACACCGAGATGTCGCTTCGGTTTGGGCCGAACCACTCGACATCGCGCACTGGCATAGACGAAGACAGAACCAAAGCGCCGAGTGTTGGAACTGATGAGACCACGGTCTGCGCGATCGAGATTTCGTTCGGAGCGACAGGGTCAATCACCTCTGCAATGGCATGTCGGGCTTGCCTATCAGCTGTGACCCAGGTGTTCAACCAGCTGGGGTCGCACCCGGCGGCCGGACCGATGGCGTGAGCGAGGTCAGTGACAATCCCGACTTCGTCAAAGGAGAGCTGCACGATGGCTTCGGGATCAATGTGGCGCCCATTCGGCCGACTCGCAACGACATCGGCTCCAGCGGCTGCAGCTGCGCTGAGCCACTGTGACGTGGCTTTGCTCGAAACAATCTCGCCGATACGCAGCACGACCTCAGGGATGTGTTGAACAGCGAAGGAGTTGCAACGCAGTAACGAGTCGAAATGTTGCAACGCATGGTCGCTTTCCGCGCTGCGACAGCCAGATCGATGGTCGGCCAAGATTGGCCAGCCAAGCGACCCCGCAATGCTGGCGATATCTGCAGGATCAGATTCGTTGCGGCCCGCAACGATCACCCCACGCTTACCCGCGAGTCGTTGCGCGAGGTCTGGCGCGATCGATGTGTCGCTCGTTGTGGTCACGGCGGTTAGGTCGACGTTTGGCAGCTGGGGTGGCAGCGCACCTGGCGACCCGGTGAGCGGATCTCGAAAGCTCAGATTCGCATGTACCGGACCGGGCCTTGGCCCGGTTGCGCCAGTCCACATTTCCCGGGCCACGGGGCGCCACGCTGACGCGGCCAGGTCGTCGGGCGGGCCGGGTTCGATGAAGACGCGAACTCGCGTGCCGAAGAGCTGGGTTTGATCGATGGTCTGTGGAGCGCCGCGGCCCCACAACTCAGGTGGCCTGTCAGCAGTGCAAACGATAAGTGGTATCGCCGAAGCATCAGCCTCGATTACTGCGGCGTAGAAGTGTGCACCCGCTGTACCACTGGTGCACAGCACGATCGCGGGCGTAGCGGTGGCTAACCCGTATCCGAGAGCTGCGAATGCCGCCGACCGCTCGTCGTGGAACAGTTCGACCGCTATCCCCGCGTGAGCGCAAAGGGCGAGCGCAAGCGGTGTTGAGCGAGAACCAGGGGCGATAAAGGCCTGACGCAGACCGTCAGCAAGCAGCTGGTCAGTCAATGCTGCACAAAACGTTGCATTCGCCGTAGTGGGCGGCTGATTCACGTCTCCACTGTATGGCCCGTCCGTCGTCCTTATATCGTCGTAGGTCATGAAGGGCAAGAACAACTAATGCTCGCAACACAGTCCTTTGGCGCACGAACGCTCAAGCCGGCTCTTGTGTTGGCGCATGGATTCACCCAGAATGCGCGTTGCTGGGGAACGTTTGGCGACCTATGCACGAATGACTTCGACGTGCTCGCCGTTGACGCACCTGGCCATGGCCAGAGCGGCTACGACACCGTCGACTTGAACGAGGCAGGACGGCTGATCCTTCAAGCAGGTGGACGGGCACACTATGTGGGCTACTCCATGGGTGGTCGCATGCTGTTGCATGCAGCCCTGAACGATCAGATGGGCCTGATTCGTTCGCTGATCCTGATCGGCGCTACCCCGGGCATCGAAGACGCCGCAGCGCGCAGCCAGCGCGCGTCTGAAGACGCCAATCGAGCGCGTCACATTCTCGAAGTCGGCACGCAGACGTTCATCAACGAATGGTTGTCCATGCCGATGTTCGCGAACATCAGCGTTGAAGAATCTGGTCTCACGAAGCGCTATGAGAATTCACCCGACGGCATGGCCGCATCGTTACTTGCCTGTGGCACTGGTTCCCAGGATCCATTGTGGGAGTCGTTGCCTCTGCTGCGAATCCCGGTACTGGTCATCGCAGGTTCGGCCGATACCGCCTACACCGACATCGGGCAGCGCATGGTCGAAAAGATCGGCAGCAATGCTCGGTTCGTGAACATCGATGGCGGACATGCCGTGCACCTTGAGAATCCTGCGGTTGTTGCTGCGGTGGTGTCCTCGTGGGGCGCCCAGCTCAGCGCATAGCAAGCGCAGCACACGCCGCATCAGCACCCACGAATGCCTTGCGGATGGTGAATGCTTGCAGCTTTCGTTCGTTGGGGTGGCCTGCAATACCGGCGCGTTTGGGCGCCAGGATTTTACCTTTGCGCAGCGTGATGTCGGGGAACGGGTCTTCGGCCAGCCAGCGGCTTGCAGAGGACAGGTCGCCAACAACCGTGAAGGCCGGCAGGGGAGCGAACGCAGCGAGGACGTGGCGTCCGAGACCGGACTCGAGCATGCCGCCGATAGCGACGCCCAAACCAGCAGCGTGGGCTTGATCCAGAATGTCGAGCCCGACGTGGACACCACCAAGCTTGGACGGCTTCAAGGCAATCGCCGTCGCCGATCGATCGCGTGCGATTGCTTCGACCGAAGCAGGATCTGTAACCGCTTCGTCGGCAATCACCTGCATGTCTGATTCACCAACGAGCCTGATTGCAGACTGGTGGTCGTGGATCGCGAACGGTTGCTCGATCGCCGTGACGCCAAGATCGCGAAGTTCTCGCAGCATCACAGCGTCACTGCCAACGAGCGATGCATTGGCGTCGACATGCAATTCGACTTCGGGGAACGATGTGCGCACGGCACGTAGCGGGACCACGGTCTTGCCTGGAGCGATCTTGCATTTAATACGCCGATAGCCCTGATCAACAAGATCTTCGACCTCGTGCAGCATGGACGGAATCGGCCCCAAGCCGACAACCGCACCGGCGACCGCAGATTGACCGGCGGTCCCGAGGCGCTCAGCAAGGGTCTCGCCCGCCTGTTTCAAGTCGGCATCAAGAAGAGCCATTTCGATCGCAGCCGACGCCATGGGGAAGTCAGCGGCGGCGAACGGCCGACCGCTACGCAGTAGTTCAAAAGCCCCAATTGCAGATTCGTGGGTATAGCCCACCTCGTTCAGCGCACTGCACTCACCCCACCCGGCCGTGGTCGCAAGGTCGTTGTCGACATGCACGCCAACCACGGTGAGCAGTCGATGCGCCGTGGTGGCAACGCCGTGGGCCGCGTCAAGGGCACCACGTGTGGGCAAACGAAGCAGACGGATAGTGAAGTGGGTTGGTGCCACCGTTAGACGCTAGCCGCATGGCGTGCGCCGAAGCGATGGCTGAGCGAGCCAAGCCGTTCCTGCATGCGCACTGGGCCACCGGAGATAACCCACAAACAAAGCAACCCAGCGAACTCGACAACATGGATTGCCTCGGCGAGCATGCTTGCCTGGCCCGAGGCAAGGTCGGCTACGGCGGCCACGGTCATCAGCACGGCAATGCTTGAGGTCAGCGGTACCAGGCCAATCGCTCGATGCGGCTTGGCAGCGACTGCGATCATGCCGATGCCGAGAGCGGTACCGAAGACGCCGTCATGTCGGCTTAGATGACCTACAGACTCGGCCCCCAGGCCAAGCAGCGCCTGAGCATTCAAGACGATCAACGTGGCACCGATTACGAACAACGTCCAGCGAAGTAGCTCGTGACTGCGCACGTCGCCAACGATGGCGACCCGCATCGGTTCGTCAGTCGCGTGGCTCGGTGCGTCAACCGCATGCACGTGCAACGAACGGTGCAGATCCCAGGCGTCGCTCTGAAATGTTGCGCAGCTCGCGCACGACGCTAGGTGGGCGTCCAGTTCGAGCTGTTCGTTGGCGCAAAGTTCGCCGTCGATCGCTGAGGAGATCAATTCGCGGTTCTGGTTGCATGTCACACTATTCATGGTCGCCGCGATCCCGAATCTGGTTCCCGGTGCGGCAGACTGGCATGGTGAAGGAACTCGACGAGCTGGCGTTAGCCGCACGCGATGGCAACCGACTTGCCCTTGATCAGTTCACGACACAGACCCTGCCCGCAGTGCAAAGTCTGTGCCGCCATCTTGGAGATCCCGACACGGTCGAAGACCTCGTGCAAGAGACCTATGCGCGCATGATGCGCTCGTTGCCCAACTTTCGTGGAGACGGTTCGGCAAAGTCGTGGCTACTTCGCATTGCACGAAATACGTGTGCGGACTCGACCAGGTCGCGGCGCCGTCGCCGCGCTCGAATATCGTTCCACGCCGTACCCGACACGTCGGCGGCCCCAGCACAAGGCTGGCCCGAAGTCACGTCGGTTGTCGCTTCGTTGGCGATGGATCGACGGCAAGCGTTTGTGCTTACCCAAATATTGAACCTGTCCTACCAAGACGCAGCCGAGATCCTCGACTGCCCAATCGGCACGGTCCGGTCTCGAGTCGCTCGAGCCCGTGATGACTTGGTAGCTGGTGAACGTCGCGCTGAACAGATCGCTTAGACAGATCGCTTAGACAGATCGCGTAGACAGCCGGGCGAGCAGGCGGTGCGGAGCGTAGGCTCAAAGCATGCGTAGCACGCCGTGCTACAGCACGTCGATGAGTCAGTCCATTACGCAACGAGAGCTTCCTAAGACCAGCGGTGACATCATGCGCCAACTCGATCAGGGTGAGACATTCATTGCCACTCGCAACGGTGTACCCGTGGGTGAACTGAGTCCACTAGGACGTCACCGCTTAGTCAAGGCTGAAGCCGCAGACGCTGTGTTTCGTAACGCTCCGCCCATCGATGCGGCTCGGTTCCGAAAGGATCTCAACGAGGTCGAGATCTGATCCCATTCACAGTTGCGGACCTGTCCGGACTTGTTAGCTGGTGAACGTCGCGCCGAACAGGTCGCTTAGAAGCATCTCGAGTTCCTCGCGCTCAAGTTCGCCGTTGTGGACCTGCACAATGTCGCCATTGGCGTCCACGAAGATTGTCGCCGGCATGCCCGTTATGCGAAGCGCAGCTTGCACGGTGGCCTTGGGGTCAAGAATCTGCGTGAAGCTCAGGTCGAGTTCGTCAACGAGTTCAGCGGCGTCGGGTCCGCTATCGCCAATGTTGATTCCTACGATGTCCACGCCGTTTACTCGGCTAGCGACATCGTCGAATGCGGGTAACTCGGCGCGACACGGCGCACACCATGTCGCCCAAAGATTGAGAGCACGCGGCTCACCGGTCTGACGCAGGTCATAGGAGCCGCCATCGAGAAGCTCCAGCTGAGTATCAGGAAGTACGCGTTCATTTGTCGCTGCCGATCCGCAGCTGGTCACAAGTATCGCCACCGCAATGAGACAAGCAACCAGGTACCTGCGCGGTGTCATGTTCGCGCACCGTTCGGGGTCCGAAGTCGCTGGGGGCGTAGAAGACCGATAATGCCGTGCGTCGTGACCACGACGCCGACAATCAAGGCGACCGTTATGACGAACCGGTCCAGCCACGCGGGAGCATCACTTGGGATAAGCGACCGCTGCAATGCGAGTCGTCGAGAGAACCCCCAGGCGACCGTGCACGCGCCAGCAACAACGGTAAGACCATCGAGATACACCGTTGTAGCGGTGATATTTTGAATGACAAGGACGGTTGCGGCCGCTACCAACGCCACGACCGGCAACAGCCACAACAACGAGCTGGGCTGGGTTTCTGATGGGACAGAGACGAAGGCAACGATGCCGTGCACTGCTGCGGCGATGCCGACAGCCAATGCGACCGCAATGCGTCGTGTCCGGGCGGAACGCCCCATGGCGACGCCGATGAGTGCTGCGGTTGCGACGCCGAACACCACGGGGAGTTTCGACGGATCGTCCAGAAGGAAACTTGCAACCGTAATCGTGACTTCCTCACCATCGATCTGGATCGGTATCACGCCCTCAAGAATCTGATCGCCAGGTTGGGCCCCCGGCGGCTGCTGTGGACTCATCCAATGGCTGCGATGGTCATGCCAGACGTAGCGGCCGTCGGTTGCGACCACATACCATTCGGGCCTGGCGTCGGCACTCGCAAACGATGGTGCTTGTTCGCTGCTGTAGCGCTCTTGGTTTAACCACACGGCTGGTGATCGCCGGTTCTCGTACACGGTGCCATCGGTCGAAAAGCGAAGGTATGGCTCGGCCTGGTAACCAAGGATGACGACCTCGACAGGTTCGAGCTGCTCAAGGCTCACGAAGCTGTCACCGCCAATCATGTCGACTCGAATCGACGAAGCGGCTGGTTCAATCGAGATGATCTCGGTGTTGTAGTCGGTCGGTCCAGCTGCGTCGGCCAGGGCCGCAGGTGCGGTCGCCACCATCAACAAGAGCAGCCAGATGCCGCAGCACAAGCTGCGCGCGACGCGCGTCATGAGATGATGACGCGTATCTGACCGCTCGGATGCACGCTGCACTCGCCAATGAACTCACCCGGAGACTGGAAGGTCTGTCGAAGCGTCTCGCCGGCACCAACGAACCACGGGCCAACGAGGTGACCGCGGTCGTCTTCGTTGACGATCTGGATGGTTTCGCCAACGTCGGCATCTAGCTCGGCTGGCAGTATTTCAAGCGGAGTGCCGGCATCGAGCGCAGTGCCAGCGCCAGCCGGTATGACGAAGTCGTAGTCAGCAATTGCAGCAGCGGCAGCATCGACCTGTTCGAACGCCGCAGGCGATGAGCTGCAACCAGCGATTGACAGCAGGATCGCAGCACTCGCGGCGATCTCTCGAACCGTTGGTCGCCGGCCGGTCATGCTCGTCGATCTAACAGAATGTTGAGGTCGTTCACGATGTCAGCTGAAGGCACGCCAAATGGCCACGTCAAAATGATGGATCCGGTGTCGTCGACGACAAAGACATTCGGTGTGTGTGCAACCTCGGTCTCGCCAGCGTCGTTCGTGTCGATGATGTACGTCACGCCAAACGCGTCGGCGGCAATGGCGAGTTCGGTGGCATCATCGGTCCGCAGAGCGATTCCATTTGAAACGAATGCTTCAACGTAGGTCGTCACTTCTTCGACGCCGTCGCGTTCGGGATCAATCGACACCCAGGCGAGGTCGACTTCTTCAGCGCGTGGCCCAAGCTGGTTGAAGGCGATGCGCATGTCAGCAAGCGTCGTTGGGCAGATATCGGGACACGATGTGAATCCAAAGGTGACCATCAAGAGCTCGCCAGGATCAGCGACAAAAGCGAACTCGTCAGCATCGAGGTTGGCGGGGGGAAGGGAGATTGAGCCGACCGTCGGTTCAGGATCGCGTTCGTAGCCGGCAAGGCCGGACGGGTTGTCGGCTGCTGTCGTAGCTACCGGATCGCTTGCACTGCCGCTACACGCCGCTAGCGCAAGCGAGATCGTGAGCAGCAGTGTGATGGCGACGCGTGATGAACGTGCAAGGGGGGATGATCGTTGCATGATTAACGCAGTTCCTTGATGTAGGCGATGACCGCATCAATGTCCACGTCGGTCAAGCTGTTCTTTGGCATTTTTAGAGTCCAATCGCGAACGATCTCGGCTTGGGGATCGGTAATGGACCGGTAGAGATAGTCCTCGTCTGCCAAGACAGTAGCGCCGCCATCAATTGGGATCTGTTCCAGGTAGATGCCCTGCCAACTTGGGGCGGTAACCCCTTGGCCGTCTTTGCCGTGACACGATGCGCAACCGTTCGCATTGGCAATCTCTCGACCCTCGGCCGCTGCAGGCGAGAGCGCAAGGGGCGGTTCATTGCTGCATGCAGACATGAGCAGCACGAGCATGCCAAACGCTACGAATAGCAATGCTGGGAAAACCGCTGCCGGCGAAATCGATGCCGGGGCGCCAAAACGCGGGGCGAAGGGCCGCGAAACGCATGCGGTAGCGGGGGGTTTAGACATCACTGTCATGGTCGTGATCAACCCGCTGCTAGTTCCATGAATTCCGGCTGTTGTCGTTTCGTAACATCGGCCCAACAACGGGGCCCAAACCTTGACACAACCATTCTGGTGAGGCCCGACAAAAATACATTGAGGCTCGGCACTGGGAAGTGCCGAGCCTCAATGCCGGAGACGGGAGCAAGTTCGGGAAAAACCCGCTCCCGGGTGCATAGTGCGACCAGGGACGTAGGCCGCACAGCAACTGGCGAGTACGGGGTCAGGGCGACACCGCGTCGTCAGCGTATAGTCCGCCGTTGCTCACTGTGCTTGCACACGAGGCGAGGCGGATTCGTTCTTAGTCCATTAGAAATCCTCTTCGAAGTTGACCGTGCCTTCAATGCCCATCTGGTACGACGAAACAGTGCGCTCAAAGAAGTTGGAGAGCTGCTGTACGTCTTGCAGTTCCATGAATGCGAATGGATTGGATGCGCCGTAGCGAGGAGCAAAGCCGAGCATTGCCATGCGTTGGTCGGCAACGAACTCGAGGTACTCGCGCGTGTCGGCAAGTGACATGCCCGTGACGCCCTCTGACAGCAGGTCTTCGGCGAACAAGTATTCGCAGTCGACGGCCTCACCGATCATGTCGCTGATGCGCTGGTTCATGTCGTCGTCGAACAGGTCAGGCTCTTCGGCGCGAACGGTTTCGACGACTTCGAGAGCGAAGTTCATGTGCCCGCTCTCATCGCGAAACACCCAGTTGGTGCCATCGGCTAGACCGTTGAGCAGACCCTTGGAACGCAAGAAGTAGACGTACGCAAACGCTGCGAAGAAGAACAGGCCTTCGATGCAGGTTGCAAAGCAGATGAGGTTCATCAGGAACTGACGACGCTCGTCTTTGGTGTTGAGTTCGTCGACACCGTTCAGGCTGCCCATGTACTTGAAGCAGAAGTCAGCCTTTTGCTTGATCGAAGGAATGTTCTCGACCGCAGCAAACGCAGCTTCGCGTTCAGCCATGTCAGGGATGTAGTTGTCGAGCAGCGTGAGATAGAACTGCACGTGCAGCGCTTCTTCGTAAAGCTGGCGTGACAAGTACATGCGAGCTTCGGGTGCGTTGATGTGCTGGTACAGGTTGAGGACCAGGTTGTTCGCAACGATCGAATCGCCTGTGGCAAAGAACGCAACGAGACGATTCACCAAGTGGCGCTCAGCCGGGGTGATCTTGTTGTCAAGATCGTTCAAGTCAGTACTGAAGTCGATTTCGTCGACGGTCCACGTGTTCTTAATTGCGTCGCGGTACATGTCAAAGAACTGCGGGTACCGCATGGGGCGCAGCGTCAGATCAAAGCCGGGGTCCAAAATGTTGCCCGGACGAGTTGACGGCTCAGCAGCTGGGGTGGTGGTCTGCGCAGGACGAGCTTCGGCTGCTGCGCCAAAGCCAACGGCAGCGCCACCGGCTGGGTTATCGAACGCGGGGTCGGTAAGTGCCATTAGTCGCAGGCCTCGCAGGTCTCAGGGTTCTCAAGCGAGCAGGCGACAGCGTCCTGGTCGCTGAACCGGTTGGTCGCTGTTGCTTGATTGATGCGGGTAGCGGCACGGCTTCGCAGGTAATACGTGGTCTTGAGACCGGCTTTCCATGCGTGCAGGTACATGGAGCTGAGCTTGCCGATCGTCGGCGTCTCCATGAACAGGTTGAGCGACTGGCTCTGATCGATGAACGCACCTCGCTGAGCAGCCATGTCGATCAGTGAGCGCATGGGGACCTCCCACGCCGTGCGGTACAGATCCTTGAGGTCTTGGGGAATGCCGTCGACGTCTTGGATGCTGCCTTCAGCAGCCTTGATTGCGCCGATCATGTCGGTGGTCCACAAGCCACGAGCTTGCAGGTCGCGCACGAGGTAATGGTTGATCTGAATGAATTCACCCGAAAGCGTTTCACGCTTGAACAGGTTTGATACCTGGGGCTCAATGCACTCGAAACAGCCAGAGATCGAGGCGATCGTTGCTGTTGGGGCAATGGCGATCATGAGTGAGTTGCGCAGGCCATGCTCGGCAATGCGCGCTTTGAGTGCCTCAAAGCGCTCTGGTTGAGCTGGCTGGATTGTGGCGCCGTCGGCGTCTTGCCATAGGTCGTACTGCAGCTGACCTTGGGCCGCACGGGTGTGCTCGTAGGCAGGGTGTGGTCCGTTCTTCTCGGCGAGATCGCACGATGTCGACAACGCCCAGTAGTAGATCTCTTCTTGGATCCGGGTGGACAGTTCGAGCGCCTCAGGCGAGTCGAACGGCAACCGAAGCTGGAAGAACACGTCTTGCAAACCCATGACGCCGAGTCCTATGGGGCGCCACGATGCGTTTGACGTGCCAGCTTCGTCGGTGGGGTAGAAGTTGATGTCGATCACGCGGTCAAGGAACGGAACCGCAGTGCGGACCACTTCGCCGAGCTTGTCAAAGTCAAAGCCGGAACCGTCGGCGTGCACGAAACGACTGAGGTTGACTGAACCCAGGTTGCAGACTGCGGTTTCGGCTTGATTCGTGACCTCGAGAATTTCGGTGCACAGGTTTGATAGGTGAACAACCCGAGGCGCTTCGCCGGTAGCTGCTGGTGCGCCCGTTTGGTTGCACTTGCTATTTGAGGCGTCTTTGAAGGTCATCCAGCCGTTGCCGGTTTGGGCAAGCGTGCGCATCATGCGGCTGTAGAGATCGCGGGCTGAAACCTGCTTTTCGTACAGGCCGCCTTCTTCGGCTTCGATGTATGCCCGTTCGAATTCGCTGCCGAACATGTCAACGAAGTGGGGGACCTTCTTGGGATCGAACAGCGACCACTGCCAGTCCTTTTCGACTCGCTCCATGAACAGGTCAGGAACCCAGTTCGCCAGGTTGAGGTGATGCGTGCGGCGGCTCTCGTCGCCGGTGTTATCACGAAGCTCAAGGAACTCGTAGATGTCGGCGTGCCAGCTCTCGACGTAGACGCATGCCGCGCCTTTGCGCTTGCCACCTTGGTTCACGGCTTGGACTGATGAATCCAGCGTCTTAAGCCAAGGAACGATGCCGTTAGAGAGACCGTTGGTGCCCTTGATGAGTGAGCCGCGGCTGCGGATGCGGCTGTAGCTCAGGCCAATGCCGCCGGCATGCTTGGAGAGGCGAGCCACATCGGTGTAGCGCTTGTAGATGCTCTCAAGGCTGTCTTCGGGTGAGTCGAGCAAGTAGCACGATGACATCTGCGGGTGGGCGGTGCCGGAGTTAAACAGTGTTGGTGTGGAGGTCAGGTACTCAAGCGACGAGAGAAGGTTGTAGAACGTGATCGCTTCGTCTGCGGTCGTGGCGAGGCCGCACGCGACCCGCAAGAAGAAGTACTGCGGTGTTTCAAGGACGTGGCGCTTCTCAGGGTGGCGAAGCAGGTAGCGGTCATACACCGTGCGCAGGCCAAAGAACTCGAACAGCTTGTCGCGGTCGTGGTCGATGGCTTCGTTGAAGAGCGGGGCATTCGCTTCGATGAAGTCAGCGGTCTGATCGTTGATCAGGCCAACGAGGCGGCCTGCAGCGATCGACTGTGAGAACTTCTTGATGTTCTCGTTGCGCAGCTCTTCGTGAATGTATGTGGCGAGCAGGCGGCCAGCGAGTTTGGAGTAATTCGGCTCTTCGATGATGTTAGATGAGGCAGTACGGATAGCGAGCTCATCGAGCTCGACCGTGGTCGCACCATCATGTAAGCCACTGATCGTGCGAGTTGCGACTCGCATGGCGTCGACGCCGTCAAGGCCATCAGCGCAACGCTCGATACGAGTCACGATCTTCATTGGGTCGACGGGTTCAAAGCTTCCGTCTCGTTTGCGCACTCGCATCTTTGGTGTGGGCAGCGTTGGTGCCCCTTGACTGGCGTCGTGCAGAATTTCGATGCCGTCGTCGACACCTGCAGTGTTGTTTGCGGTGCCGGTAGTGGTCTCGGTGAGTGCCACGTTGTCTCCCTGAGTAGTTTTCGAGTCGCTCGGATTCGGTGCTGGTTCTGCGTGGTGTTCGCGTGGCCAGTACTAATTGCAGCGAGTTACTCGCAAGCCCTGAAATGTCGTTTCCCTACGCCGGACCAAAAAGACCGGCTCACGGTCGTGAGCGTGCTGGCGTGGTCCCCAGGCCAGAGTCTGCGAGGATCCTGGATCTCTAGAAAAGTTGCCAACTGCTCAGTCAGTTCCTCGAGTAGTCCCGTTTTCGTCCTCGGGTCTGACTGTTGCAACCGCCCCGCTGTGTGTTACGAAGATGTACTTCCGGTTACGGAATTACGTCGACGTAATTACAGCAGGGGTACTATTCAATCGCCTCGGAGCGTCAAATGTCAAGGGTGTAGTTCGATAATTGTAATTTGTTTGGGAATTTGGGAGCACCTGCGAGGCAATCACTCAACTTTCTCGAACGAATTTGTTTGCGATTTTGGAACAACAGACCGGTTCGAAACCACAACTAGGGTGCGACGTCATGAACGATGAATTGACCACGGCCACACCACCAACTCCATCCCCGAAGTCAGCATCGCCACAGACCGGGTTGCCAGCGTCGGCCCCAGCCCCGATTCGGTTTGGCATTCTTGGGGCAGCTCGGATCGCCCCGAAAGCTCTGGTGGAACCAGCGGCGAAACTGAGCACCGCCGTCGTCAGCCGTATTGCGGCTCGCGATCGTGATCGCGCCGAAGCATTCGCAGCCGCGCATGACATTGAGAACGTTGCGGCGAGTTACGCCGAGGTCATCGCCGCCGTCGACGTCGACGTCGTCTACAACCCGCTGCCAATGTCGCTGCACGCCGAGTGGACCATCGCCGCACTTCGCGCTGGGAAACATGTTTTCTGCGAGAAGCCGTTTGCCTCGAATGCAGCTGAGGCCCGTGAGATGGTCCGGGTGGCCGCCGACGAAGGCCTCGTACTCGGTGAGGCGTTCCACTACCGCTACCACCCAATGTTCTTGCGGATTCTCGACGAGATTGCCAGTGGGCGCATTGGCACGATCGAACGCGTCGAAGGCGTGTTCACCGTGCCCATCGCAAAGCCTGACTTGCGCTGGGACTACGCAACCTCAGGCGGTTCACTAATGGACCTTGGGTGTTATCCAATGAGCTGGGTTCGCCATGTCACCGGCGAAGAGCCCACGGTTGTTTCCGCCGAGGCGATTGAGGATCCCGAAAAAATCGACGCCGCGATCACGTGTGAGCTGTCGTTCCCCTCGGGCGCCACCGGTTCGGTTGCGAGCGCGATGCAGGGCGACCGGGCGATACGGCTAACCATCGTTGGCTCAGACGGCTCGATCCACGCCGAGAATCCCATGGCGCCACAAATGGGCAACCAGCTCACGATCACCACGGCGCAAGGGACAACCTCTGGGCCTATCGATGCTGGCATCAGTTATGACCACATGTTGCGGGCGTTCGTCGACCATGTGTCGCTGGGTGCGCCCTTCCCGACGAGCGGCCAAGACTCGATCAACAACATGGCGGCAATCGACGCCGTGTACACCGCCGCCGGCCTACCGCTGCGAGGCGAGACGTCATAGGTCGGACGGCCCAGGCTTGCTGTCGGAAGCAGGGTTTGCGGTCGAGTAGACGCCGTGACTACCGCGCTCGTGCAGGCAGAGCTGGCGTGCTTTTGTAGTAAGAGACCGTGGTGGGAGACCGGGGTTACGAAACGGCAGGGTTCGGTGCCGTTGACACAAACAGGCCTAGGGCATGACCACGGGTTTGCACCGTACGCCACGTCACCAGATCCAGCCCGCTCGCAGCGAGTGCGGCTGCGTCGTTTGCTGGAAAGCCGACGACAACCGTTGGGGCGAACGAATGAACACGGGCGCCGAGCTTCTCCAAGAAGTCAGATGAGGTCAGCGCCACACTCTTGCGCCAGTTTGGTTCCGCACGTTCATAGGGCGGGTTGACCACGATGAGGTCAAACATTTCTGCCTCGACGGCGCCAAACATGTCGCCATGACGAACGTCGACGTCGAGCCCCTCACAATTCTGGGCAGCACAGTTCACCGCAGCTGCATCTATGTCGGTCGCCACAACGGCGAGACCGAGCCGAGCCATGGTCGCGGCGAGCAGGCCACTGCCTGTCCCCACATCGAGCGCACGTCGAGCGCCTGGCGTCCACTCAGTAACCACGTCGGCTAGCTGGTCGGCAAACGCCACGCCGGACAGGTGGCGCACCGGATCGAAAACGCCTCGACGCACCACAAACTCGTGGCCGTCGAAAACGAAACTGCGGGAGCGCACGTTGCCAGTGTCGCACTGCGATGGCGAGACGCGCCACACCTCACACGATCGCTAGCTGACCAGGGCTGGTAGGGCAGAACACCCAGGTTTGATCAGCGAGGTCCGGGTTGACCCGTGTCATAGAGCACCCGGCCACAACAAATTCCCCAGCACAATTTGGGGGCAATCCCTGTGTTGGCTCAGGCGGGCTGTGTCGATACTTATCTGATGCCTGCTACCACCGAAGAAGCACCTGCGACGGTTCCTTCCACCAATGCACCATCGCCAGACGATATGTCGCCACAGACCGATGACTCCAACCGACTACCGCCGAGGCCGACAGGTCAGCGAGCCCCGACCGAAAGCCGTACAATGCTCACGGCGCTGAGGTGGCTTGCCGTCGGCGCCATGACGCCGCTCGGGTTTGCGGGCCTCGCCCTTTTGTTAACCATCGCGACAATCAAGGATTCCACCGACGAGTACGCGGGATTGACGTTTTTAGTCACGGTGCCCATTGGCTATGTGGTGGGCATTGTGTTCGCGATGATTACGGCCCGACGTGCGGAGATACAGAGCAAGAGCATCAACGACTTGTTGACACGAACCGAGCTGGTCTTCCTGGGCGTCGTGCTTCACGTCGTAGTGGTCGTAACGCTGCAGTTCGTGTTCGAAACCTACGCCTAACCGTCGAAGCACACCGACTGCGGCAAACGCACCAACCGAACCGTCGATTTCGGCGACATAGATGTGAGGCGCTGGCGTGCCATCTGGCAGCGCTGTCATCTCGAGGTTCTTGCGCCAATATTCGGTACGCAGGTCAAGGTCCATTGCATCGAGACAATCATCTCGGACAATGCCCCGGTACGCCTTTTGCCAACCAAACGTATGTGCCACCGCAATTGCGACAGCGTCGTCGACGGTCGCGTCTCGGACGGATACTTCGGCCATACACCACTATCGCGCAGGCTCAGTTGTGACTGGGCTGAAATTACTGGCCGTCGCCGTCATCAATCTTCACGGGCGGTCCGACGGTGCTGCGGCTAATCAACCCACGTATACGTCAGCTCAGACCGGCAGCACAGCGTTAGGCTCGACCGGATATGAGTGAGCTTGCAAAGGCGTATGTGCCGGTCGACGCTGAAGCGGCGGTGGCCGCCAAATGGGACGCAGCGCAGGCGTTTCATGCCGAGCCGGGCGCTGCAAATGCAGATGCCTACTCCGTCGTCATCCCGCCCCCGAACGTCACCGCGGCGCTGCATCTGGGGCATGCACTGAACAACACGCTGCAAGACGTGCTGATTCGGTTCAACCGCATGAAGGGACGCTCGACGTTGTGGATGCCAGGCACCGACCATGCTGGCATCGCGACACAGTCGGTTGTCGAGAAACGGTTGCTTGCAAACGGCGTGAAGCGCCTTGAGATGGGCCGCGCGGCGTTCGTGGAGAAGACTCAAGAGTGGAAGGACGAATATGAAGCCGTCATCCTTGAACAGCTCAAGGCCATGGGTGCTTCGTGTGACTGGGGCCGCACCCGCTTCACTATGGACGACATGTGTGCAACCGCCGTGCGACACGCGTTCTTTCGTTTCTTCCAAGACGGCCTGATCTATCGGGGCAAACGGCTCGTCAACTGGGACCCCGCCACTCGAACTGCGCTGTCCGACGATGAGGTCGAGATGGAAGACGTCGACGGACACATGTGGTATCTCGACTATCCACTCGCCGACGGCAGCGGTCACGTCACCGTGGCAACGACCCGACCCGAAACGATGCTTGGCGACACCGCAGTTGCGGTGAACCCCGACGACCCACAAGCCGAAGCCGTGGTCGGCAAGCACATCACGCTGCCGATCGTGGGACGCACGATCCCGATCGTGGCCGACGACTATGTCGTTATGGCCGACCCCGAGGGCGACGCCAAAGCGCAGTACGCCAGCGGCTTCCTCAAGGTCACGCCCGCGCATGACCCAAACGATTGGGACATTGGCCTTCGACACGAGCTCCCCGTCATCAACGTGATGGGTCCCGACGGTGCCATCAGCGATCAGTACGGGTGGGACGACGTCAGCGACGAAGCCCGCCAGTTCGTTGGCATGAGCCGAGAAGACGCCCGCACCGCAATCGTTGCATGGTTCGAAGCCAACGGTCTGCTGTCCGAGGTCCGCGACTACTCCCACTCGGTTGGCCATAGCTACCGATCACATGTGCCGATCGAACCGTGGCTGAGTGACCAGTGGTACGTGGCCGTTACCGACGACCGGTTACGCGGGTCAGCGCTACGAGCGCAGCCAACTAATCAAGCTCCCGAACTCCCCGCGGGTGTGCCCGACCGATCACCTGAGACCACCGGCGACGGCGGCATGCGGTTCCATCCCGAACGCTATGCCCGCACGTTCTACTCATGGCACGACAACATTCGCGACTGGTGCATCAGCCGTCAGCTGTGGTGGGGCCATCAGATTCCCGTGTGGACCCGCCTGGTCGCCGAGGGCGAGACGTCAGCGATCGTCACCGAAGCCCTTGAACGAGTTGGCCTCGACGAAGCGGTCGCCCTGGATAGCGAGTGGAAGGCGATGGGCGCCGCCCATACCGCCCGACGGATTACCGCCGAAGAGATCGAAGAGGCCGTCTGCATCCCACCCGACGCAACGCTTCGTCGATCCGACGCGCCAAATGCCACCGGCGAAGTCGATCTGGTCGCCGCGGTCGAGGCGCAAGGCTTCACGCGCGACCACGACGTGCTCGACACCTGGTTCTCGTCTGGCCTCTGGCCGCTATCGACCATGGGCTGGCCGTTTCCCGAGGACTATCCCGAAACCGTTGGGCTACTCGAGACATTCAACCCCACCTCGGTATTGGCGACCGCACGCGAGATCATCACGCTGTGGGTGAGCCGCATGGTCATGTTCAACCGCTACTTCTTAGACGGCCAGCTGCCATACACCGACGTCTTCATCCACGCCATGATTCAAGACGGCCACGGCCAGAAGATGTCCAAGAGCCTCGGCAACGGCGTTGACCCGCGCGACATCATTCACAGCCATGGTGCCGATGCAATGCGTTACACGCTCGTGCAAATGACGACCGACACCCAAGACGTCCGCATGCCGGTCGACATGGTCTGCGCGCACACCGGCGAGTCGTTCACGCCCGAGTACATCACGACCGCTGCTGGACATACCGTGGCCGCGCCGATCCAGACCTCACCCGCCGATGCGTCAAAGAAGATGGTGAGCGCCTACGGCGTCGCGATGGGCCTTGAAACACCAACCGATGAAATGCCAGCGGCACGTAACACGTCGTCAAAGTTCGACATCGGCCGCAACTTCTCCAACAAGATCTGGAACGCGACTCGCTTCGCTCTCGGTCGACTTGAGGGCACCGACAACACCGGCCGAGTCGTTGAGCTCGGTCAGGCGCGATTCGCAGACCGGTGGATCCTTGCTCGACTGCACGAGACGGTCGCCTCGCTCGAAGCCTCGATTGACGCGTTCCACTTCAACGAGATTGCGAACACGTTGTACGACTTCGTTTGGCGAGACGTGTGCGACCGCTACCTCGAAGCCGTCAAGTCCACGATCGACGACGACCCCAACCAGCAGGTTGTGCTTGGGGCAGTACTCGACGCCGTGCTCCGAATCTTGCACCCGGTGTGTCCCTTTGTCACCGAGACGCTCTGGCCGCACGTGTCGAGCGTGCGCTCGGGTGAGATCAACGGCATTGCACTGCCAGCGTCTGAGTTGCTTGCAACCGCAACATGGCCTGTCGTGAGTAACGACACAGCCGATGCAACCGTTATTGCCGAGTTCGAGCGCGCCGACGCACTCGTTGCGGCCATTCGTGTTGTGCGGTCCGAGCAGCAGGTCAAGCCGCGGCGCTTGATCACCATGCACATTCCAATGCCTCTGTCGCCGCTCATCGCCATCGCCGATGGTTACGTCGAGTCGCTCGCCGCTGTTGCCCGAGTCGAGATAGGCGAAGCCCCAACAGGTGCGAGTCCTCTCGTGTTCGAAGGAAAACAGCTGGGATTGTCTGACATGGTCGACGCAGCCGACGCGGGCGCTGAGACCGAACGATTGCAAAAGAAGGTCGACGAGCTTCGAGGCCAGATCGGCGGTTTGCAGGGTCGGCTATCCAACAAGGGCTACGTCGACAACGCACCTGCTCATCTCGTCGAAGAGACCAAGGCCAACCTTGCCGCCCTAGAAGCTGACCTTGCTGCGACCGAAGCAGCCCTTGCTGCTCTGCCGAGCAGCTAGGTAGTTGTGTAGCTGTGGAAGGCTGCCCAACGATCGACCGTGTGGCTTCACCGCTACATTGGCGCCATGAGAGTTATCCGAGTCGGTGGCGTCGAAGAACCGTTCAACCTGCCCTGGCTTCTCGCGTTCGAAGACAACGCGTTCGCTGATCTTGGCGCAGAAGTTACCTTCACAAATTTTGAGGGCGGCACGGGTGCGCTGGTCACTGGTCTCGAAGACGCCATGATCGATCTCGGCACGCTGCTGACCGAGGGTGGTGTCACCGCGATTGCTCGAGGTAGCGGTGTTCAACTGCACAGCGCATTCACGTCGACCCCACTGCGCTGGGGGATCCACGTTGCAGCCAAGGCTGACCAGAAAAAGGTCAGCGAGCTCAAGGGCAAGAAGTTCGCGATCTCGCGCTACGGGTCGGGCAGCGAATTGATGGCACACGTGCTTGCCGACAATCAAGGGTGGAAGCTCAAAGACAGCCAGTTCGTTCCCGTAGGTGGTCTCGCTGGCGCTGTTACGGCGTTGCCGAAGCGCAAAGCGCACATCTTCTTGTGGGAGCGCTTCATCACAGCTCCATTGGTGAAGCAGGGCATCTTCAAACGAGTTGGCGAACTCCCAACACCGTGGCCAGCGTTCTACACCGCGGCTCGACCTGGACTGTTAGCCAGCGATGGGCCGCTCATCGATGACATCGTGGCAATCGTGTTGGGCTACGCACAGCAGCTCAAACACGATCCCGACGCAGCGATCGACCTGATCGTTGACCGATACGACATGGCACGGCGAGACGCTCGTGCATGGCTCACCGGCGTTGACTGGCCGACAACACCTTTCGTGGACACCGACGTGCTTGATTCAGTCATGACACGCATGGTTGAACTCGGACGCATCGAAGCACCCGTTCCCGTGACCGAGTTGTACTAGCGGTTGCAGTAGCGGTTCGCTGCGACGGTCACGCCCTTGCGGCCAGGTCGACGACAACGTCGCCGACTTCGGTGCCCGCCCGGTTTGTCAGCGGCGCATGCACCGACAGGGGTTCGGCCAGCACACCAAGGTGATGCAGTAGCGCGGCGGCCGCCTCGTCGACGCCTCGATGGGCGCCGTCTTCGCATTTAAGCGCAAACCCAATACCGCGACTTGGTAACGCTCCCATCGAAACGCCCTCGGCGCCACCTTTGATGATCAATGGCTCGGTGGCTGCCTTGGTGAGGACATGGGAGCCTCGACCAGTGCCTGACACGAGAAACGATCGGCTCGGCAACGCGTCAACCACTCGCGCTGCCGCGGCCTTGAAGATCGCCGGTATGGCAGACGGCGTGACGAGCCTTGCCATCGCTTGCGCCAGGTTGGTTAGTGGGAATTGGTACACGGGTATGCCACAACCGTCGATAACGGGCGTCTGTGACCCAAGATCAACGCCGGTCATTAGCGCTTGCGCATCGCGCACATGTCGTTGCACGCCGTGTTGGGGGTCGAGGTAGCCGGGCAGCGCAAAGTCAGGGTCGGCTTGCAAGTATCGAGCGAGGGTCAAGAAGCCGCTGTGTTTGCCTGAACAGCAGTTGTGGATCGCCGTTGGTGTGTCGCCGCTGCGATACAGGTCGTGGGTGGCATCCAGGCTGATTGGATCCGACGGCCCGCATTCCAGATCATCGATCGAGAATCCGATTCGATTGAGCCACGAACCCACCGCCTGCACGTGGGCGGGTTCGGCGCTGTGGCTTGCCGCCGCCAGCGCAATTTCATCGTCGCTCAAATCGAACTCGGCAGCAGCACCCAAGGCGATTATGGGCAGTACCTGGATTGACTTGATTGCTGATCGAGGCATGGTTAGTCGGTCGGCATTACCCCACGTGGTCACAGCGCCATCAGCAGTGGCAACGACACCGTGCACGTGATGAAGCGATTCGTTCATGGCGCCGCGTCGAATGTGCACTGCGATCGGATCGTTCTGTGCTGGTTGTTCTGACATTGAGCGAGATGGTAGGCCGGTTCTGCCGTTTAACAGTCAACGAACAGTCACCGACCAGTCAATGACCCTGACACAGTCGATGGCATACACAATGGCGATGCCATGAGCGATCGGCTGCGCAGAGCAGAAGATCGCTTGGACAAGACGCTAGGGCGCTGCGATGAGCTCGACATCGCTGACCGTGCCGTCGAGCCACTCAATCTTGGCAACGATCGACTGGGCGCGGAGGTCGCCTGGCGCGACGACTTCGTAGACAGCGAGCACGTCGGCAACGTCGGTCAGGTCGGCCCAGCTCGGGGCAAGCCCCCCATCGCGAATGTTGTCCCGCTCAGAAATATCGAACCACACCCGACGGCCTGGGTAGTCACCCGGGCACTCCGTCTCGAGTACTACGACTCGGCTGTCGAAGTCCGCACCGGCCCGCTCGACTCGCCGGGTGTCGCTGACCTCGATGTCAACGATCCGGTCGAGTTCAACGCCTGGTCGCAGGGCCCGCGCCAAACCGGTTGTTGTATCGGCATACAGGGTGGAGGCTCCGCACGCTGGCTCTGCGCCGAGCGTGTCACCGACGTACCACGTGCTCGTGCCGTCGAGGCTGGTGCCAAGTGGGTTGTCCCAATCGACCTGAATTTGCGGATCGGCTGACTCGACGAATTGCGGATCGGCGGCAAGGTCATAACGAAACAGCCGAACGTTATCGGCATCAAGATTGATACCGATGCCGCCACCGCCGCCACCGCCGCTTCCACCGAGGCCAACGAGGTGTCCATCGGTGCTTAGAGCGAAGAATTGATAGCGAGCCGACTCCGGCTCATCTGCCCCGATGGGGGTGAAGAATGTGCCCAGATGATGGCCATCGACGATGATGCCGTCGTCCTGGATTCGTCCCACCGTCGGGTTGGTGTTCTGCACGCAGCCGTTTCGCCAAGCGATCAGGCCATCGGGACCAAAACGGACGTCGCTGATCGACGCCATAAGGACACCATCGGGACCGAGTGCCAACCGCGATCCTGACTCGTCGCTGACTTCGAGAGTTCTGGCGGTCAGCGATCCCTCGCAACCGATCCTGCCATTGGGGTCGTCGATCGATCGATAGGTGTACCGACCATCAGGAGAAGTGAATGATGATCCAGGGAACTGCTCGCCATCGAGTTTTAGAAGGCTCTCGGTGCCGAGGACCTCCCCGGTCAGCAAAGAGATCTCGCGGTGATCGAAGCGAGTTGACTGAAACGGATCATCAGCCTGCGAATCCAAGATCACCAGGACCTGCACGGTCGTGCTTGAAACGAATCGCACCATCGTTGGTCGCCTCTCGCCGGCGGACACGACGACTTCTGCGGCTGAGCTCGCGCCCACGATGGTTCCTTGCCCATCGATCGGGGCGTGCTGCACGAAGTAGCGGCGCTCGGCTTCGGGTCCGCACGACCACAAGATCGCTGCTGCGTTGTCGTCGAACACCATCTGGTTGACCACGCCCGCAATCTCGAGGCCTGCCGTTGCTAGGGCGAGCTGGTCGTCTTCGGCGCTTGCGAGAACATCGATTGCGATGAGCGACTCGGTCGCTTCGCCATCACATTCGGGGGCGTCGTTCCACGGATCCCTCACGCCGATGAAGGCAGCGCCGCCGTCGTGAGAAATGCCGAGCAGAGCGCCGGACGTAACGCTTGGCAGAGCAGCCGTAGCGGGGTTGGCGCTCTCTGTTTCGGCTGGCTCGGGGACAACAGCGGTGGCGTCTGGGCCCGGTGTGGGCGGCGCAACTTCGGCTCGCGTGTCAGCGGCGTCGACTGGCGTTGGTTCGGACGTTGTTTGGTTGGCGTCTGCCTGCTCGGTCGTTGATTGTTCGGTCGCTGATAGTTCAGTTGTTGATTTTTCGGACGCCGTCTGGTTGACCGTTGTGGTACCGGAGCAGCCGAACAGAACGAATCCGAGTACGACAAATCCAAGCAACATCACCCGAACTGGGATGAGGTCACACGTGAACTGATAGAGCGAAGACCCCGCCGAGGGTACGTCTTGCATTACTTCAGAGTAGACGTCTGTCGCGCCCTCGTGTTGGCGTCTTTGCTCGGATGAACGATTTCCCCTGCGGTAGTCTCACTGACTCTCGCAATTGAGCGCAGGGTGACGGGCGTGTTTGAGCAGCACTAGCCATTCACGAGTCGGCTGGCTCTCACGTCGTCGCTGTAACGGAAGGCGATGTTGGCTGAGCACAGGCGCCAGTAGCTAGCTGATACGTGGCTTACCGCTAGCGGCGGAGAGAGAAGCGCACGCCAGATACGACGACGACCATGAGCAAGAGTCCAGCGCCGATGACACCCAACAAAAGGCGATTTGGTCCACCCGATGTTGTTGTTGGCCTCACAACCACGACGCCCGATGCGTTGTCGTCGTCTTCTTGACCGGCGGCGGTGCCGGGGTCGTCGGGCTGTTCTGAATCTGCACCGACCTGAGAGCCACCTGGCTCGGCCGTTGGGGACGTGGCAGATGTTGGCGTTGGTACTGGAGCCGCCACTGTGACGGTACATGTTGTGGTGAACGGGGTTTCGTCGAGGAGTTCACCGGTCAGCACAAGCTCATAGGTTCCGCTCGTGAGCGGATCGCTGAGCTCTATCTCAATGACACCTGATGCGGCGACGCTGCCACTACCGATCGTTCCTTCGATGTCGGCCTGAACATTTGAGCTAGAAATCAGCGCGGCCACGTCACTCGGAAGCGAGACGGTCAACTCGGTGGTGTCAGCTGAAACGGAAGGGCAGTCGAGCACGTTGTCGAGACTTGCATCGGTAGTTTCTTCTGTGGGTTCTGGCGTTGGCGTCAAGGAGGGTTCAGGCGTTTGGGTAGGCTCCGGCGTCGGCGGTACCGCAGTTGGTGCTGGTTGCTGCACCGGAGCGGGTCGGGCAGTTGCGGTTGCTGTGGGCTCAGCTGTTGCGGTGGGTTGCGCGGTCGGCGTTGCTGTTGGAGCGGTGAAGAGTGGTGTCGCCGTGGGCGGGACGGTGGGCGCAGCGAACAACGGAATGGGTGTCGGGTCGACGGGTGGGCCCGCAAAGATCGACGTGGGCGATGGAACCGGCGTCGCTGGCTGCGCGCCAAACAGGTCCACTGTTGGGGTAGCGGTTGGTTGCTGAGCAATCGCTGTTGCTTCGCCGAGCCCTGCGGTGGCCAAGAGCGTCACGAACGCTAAGAACGCGCCAATGCCAGCAGCACCGGCCAGTATCGCCCTCAACCTTGCCCGTGCTAGCACAGCCCCTCCAAGGCATCAGGATAGATTGACTGCGTCACAGGTTGGCGAGATGCATAGTTTCGTTAAAGCTCCGTAGTGACCAAAGCCCACGGGACGCCGAAGCTTGAACACGGGTCAGCCCGCTGTAATCGGGATGAAGATCGTTCGGTCCGGGAACGAAACCCAACACGGTGCTCACAAACGTCGTTGTCACCATGCCATGGCAAAAGACTGCCACGGTCTTGCCTTGATGATCGGCAGCGACCTTTGTGAACGCACGCATCACTCGTTCGTTAAAGGCAACTCGGCCCTCCGGGGCGTAGAGGTAATCGGGGTCGGCGTTGATCTTGTCAACAAAGAAGTCCATGTTCTCTTCGCTGCGCATGTACGCACCGGCCTGCCACCCTGCTTCTTTCAAGTCGTCGTCAAGCTCTGGTTCAAGTCCAAGCATCTCGCAGAGCGGCAGGGCCGTTTGGTGCGCTCGCACCATAGGGCTGGCGACGATGTGATCGATCTGCTCATTGCGCAGGTATTCGCCGATCGCCGTGGCTTGCTTGAGTCCAAGCTCACTAAGCGGAGGGTCGCCGTGACCGCCAGTCTTCGACTCGTCGTGTGGCTGTCCGTGGCGAATGACAAGGATGTTCATAGTTCTTGGAGTCCAATCTCACGGGCGCGGTCGCCAATCGCACCAATGAAACGGTCCGCTTCTCCCGACTGATCCAGGATGGTATGGGAGATATTCATGCGTTCATCACTTGTTGTGAGATGGACGAGACGCTTGCGTAGTAGCGCTTCGGTGTAGTCAGCCCACTGCAACGTGATGTCGGTTCGATCGAGTGCATGTTCGAGGGGGCCAATCCTCTTCACTATGCCGCCGCCTCGTTTTGCGAAAAGCAAAACCCGGTTCTCGGTCAGTACCAACCATTGATCCCCGAGAAGTCGTCCCGGCCCGAGCGTGTTGGTCAGTCCGTACCGCTCTCGATAGCGACCCACGATATTTTGATGACCGGTCGCTGGCCCTTTGGCACCCTTGAGCGCTAGGACCGATTCAATCCGTACGTCAGGCGCAATTCGATTCTGAAATCGTTTGCGCTGGCGGTCATTCGTGGTCACCAAGGTCGAACGTAGTAGCTCAGCGTGCGCGATCTCGAAGTTGTACCGCAATTTCAGGACCGACAAGCCCGCGCAGTTCGGCATGGAGCGACTCTGCGACCGTTTGCTCACCAATGAACGCAGAGGCAAGTTCTGCATCAGCGCCGGATTCGTTTGTGCAACACCAGGCCATTGCCTCCCGGCCGCCATCCCAGTCGTGACGTTTCCATGGACGAAGTGTCTTGGTTCCGTCGCCGTGATCGTCGACCTTGAGCGGCGCCTGCCAGCAGATTGATGGTTTGTACTCCAACGGGTTCTCATCATCTTCGACGGCGGCCAAGTGCAGGGCACAGCCTTCGCCGCCCGCAAAGCCGGGTCGATTGTGGAAGATGCATGCGCCGTCAACAACGCGGGTGTTCGAGCGGCTCTCGTCGTTGAATACGCCTTCGGTTTCAGCAACATCTGCAAATTGAAAGATGCCGGGGTCAAGCGTCATGCCGAGCGCTGCCACCCGAAGTGCCTCGTCTTCGTCGATCATTTGGGCGCCGACCGAGCAACAGCCTTGATTGAGTTCTGCCGACGGGCGTTCCAGGATTCCTTGACAACCATTGCCCCAGATGCAGGTCCAGTTTGAGTCGATGAAATCCACATCGACTCGCCAGGTGGTGCCATCAACGGGATCTACATATTCTGCGAAGTTTGCATCCGGGCTGAGGGCGTCGTGTGTCATCAGGTTGAACTCTATGCGCCTGCTGATCCAAGACTGCCCGTGCACGATGGTGCTTGCGGCCACACCAACCTGTGTGAGCTGCGCAGCCTGAGTCGCTACTGCGCAGTGAGGACGAAGTCGCGGGTGTGTCCAATGCTGGTGTAGCCCAACTTCTGGTACCAACGCAGCGGCCAGTCGTCGTGGTTGGCGACGAGAAACGAGAGGGAGCAGTTGGCCTGCTGCACGCGTCGTTGAGCTTCGGCCATGACCGCATCAGCGAAGCCGCGACCTCGGAAGTCTTGATGGGTGTACAGGCTTTCGATCTGTGCGATTCGCTCAGCCGAATCGACGAAGACGTTAACGCGAGCTGCAATCGTGTCGCCATCGAACGCCGCCAGCAGGGTGGTGTCGGCACCCTGCGAGTACAACCGGGCCCGGCCGGCGAGCTGGGCAATTTCGTCGTCGCTAGCGGTTGGCAGATCGGTCCGCCAGTCACGGGTGACGGCCCGCCGTAGATCTTCAACTGACACCGCCCGGACCTCGTGCGCGGGTGGCTCGGCGATGGGGTGGTCGCCCGCGTCGATCATGGTGACGAGCGTGGTGTGTTTGTAACCGGCAGCGACGAACTCTGTAGCCACCGCCAATCCGACCTCGTCGTCATCGACGGACACATGTCGGTGGGTTAGGCCAGCGCCGCCCAGAATCTCATCGCCTGCGTCAAAGATTGCGTCGGCTGAAACAGCTGACTTGACGACAATCCGGTTGTGATCGTACGAGTTGGGGAAGTCGGTTTGCAGCAGCGCGTAGCCCCACGGCAGATCGATCACGCTCGTGGCTTGGGCTTTGGCAAACCGGTCTGCGAACGCATCGATGCGCTCGTTGTCAGAACGCATTGCAGACGGTGCCATGAGATGACGCTAGTGCTCGCCTCAACTCCTACGTTTTCGGGAGCGAATCCAGCGACGGTCGCGGGTTCTGTTCCCGAGAACAGGTGGGAATCGCAGCGGCTGTTGCACGAACCACTAGGCGATGAATCGGCCGATGAGAAGCGCTAGTACGCTCTTCGACATGAGCGATCTTGTCATCAGTCAGCTTGACGGCCTTGGCGTTACCTATGAGGTTGTCGACTGTGACCCTGACCTCGCAGACACTGCGCAATTCTGCGAGGCCTACGGCTACGCCATGGATAATTCAGCGAACGCGATTGTTGTGGTTGGCAAATCGGACCCGCCGGTTTTCGCCATGTGCCTTGTGCTGGCCGACAGTCGACTCGATGTCAACAAGGTCGTACGCAAGCGCCTGGGTGTGCGCAAGTGTTCGTTCGCTTCGGCTGAACAAACCGTCGACATGACGGGCATGCAGATTGGCGGCGTAACGCCGTTCGGAACAACCAAGGCGCTGGACCTCTGGATCGACTCCCGGGTAATGGAGCGCGAGAACCTAATCATCGGTGGCGGTAGCCGCGACCGAAAACTGCTTGTTCCGCCTTCGACGTTGGCCGCACATCCACGGGCTGAAGTTGTCGAAGGGCTCGCCAAGGTGGTCGAAGCCACATAGCGCGCCGCAGCGGCGTCAGCAGCACACTTAGTCGGTACCGGAGTTGCGTTCGGCGCAGCGGAGGCGGTTGCCGTCGGGATCGACGATCTTGACTTCGCGAGCCCAGGGTTGTTGTTCGATAGGTAGGCCGAGCGCTTCGGCGATCGGGTCAACGGCGTCTACCCAGAAGTAGGCGAGTGACTTCTTGGGAGCGTCGCCCTTGTGTTCGGACAGATGCAGTTGCACATTGTCTCGACGCAGGAATGCGTACACCGGAAAGCCTGGCTCGAACTGATGAGTGCCGGTGAGTTCGAAACCGATCTGCTCATAGAAGCGTGCGGTCTCTCGCGCGTCTTTGACTCGAAAGATTGGCACCATTTCGTCGCACATGATCTGAGCCTACGGCTGGTGAGCGAGTGAACGAGGGAACACCGAAGACGGTTTCGCAGTCGGCGTCGGCGCTAGTAACTACGGAGTGTGCGTTGCCGACAACTCGGGTTTCGGTCTTGGGTCGCGCTCGAGCTACGCGCCGGTCTGTTGCCTACTGCTGCGATGGCGCTGCAAGTGTCAATTCCTTGGCGCGAGCGACGCTTGGCGTGACGCCGATGGTGCGGCTGAACGCTCGGCTGAACGCCGCCTCGGAGTCATAGCCAACGCGTGGGGCAACCGCTGCGACAGTGATATCGCTTGACTTCATCAGCTCGAGCGCCATGTACATACGCCACCGAGTGACAT
>Ga0209828_1000648_pt1 | contig 32798 bp, 20 predicted proteins | sample MaitaG_FD_187429 | JGI IMG/M metagenome (GOLD analysis project Ga0209828, IMG submission 187429) | Marine algal microbial communities from Maine, USA - Maine_Asex2 metaG (SPAdes) (version 2) | ecosystem: Host-associated > Algae > Red algae > Unclassified | place: Maine, USA | collected 2015-01-05
AAGAATTCCTTTGGCACCGTTGTCAAATTCTATTAAAACATTACCATCATCGTCCAGTTGCCTGCCGGGAACCATTGCCGTTAAATCCGCGCAGATTTTTTTGATTTGTAAACCAGAAATATATTCTGCTAAATTTTCTGCGTGCGTTCCAATGTCACCCATCGCACCCGCAATACCTGATTTCTTAGGATCGGTTCGCCAGGCGGCCTGCTTCTGTTCGGAGTCCTCCAGTTTGGTCGACAACCAACCCTGCGGGTACGCGACGACGATCTTTCGGATTTCTCCAATCTTCCCCTTCGCGACCATCATCCGCGCCTGCTTCACCATTGGGTAACCCGTATAGTTATGCGTCAATGCGAAAATTAATCCCGTTTTTTTAACAATTTTTTGTAACGCTTTCGCTTCTTTTAAATCAAAGCAAACCGGCTTGTCACAAACAACATGAAAGCCATTTTCCAATGCCATTTTGGCTGGTGCAAAATGCAAATGATTCGGCGTTACAATGGACACAAAATCCATTCGTTCTCCTTCTGGTAATTCTTTTTCTTTCTTAATCATTTCTTCGTAAGAACCATACACCCGATCGGCGGGCAAATATAAATCCTGTCCAGATAATTTTGATTTTTTTGGATTGCTACTAAAGGCACCACAGACCAATTCGATCTCTCCGTCAATTGCGGCAGCCATTCGATGTACCGCGCCAATAAACGCACCGCGACCACCACCGACCATGCCCATTCTGATTTTTCTGTTGTTCATAAGTGTTGTTAAGTTATTGAAGTGTTGAAACGCTTCGCTTGTTGAATCGTTGAGTCTGCCGACGTGTAAAAGTAGATTGTAGACTCTATATTCGTAAACTATTAAACATAAGTTTTAAAAATCAACAATTCATTGTCAATAAATATTTCAAATCCACAAAATCCACAAATCCGAATTAATGCGCCTGCGCTACCCGACGCGCTGCCAACTTCTTTCTATACAAAAATAACAATCCAAAAGCCATGATCAAAATCGCAGGAAAGACCGCAATATTATCCAGCGTAGCTTGCCCGGCGGCTAACTCGGCAGCCTCCGTTGTTAAGCCACTTGCCAGCGCCTTTGCCTTTTCTGTATCTAACCAGCCACCAATAACCGGTTGCCAGAGAGAGGTAGCAAACATTCCTGCGCCACCCATTAATGACATTCCCAGTGGTCCCGTTTCCGGCATATATTCTCCCACAAAGGCAATCATCGTCGGCCAGAAATACATCACACCTATAGCGAAAATCACTGCGGCCAGATAAACCATTCCACCCGTTGCCACACTCATCAAACCGATCCCGATGGTGGCAATAATCGAAGAACCCAGTAAAATTCCAACTGGATTAATGCGGTGGACAACTGGTCCGGCGAAGGAACGTCCAACCGCCATGAGTCCAGTGACCAGCACCAGGATAAGCATCGGATGAGCACCCGCATTTCCTAAAATTTTCTCTACCCATTGTTGTGTGCCTAACTCGGTCGTTGCCGTCAAGGTCATACAGAAAATCATAAAAACGTATAATGGGGTGGTAAACATTTTTTTCAGATTGACTCCTGTATCGGTTTCCATATTTTCCATTTTGGGAAATTCCTGCCCAAAGAACAAAAAGCCATAAATGAAAGTAGGAATCAACATGACCCCAATTTGAATCTGCCAGCCAATACCGGCATTGCCCATAAAATAAGCAACCAGCGCACCAATCACAATTCCACCGGGAAACCACACGTGAAACTTATTAAGCATCGTCGTTTGATTATCATAATACATATCGGCAATCATCGGATTACACGCTGCCTCCACCGTTCCATTTGCAAAGCCAATCAAAAAGGTAGAGATCAATAACCCCCAAAATCCACCTGCAAAAATCGTTAAGACAAGCCCTAATAAATGACTGATAAAAGCTAGCAACATTAACTTCTTGGCCCCTAAAATATTATACAAAAAACCACCGAAAATAGTAGCAATCGGAAATCCAAGAAAGGCCATAGAATTTACCCAGCCCAGCTCCGTATTGGAGAGCCCAAAGTCTGTCCCCAGTTCATTTAAAATACCCGCTCGAATGGCAAAGGTCATCGCTGTAACTACAAGGGCAAGGCAACTCGCCGTAAACAACCTTGATCGATTAATTGCTTCCATAATAATATCGTTCGTTTCGTTTTTTAATTTTTTTATATAAAATTATTACATCTTTTGAGTCTCTCCTAATAGCTCAATATCAATTGCAAATTCAAAAGCTAACCTCATCGAAAGCCCTCACCATTTGAAGAGAGCCCATCGAAAGCCCATTGTTCGCCAACTGAAAGCCAAACACGCTAGAAGGGAAAAAGCCTACCGTATCTCCCTAATCTTCACATTTCTAAAAGCCACTCCATCTCCATGATCCTGCAACATAATATGCCCTTTCCTAAACGTTCCAAAATCTTCTGACATCTCCTTAAATTTACTGTTGGCAATCATTTTTCTCCACTCGTCTCCAAACATTTCGAAATGTACAACTTTCTTTCCGTTTAACCAGAATTCTACCTGACCTTTTACACTGCGGATCATTACCTCATTCCAGGCACCGGCTGACTTGACCATCAGCATACTTGTCTCTATCATATCGTATAAATCGCCTGCTCGGTGAGTCCGGTATTTAGCATCGGGGTGACAAGTATTATCCAGAATTTGCATTTCCGGTCCCGTCATATAACCCGCATAGTACTTATCCGATTCGACTGCATTAAAGAAAATACCACTGTTACCACAATCAGCAATCTTCCATTCCAGCATTAATTCAAAATTCTCATATTCCTTTTCACTCGTCAGATCACCACCATCTTTTGTGTAAGTGACGCCACCTTCTTTTGGTAAAACCTCCAGCGTAATCGCACCATCTTTGACCACCCAACTGCTGCCGGGTTTATCCTTACGGTAAGTATGCCAGCCGTCCAGATTTTTACCATTGAATAAAAGTACCCAGCCTGCTGCTTTTTCTGAAGGAGATAAAGTGTTTAAGCTGCCAGCCACATATTCTGCTGGTGTTGGTTTGGTCGTTCCATTTTGATCCGTCGGAATCTGATTCATATTATACCAGGCTTCGGTTGTCCATAGCTCATGCTGCGCCTCGCTAACAAAATACTTGTTGAGATGAAGATAAAGCATATGGCCCGGTTTCATGCCTCTTAATGCTAAAAATACTTTTTTACGATCCTCGGAGACCGTCGCTGATAGTACCTGCAGTTTGGTTAGATCCATTTTAGGGCCACCGTATGCTTCGGTTGGTTTATAATAAAATTGTTCAATCGTATAATCGTCTGGATTCCAACCATCCCCGATTTTAAGTGGTTCGGTAAACTCAATTTCCAGGCCATTGGTTTTAGCGTGTACGGCCAGCATTTCAAAAACAGAAGTTTTGTTATAAGTCAGTTTTTGTAATCCATACCAGAGCGTTCCGTCGTGGCGCCAGTTTCCCGAACTACCGATCCCGCCTACGTACAAGCTACCGTCAGGGCCCCAGACCATTCGGTTGACACCCGCTTCGAATCCTTGCGAAAAACGGAAGAGCGCTCCCTGAATCTGACCGTTTATTTTTTCTGTAAAAACTCTTTTGATTCCTCCGTGGGTTACTTCACCGTGAATCAATTGATTTTTATAAGGTCCAACATTAATTTTCATTGGAGTAGAAGGAGAATTACCAATTTCATCTTGCGGCAACCAGACGACCGGCGGTGTTTCTTTTAGATTTGCGGTACCCGCAAAATCAACCGATCGTGATCCGTACCAGTTGCCTTCTTCGATGTGTAGAATTTTACAAGAGGGTAACCAGTCTCCCTGATTATCTGCAACAAATATTTCGTCGTCCGGCCCCAGTCCAATTCCGTTGGGCGTCCGTAATCCGCTGGCAATAAATTCTGCCGAGCCATCATCTTTACTGATCTTAATGACTTTACCACGATCCTGAATTTGGGGTTGCGTACTGGCGCCACCGGGATTGATGGCGGTGGCCAAAGTTGCGTAAAAATAACCTTCTTTATAAATTAGTCCAAAAGCAAATTCGTGGAAGTTGGCGGAGACTTTCCAGTTTTTGGAAACGGTTAAATATTCGTCAATAATATCATCGCCGTTATTGTCAACTAATTTGGTAAGCTCCTGTTTTTGTAAAATATAAATTTCGTTGTCGACCACTTTCAGTCCGAGTGGTTCGGCGAGTCCGGCGGCAATTTGTTTTACGCTAATATCTTTTGGATCCTCCGCATCCAGATTATCCAATACATAAATACCACCACTTGGATCCCAGGTAGAAATAACCAGTCGGCCATCCGCCAGGAAATCCATTCCACCCACTTTGGGCTGAAAATTATCGGGCCGTGCCTGTGAAATCGTAAAAGCGGGATGAACGGAATTGAGGGGTAATTGATCTCCGGGCACCTGAATGGTCGCAGCAATCGATAAGTTTTTGGTCATTTCCTGCGGACGATCTTTTGCCAGGTGACCAAACATTTCGCGGGGCACATCCACAAAGCCAGGTTCGTCCAATGGCTTGTATTGAAAAACCAGACTCTTGCCACCGTATCCCTGAAAATAATCAATTCGAATTGGATGGATACCCGCTTTGAGTGCTATTTTTCCGTCTTTGATATCCGCGCCGTGTGGTCCGTCGTGGTTGATGACCATTTTATCGTCAATAAATAACATGGAACCGTCATCACTTGTCAGTCTAAAGTTATAAACACCATCTTCCTTAATTGTTAGGTAGCCCTGTAAAAAAATAGCGGCGTTATCGTCCAAACTCACCATGTTAGTTTGCGGGATAACGACGTCCGGAATAATGCCTGCGGAAGTAAGTTTTCCACCAGATCGCGTATCCGCCAATTTGCTAAGGTCTTTTTTATAACTATACATTTTGGTCACCAGTCCAGGAAATAAATCTTCTTCGTTGATGTCTTTATTTCCATAAACATAATCTTGTCCTTCGGGATTAGCGGCGCTGCTATCTGCCCCTTTATCATTTTTATCCATCGCTAAAATATAAGCGACCATGGTATTCAAATCTTCGTCCGGAACTTTCGGGTGGGCACTCATCACTTGTGGTCCCCAAACACCGCTACCACCCACTTTAATCTTGTTGGCAAGCATGGCAATATTTTCGTCGGTTGTCGTATATTTTTCGGCAATCGCTTTGTAGGAAGGACCGATGGTTTTACGGTTGGCGTTGTGGCAACTGCGACAATCGCTGCGCGCAATTAGTTTGGCACCGCTCGGAGAATCAGCGCTTTCCACTTCCGGTTTATTTTCATTTTCGATTAATGGTTCTTTGATAAAAGGTGTGGTAAGCGTCGTGGTGGCATTATTGTTCAACATTAATTTTCCGGTGACGGCGACGCCAGAATATTTTCCCAGCTTAACTTCTTTTTCATCTAATAAGTTGAGTGTACCATCCGCTTTAATTTGTTCTTTTACCGCGACGGAATTTATATTTGTTTTTAAACCCACCTGCGTTCCTTCCGGCACATTTTCGGTGGTAAATATTCTTTGCAAACCCGGGAGGCCACTTTTTGAAGGATGGTAAACGGGGCGTTCGGAGACCTGGATAGATTTACCGTCGTCGTAGTTGAGTTGGTACAGCAATTCTCCCTGTCCGTCCACAATTCGGTGACCACGATATTGCACATCGGGAATAATTTCTTTTCCATTTTTTACCAGATACCAGGGCTCTTTGTATTTGTTAATAAAATAAGCATCCCCGACGGAAGTAGGCTGCGGACCGTGCGCAGTGGTATAAACCGCCCCGTCAAAATCCACGTATCCTTTCCACGCTTTATAGATCGCTGCGGTTTCGGTATTATAAGAAACGAGAAAATCCGGCGCGAGCGAAAGCGTAATCATCCGTGGCTGCAAGTCCATGACGGATCGAAAAATCCAGGGTTGGTTGGAATCGGCAAAGGAGATCGAAGAATCGTTGGTGGCTCCTTTGGTAGCTGGATCGCTTTGACAGGCGAAGAGGGTGAGGAGGGAGGATATTAGAAGATATCTAAATCTCATAGTTGGTTTGTTTTGGTGGTTAGTGGCAGATAGTGGCAGAACAGTATACGCTATATTATACTGTAAATTTTGCACTAAGCTAGTAAAAGGTTGGGTTTTAACCTAAGAATTGGGTGGGAAATTTATCTTCGGTTTACTAAAGCTACTCACCAGTTGAAGAGGCTTTAGTAAACCTTTAGAAGTGTGAGAAATAAATAAAAAATGGCCGTCAAAAATTTGACGGCCAAGTGTGTAAATTATTTTAAGGCAGTGGTGGAAGATCATTACAACGTTGATATTCTTGCACCAACCTTTCCATCGAAGACAATATAACCAATTAGTGAATTCGATAAAATATGGTAGTATTTCATTAAATGACTTCTGTATTGTATCATTATAAATTGTAACCAATCCACTAATCCGCACATCCCCAAATCTCCACATTCACTAATCCACAGTCCCCGGCCCAATCGCCCGCTCCATATACCGAATCACCTTCTCCATCAAATGCACTCGATCTTTCCCACGTACATTATGTGGATGCATCGGATAAGGGAAAAAGTCCATCTGTACGCCCGCATCCACAAATGCTTTTACCAGCGCCAGATTATGTTGCATGACGACCACATCATCTACCGTGCCGTGGATCAATAACAATTCTCCTTCTAAATTTTGTACATAGTTCATTAAGCGATTGGTTTTATACCCTTCTTCATTTTCTTCCGGACGATCCATGTAGCGTTCGCCGTACATTGCTTCGTAATATTTCCAGTCGGTCACCGGACCACCGGCAACACCCGCTTTAAAAATACCGGGATGACGCAGCATCAACGAGGTCGTCATAAAACCACCGTAACTCCAGCCGTGTACTGCCATCCGGTCCGTATCCGCGTAGGGTAGGGACTTGAGATATTCTACGCCCGCTAACTGGTCTTCCATCTCCGGCGTACCGAGGCGACGGTGAATGGTATTTTCAAAATCAAAACCTCGATTAGCGGAGCCTCGATTGTCCACCGTAAAAACCAGATATCCTTTTTCTGCCAGGTAGTGCATCCACAAAGGCGCTCCCGCTCCGTAGCGGTTGGTGACCATCTGCGCGTGTGGACCCCCGTACACGTATACGACCACTGGATATTTTTTATCCGCAGAAAAATGACTTGGCTTGATCATCCGGGCGTTCATCATCATCCCCCCGGGAGATTTGATTTCGAGAATCTCTGTAGTCGTTTGAGCGTAGCCCTCCATTTTATTTTTGGAAACAGAAATCGTTCGCAAGATTTTTCCGTTTAGGTCAATCACATTGATTTTATACGGTTCTTCCAGACTGGAATAAGCATCAATTAGCTGGTCGCTTTTATCATTCAAACTAAAACTATGCACGCCCGGTTTACCCGCTATTTGCTTTTGTTCGCTACCATCCAGATTGACGGAATAAGCATATTGATTCAATCCATTTTCGTCGGTGCCTTTGACCAGTAATTTTTTACCAGTATTATCCAAACCGATAATTTCCAGGGTTACCCAATTGCCTTTGGTAACCTGGTTGAGTAGCGTACCATTTTTATCGTAACGATAGACGTGCATAAAACCATCCCGCTCACTCATCCATAAAAATTCGTTGGAGTTATTGGGTAGAAACCAAACAGGGTTCTCGGGTTCTACGTATTTACTATGTTTTTCTTCAAAAAGTGTTTTGACAAAATCACCTGTTTTTGCATTATACTGATTCAGCCACATCCGGTTTTGATCCCGATTGACGACGGCGACGTAGACAAACTCATTGTTTGGTCCCCAACCCAAATTTGTTAAATACTGATCTTCTTCTCCCGTTGTTTTTAGATAAACGGTTTGTTTGCTCATCCGGTTATAGATACCAATTTTGGCTTTTTCACTTTTTTGTCCCGCCATCGGATATTTGGTGGTCGTTAGACTGCCAGGAGTTGTATTAATGTCGAGTAGCGGATAATCAGCTACGTTGGTTTCATCCTTTTCGTAGAAGGCCAAATGCGCTCCGTCGGGTGACCAAAAAGTGCCTTTACCAATTCCAAATTCGTAACGGGCAATGGCCTGACCGCTGACGATGTTTCGATCCGTATTGTCTACCACGGTCGTTTTAGGAATACCAATGGTAGCGGTATAGAGATCGTTATCAATCGTGTAAGCCAGTTGATTGTATTTATAAAGAAAGTCCGCATTAACCGCGCCCCGCGCGTGTGGCGTCAGTAAAAACCCCTGATTTTTATCAAGATCGTAAGCAATATAAGCCGTGTCATAATGAAAATAAAAACGGTTAGAATTTACCCAGCGTACTCCGGGCATTTGCTTGAGATCGGTCTGACAAGCTTTGTTGAGCTGCTCCAGCGTGATCGCCGCCTGTGCTTGTTCGCCTTTGTCAATCATGATGGCTTGCCGATCCGCCGACAGGTAAGAAAACTGAGTCGTTTCCGGAATCCATTGTAGATTAGCCAGTCGATCGGGAGCAAAGGTGCTGCCCCGCTTCAGGATAGCATCGGAGAGTGTTAGTTGCATAGTTTGCGCGGAAAGTCCGACGACGAAAAGCAGTAAGGAGAAAGTAAGTAAGTTTTTCATGGTAAAATTTAGTAGAGTAGTTGCTTGCTTTTTTTAACTGGATTCTTGTTTCCTTTTTTTTGCGGTTTTTAAGACGCGACTGGATGGAAATAAATACCGAGTGTAACAAGTGCTTACTCGAATTAATAAAAAAGGCACCACTAAGGAATGTTGATAAAATAAATTAAGACACTATGCTTCCTCTTTTTCCATCACGCTTCCCCGCCGGACAGATTATCAGATCGGGCAGGGTTACTAAAATGGTTATTATGCTGTGCATAACCCCGCCTGACTGACGTCAGTCGGGCAGGGCCCATTTCAGCGCCTTGATTGATGAAAAAATATTTCGCCTTTTATCTCAATTTATTTAATCGCCATTCCTAAGGTGGATTGAGCATCATAGCCAATAGCTAATAGCTAACGGCTAACGTCGAGCTAAGGTAAGGACTTTCTGGAGACTGGCAACTATGTTTTCAAACAAGTTCTAAATTATGTCTCACTTTATTAATACTTTTTCACTAATGTCTGGGGCACTGGTGCAAACGGTAAGCAGGATCTTTAAAATCCTTTAACTAAATTTAACTGTTTTTTGATTGTATGCTCTAATCCCGCAAGTACCTGTGGTGAATTTTTAGAATAGGTAGCGAGGCGTTCTCCTTTTTCATTCAGAACTATGTGTGATGGGAATTTGGAAATGTGCATATCCGAAATGATATCCGAACCATTAGCAACAATTTGGTATTTAAAACCAGCAGATTGTGCAGCCGCGATGGCTACTGCGCTATCATCAGTGGAGATACCAATAAAAACTATATTTTGTCCCTGGTATTTATCCACCATTTTATTTAAAGTAGGAATAATCTCCATAGAACCTGGGTCATCACTTCTCCAAAAATTAAGTACTACGGTTTTTCCGATGAAGTTGGCAATATTAAAATTGGCCGCGTTGATAGTTTGAATTGTTGAAGAAGCCGGAGCATCGCTGAAAGATGATTCCATGATTATTTTTTCAGGAGCAACTTCCATTTTTGGTATTTCCAGCACTGGATTTTCTGCTTCGGGAAGTGTGGACGTTTCCATGCTGGCGGTTGCTTCCTCCAATGTTCCAAGGCGTTTGGTTTCTTCCTGAATGGCCAATTGCTGCGCGTGTTCCTCTGCCTCGGTTTCTTCGATCATTTTTTCAGCAGCAAGTTTATCTGCTTGCATCAGCGACTGTGCTTCTGCTTCGGCAGCAGTATTTTCTGCTGCTGCCTTTTCTACCTTTTTGGTTTCCATTTCTATCTTTTGCTTACGTGCCTTCTCATCTGCTTCGAGTCTTTTAGCTTCTGCCTCCAGGGCCTGCTTTTCCATTTTTTCTTTTTCTTTTCTAACCTTTTCAATCTGCTGAATTTTGCGTTGTTGTTCATCTTTTGCAATTTGAGCTGCTTTAATTTTACTCTTTTTAAGTGTTTCTGCCATTCTGGCTTCTTCCTTAATTCTATCTTTCTCCAGTTTGTCGAGACGCTTACGTTCTTTATCAAGCTGTTTCTGTCGTTTTTTTTCTTCTTTTTGTTGTCTTTTCAAAGTTTTCTTTTTCTCTTTTTCGGCCTCTTGAGTACGCTTGATTTCTGCCAAACGGGTAGCTTCTTTTTCTTTTGCAATTTTTTTGCGAAGTGCTTCTTCCTGTTTCTTTTGTTTTTCTACGAGTTCTTTTTGGGTTCTTTCAGCAGCCAATGTTTGTTGAATTGCTTCATTTTTCAGGCGAGCAGCTTCCAGTTCACCTTCTAGCTTGAGTTCGGCCAGTTCGGTTTCTTGTCTGATTCGGGCTTTTTCCATTTCAGCGAGTCGATCCTGTTCTTCCAGGTAAGCCTTCTGTTGGGCCGCTTCTTCCAGTTTAAGTTTTTCGAGATCTGCGATGCGCTGCTCTTCGATTCTTTTTTCCTCGGCCAGTTGATTAAGTCGTGTCTGTTCTTCTGACTCAGCTCTCAGACGGATAATTTCAATTTCTCCCTGTCTCTTTAATTCCGCCAGTTCTGCCTCTTGTTGTGTTCGTTGTTTTGCTAATTCTGCGTAACGTTCCTGCTCGGCTTTGATGGCTTTTTGACGCTCCAGTTCTGCTTCCTGATCTGCTTTGAGACGTTCGAGATTTTTTTCTTCTTCGATTCGCTGTCGTTCGATTTCTGCGAGTTTTTGAGCCTCTTTACGGGCTTTTTGATTACGGGCTTCTTGTAGAATGAGTTGTTTTTGTAAAGCTTCAATTCGTGCTTCTTCCGCATTACTTTGGTGCTCTAATTCTGCCAGACGGCGTTCTTCCTGTTTTAAGGATTCGAGTTGTAATGCTTCGGATTTACGGGCTGCAGCCAACTCTGTTAAACGGCGTTCCTCTGATTTCCGGGCTTCTTCTATTTTAGCCAGTCGAGCTGCTTCTTCTCTTTGTGTTTTGAGTCGTTTGGCTTCTATTTGCTTTTGTTGTTTGAGCGATTCCAGTTTTGCCTTTTCACTGGCTTGCTCTTTTACCAATTGATCCATTTTTATGGCCTCTGCAGCGATGGCATCCTGTTTTGCTTCTTCCTGGAGGCGAAGTTTTTTTAATTCCGCCAATCGTGCTTCTTCTCTCATCGTTTTCTCTTCCATTGTCTTTAGATGTTTGCTGGAAGGAGAAGGTCTGGGATTTGTTTCTTTTTGAACTTCTGGTAATTCTTCACTTATAATTTTTGCTGGTGTTGTATTTTTGGCCGCTACATTTTTGCTTTCTACACTTTTGCTATTAAAGTCATCTTCGAAATTTTCTCCACCAAAATTTTCTTTTTCAATAAATTCTACGTCTTCCATCTTGACTACTGCCGGTTGTTTTGTCTCCGGCTGAGCAGCTGGTTGAGTAATGACGTAAGGTTGATCTTCTTCCTCCGGAGCAGTTACTGCGGGTGTTGCGATTTTCTCAGGAATATCTTTTATTTTATTTTTAGCTTTTTTATTTCTTAGTTTTTTCTTTTCCTTTTTAGTTAGCTTTTTTATTTCTTCCTGTTTGACCTCAGCGGTACTATTGGTCATATTCTGAGATTCTTGTGCATCCGGCGCGGCGGCCCGATGAATATCTTCGATGCTAACTTCAGGTTTTTTTTCTATCGATCCGATAGGCGTGGGATCGACGCTTTCGCCCTGACGTGCCTTCATTGCTCGTTCGAGTGCCTGTTTTCTGGCGTCCTGCATGCTCGTTTTTTTAGTTTGAGCGGAAGCGGTAAATGCGATGGTTAATAAAAGACAAAGGATAGTAATCTTAGCAGTATTCATGTTTTACTTTTTAGCAAAAAGATAGAATGCAGCAATAATATTTGCTGGTGTAATGGAATTCTCAAGGTAAGCCCACCGAAGTAAGTTTATCCATCTTTTTTTAATACTAAAATTAGTCCAAAATGATAATGCGACCGAAAATCAGCGCAAATTTGTTAATATGAAAGGTTAATTCTATGGAGGAATGGAGACTGTATGACTGATTTAGTAGATAACACTCTCTAGCCAGCCCTTGACGATATAGCGGTTTTTATAAATAAGTACGACGATAAAAAGCGCAGCGAATAGAGAAAAAATACGCAGATAACGCAGATTGCGGGCTGATTTTTCGCGACGACTCATATAATTCTTTTTTCCAGTATAGGACATATCTTAAGTTATTCGATTAATAAAATGTTGTTTGTTTCTTGCGCTCTGTTATCGCGGCTGTCTTCAGTTTTGGAAACGCGATTACGGGATGAGGCACTGGTGCCTTCGGCACTAAGTTGTTGATTCCTTAATCGGTGGATCAGTCACATAGTACGCAATGCGAACGTAACCATCCTGGTTGCGCTCTTACATCAGGATTACCTAATATTTGACCGACTACTGACTCACCAATAAACTGATTAACAATTATTTAAAAATAGTATATTTATTTATGAATTTTAAATTTTGTGCCGTTCCCAGTAGTTCTGATCTTCGATTTCTTCGAGAATAGTTACGTAGTTTATATACCGCAGCTCGCTAATATCTCCCAGTTCTACGGCCTCTTTGACAGCACAGCCCGGTTCGTTGCGATGAGTACAGTCTGCAAATTTACAACCTTTCGAATATTGAAACAGTTCGCGGAAATTGTGTACCACGTCTTTTGGCGTAAGATTGTTAAAACCCAGTGTTTTAATACCCGGAGTATCAATGATATGTCCGCCAAAATCAAGTGGAAACATCTCTGCAAAAGTGGTGGTGTGCATTCCCTTGCCGGAATAATCAGAGATTTCGTTGGTATGCAGGTAAAGGTTTGGCTGGAGTGCATTGACGAGGGTAGATTTTCCGACACCAGACTGACCACTGATTAGCGTAATTTTATCTTTTAAACTATTTTTCAATTCTTTCAGTCCGGTACCAGCAGTAGAAGAAACCAGTCGGACTTCGTATCCTATCTTTTCGTAAATCTCCCGGAGGTAATTGTAAACTGTCAATTCGTCCGCTCCGTATAAATCGGCCTTATTGAAAACAACAATAACGGGGATATTATACGGTTCAGTCATTAACAAGAATCTGTCAATAAATCCTTGCTTAAGGTTAGGACTGATAATGGTCATGATGATTACGGCCTGGTCGATGTTGCTGGCGAGTAAATGGAGATAGTGTTTTTTACGAGGGGATTGTCTGACAACGAAATTTTCTCTAGGCATTATTTTCTTGATAATTCCTTTGTCATCTGCTTCTTTTTCTAGTTCGACTCGATCACCTACCGCTACGGGGTTGGTAACTTTCATACCATTCAATCTAAATCTGCCAATAATCCGACAGTCGATTACTTCTTTGTTTTCGAGTAGTACCTGATACCAGCTTCCAGTAGATTTAACAACAATTCCTTTATACATATAGTTAATGGCTTTTGGTTTTTGGCCATTCCTTAATCGCCATTCCTTATTAATATTGTAGAAAACCCAAAGAATTGAGAAATAGTTCGGATTGAGGTTAAATATTTTATGGATTTAGCGAAAGCTACAAACAGTCAAAAGTAAGTGATACTTCTTCAATGTGCATGAATCACTGCTGCAATTTCTTTGATAATCGAAGGATCTTTTTCAATAGCATTCCCAATTACAATTACGTCGGCTCCTGCTTCTATATTTGCTTTTGCTTTTTCTGGTGTACTAATACCGCCACCGACGATTAATGGAATTTGAATACCACCACTAACCGATTCAATCATACTGGTAGAAACAGGATTTTTGGCACCACTACCTGCGTCCATGTAAATCAGTTTCAAACCCAACATTTCTCCAGCCATCGCAGTACACAAAGCAATGTCATCCTTGGCGGCAGGAATTGGTGTGGTATTGCTGATGTAAGCGACGGTAGTTGTGATACCGCCATCAATCAGCATGTACCCGGTAGGCATTACTTCCAGCGGGCTTAACTTAATATAAGGTGCCGTATTTACGTGCCGACCGATCAATAACTCAGCGTTGCGACCGGAGATCAGGGACAAAAACAAAATCGCATCTGCCCGATAACTCAATTGTAATGAATTACCTGGAAAGAGAATTTTTGGAATATCACAGGCTTTGGTAATATGCGAAAGACAATCGTCCAATACACTATTTATAATCAAACTTCCGCCGATAAAAAAATAATCTACTTTTGCTTCAATGGCCAGGTTAAGAATTTTATCCAGATTATTCATCCGCAATTGATCGGGATCAATTAATACGGCAAATTTCTTTTTACCTGTATCTTTTGCCTCTTGTAATTTTTGATATAGTAGCATTTGTTTTATTTATTGTCTATCTTTTTTAAGATAATTTTTTCTTTTAGTTTTTCCTCTATCTGAATGAAAAGCTCCCGCAAATCTTCGTAAGCGGGAAGCGGGAAAGTCGTCTTGTTGATATTTACTTTGCTAATTAATTGTAAAAAATGATCTTGCACAGAGACCAATAAGATATAAGTCGCGCTGTCATCGGCCAGGCTTAAACTAACCGAGGCAGGGATAGATACTATCTGATAATCTTTGGGCAATTCCAGATTCAGTATAAAATTCTCTGTTTCAGGAAAGGCCATCTCTACGGGACAAACCCGTTCTGCTGAGGTTAATTTATTGTTCATAAAATCAGAAATAAATACCGGTTGAAAAGACAACAAGTCTCCTTTTTTTTGAGTGATTTCGGCAATTTCTACCTCAGCGATCAAATGAACAGACTTGTCGTACGCAGCTATATTTTTTGTAAAAACAGCGTCTACCCGTAGTTCCGGTAAATGCCTGGTCCAGTCAGGAGGAAATTCATTTTTCGTTTCTTCGTCCGTTAGATATGCCCTGAGTTTGGCGCCCGCGTATCCTTTATATTTACCCTGTAATTTTCCAGTCAGGATACCATTTTCGGTTATTTTGAGGGTAGCCATCGTCGTAGTATTGGTCTCTGGTGCATTTACATCAATCCATTGAGGTATATTTTCGTCCAGGAGCCAACCACTTTTATTTAAGGAATTAATATTTGGATAATCCATAGGTTTGGTAGAAGGACCGACATCGAGCAGCGTCGTTTCGTCGAACTCAGCAGAAATAATTACGTGATTAAACTGGTCAATGATCGGATAAGTTTTGATCATGCGGCCGTGTGACCGGGTGCTTAGTAAAACAGGGTACGCAGTGATGCCCGCTTTTCGCAGCAAAGCCAGATACACCAGATTGATTTCTCCGCTGTTTCCGGATTTGGTAAGAAAAACATCGTTTAATGTATTGGCAGTAATAAAGTGATATTGCTTATTCCATTTGATGGACTTGCTAACATACTGATAAAGTGCCGCTGCTTTTGCCCGGTCAGATATATCAGCAGAAATGATTTTAGTAGTCTCCGGATTAATCCAGGCATCAAACATTTTTTCATCCGTGATTTGTTGTCCAAACCGTTCTTCTGCCATCAATGTCTTACTTACTTCGCTCCAGCTACTGAGATAAGTTTTGGTATGGCCCATTGGAAATTGAATCTCCTTTAGTTGAAATCGCAATCGGGCACGGTGATCATTCAGTGTGGTAATATAATTTTCTCCTTTTAGCGCCGGTACATTTACCATCTGATAGACGTTGTCTTTTATTTTAGTAATGGTATTTCCCCGAATATCGAGTGCGCGATCATCTCTACCAATTTGATTGAGCTGTTGGTTGCCCTGAAACAAATAGACATACTTAAAAGCATTAGGAATTTCTACTTTCAGGCGGCTGGAACGAACAGGAATATCTTCTTGAAAATACCACGCCCTTAATTCGGTGATCCGGGGACTAACAATTTCGTAACGATATTCCAGGACAGATCCTGCCTTGACTTGAGGAAAGGTAAAACGTTTTTCAGAAATAAGATCATTGACCACATTGTCAGAAATATCTTTATTGGAAATAACCATTTTTGTTCCGTCTGGTGCAAAAGTTTGTCCCTTAAAATAGGTAATCGTTTCGGCAGATTTTTTTTCAGTATAATACCGAATGGCAACATTGGCTTTTTTGAATTTTTCGGGATTTAGTACTTTAATTCGGCGGTGGCGTTTAAAACGATAATAGACAGCGCTGCCTTCCAACTCCACGATAATCTGTCCATAATCGGCGAGTACCACTGCTGCGGCATTGGAGTCCGAATCGTAAACAGTCATCTGTAAATCTTTCTCCGGAACTTGATTCCACTTGAGCAAAGGCTCCTCCTGTGCAGTCACGATAAGTGCAAAAAAGAAAATAAGTGTGAAAAAGAGGTATTTCATAACTATAAAGTTTTAGGAACGGTTCAAAAATAACTTTACACTTTTGACTGCTTTTTTTTGCTACTACGCTGCCCCGCCGGACAGAGCGTCAGATCGGGCAGGGTCACTAAAATACGCATTATGCTACGGCATAACTCCGTTTTTAGTACCTTGATTGGTAACAAAATAACCGAGTCTAAAATATCAATTTATTTATGTACAGTTCCTTAAATACACGGGATATGGAATCTGACGAATTATCCGTAATTTTTGATTAATTTGAAGAATTAAGGAAAGTTTATACAAACGCTAGAAACTTAATTAATCTATGGCCAACAAAATAAGCAATAATTTGGGAAGTCGTACTAATCAGAATGAGATGGATCAACTAATGATTGCCGAGACCACGGCCTTAATTGCGAGAGATTTTGGTCTTGAGGGGCACGAAACTCCGTTGACGGAGGAGGAATTACTCGCATTGGTGGCCAATGAGGTAGCTTATATGATTGAGCATCAACTGGATTTTTTGCTGAGTCTGCTATATAGACTGGATGTACTCGAACCGGATATTAATTTTGCCTTGTCTCCTTATTGCACCGAACCAGCCAATCAGGCGCTCGCAAAACTGATCGTGGATCGGCAGAAAAAACGCTTACTCAGTAAACGAATGTATAAACAGTCCAAGCCTAAAGATTTGGGGGATCTGGCGTGGTGATTAGTTCGCCTAGAATCTGCATTTATTTAATCGCCATTCCTAAAGGTGTTCACTTACCCATACAAAGGACGACGAGTAGATAGACCGATTGTGCTTAGTTCGTAACCAATCTCTACGGGCCGATTTCCTTTCACTTTATTGTTGGACCTGTACACATGTCGGCGTTCGGCTAAACACTCGGAATGAGGACAATACAAGATTCCTTATCCACCGATGGTGGCCATAGATTCACTTACGGATTGATCATCTGGACGATTTTTTTCTGCTTCAAATCCATCTTTGGCGCGGTGGCTTAAGGCATTTAGGAATAAAGCACCGATCTCTTCATCATTTGCTCCCGCTCGCAGAAAATTTTTCACATTAAACACACCATTATCGTAAAGGCAAGTTTTTAGCAATCCAGTCGGGGTAAGTCTGATACGGTTGCAGGTACCGCAGAAAGTACGGCTATAGGCGGCGATGATTCCGACCGTTCCAGCGTGTCCGGGGATTTTATAATTGGCCGAAGTAGAAAAAGCCGGGTCCGGTATTTTTTTAATATTTGGATAAACGGTTTTTATTTTTTTTAATATTTTATGATGATTCCATAGCGCCAGGTTGTGGTCATCGCCACTACCATTGAATGGCATCTCTTCTATAAAACGAACACCTACAGGATGTGCTTTAGTCAATGCAGTCATTGGAATAATATCAGCTGTATTTTTTCCACTCATGACTACGGCGTTGATTTTGGTAGAAATATTATGTTCCAGGAGTTTGTAAAATGTTTCCATCACGGTAGGTAAAACGTCCCGACGTGTAATGTCAAAAAAGCGTGCCTGATCCAGACTGTCGATACTTAGATTGACAGATTTGATCCCAATTTTTTTGAGCGCAGGAATGAGTGGCGTAGTGAGCGTACCGTTGGTCGTCAGGTGGACTTGCTGAATACCGGGAATACGGCAGATGATCGTCAAAAAATCCATCATGCCTTTACGGACAAAGGGTTCCCCTCCGGTAATTCTGATTTTTTCAATGCCCAGTTTTGCTAAAATGCCAATGAGACGGATCATTTCTTCGTAGGAGAGCAAGGCTGATTTTGCTACGTATTTAATCCCGTTTTCGGGCATACAATAAAAGCACCGCAAATTACAACGATCCGTTACGGCCAGTCGCAAATAGTTAATGATTCTACCATGATTGTCGTACAGCATATTTTTTAGTTCGGAAGTAATTTAGGATCAATAAAAGAATAACTTATAACATTTGGCTGCTTAATTGGCTCCTACTCTTCCCTGACTGATTGTCAGATCGGGCAGGGTTGGTGAAAAACTCATTATGCTACGGCATAAATCGTATTTCAGCGCCTCGATTAGAACCGAATTAACCGACCCAAACCTTTATAACTTATTTTTTAAACGATCCTTAGGGATGAGGAGTAAAGCCTTTTAAGTAACAGTGCGGTAACTTTTTAGATTAGCTAATTTTTGAGATTAACTTTCAAATAGGGATTGTTTTTTCGCTGTTAGCTGGTTAGCAGTTGGCTAGTTGGCTTCCCTCATTCGTGAAATACGTTGAAGAGAAGCCAACTAGCTAATAGCCAACAGGCTAACAAGCCAAATTTTTAATGCAATCACCTCCAAATTAAATGTTACCGAACCATTGTTAAGTAAAGTTACAATAAAATAATGAAGGTGTTTTAAGCAAATATTATTTCCTTAAGTCTATTAATTTTTATCACATAAAATGACATTTATCACATTGAAAATATTTATTTGTTATTGATTTTTATATAAATATAAATAAAATATTATTTTAATGTTACATTTTATGCGTGTCACTTTTAGAGTCAGTGCATCACAGTAACTGGACGGAATGGCCTGTAATTTGTCTTTTATCAAGTCTTGGCAAAATTTTTTCCTTTCCCTCTCGCTCGGCTACCCTCACCTTTTCCCCATTAAGAAGATTTTATATTAATGTAACCTAATTGGACTGATCCCAAAAATTGTAATCATGTATCTAAAGCCTAACAAAAAATCTGGTATTTTTCTTTTTACGCTTCTTTTTTTCTGCACATTTCTACAAGCACAAACACTGGAGTACGGAGATGCTACGACTGCATCCATTAGTACTGCGGGAGAAATAGATACCTATACTTTTGTGGGAAATACCGGAGACATCGTTCGTATTCGGATGCGTGGTTCTTCACAAGGAGTCAATGGCTGTTTTGAGCTGTTGAGTCCAACGGGAGCTTTGTTATCCGAAGCATGTGATGATGGAGGAATTGTACAGCTGACAGCCTACGAATTATCATCCAGTGGAACTTATACGATCAATGCTAAAGATCACAATGACAATGATACGGGTGATTATGGCTTGTCTCTTGAGGTTTTAAATCGGGAAGACGGCGTAAAGATGGTTAACTGTGGAGATGACCTGTTATCTAGTCTGGATAACTGGACAGAAGTAGATCTTTATGGATTAGAGTGTACCGCTGGAGATCAACTGATGATTCAGATGCGTAGTATTTTGTCCAACGTCGAATGTCGATTAGAATTAATCGATCAGGCTGGAAATACACTTGCCAGTGAAGTGACACAAACAGGATTAGCAATGATCAATGCTTTTACAATTCCAGTTGATGGTCGTTATGTAATTGCTGCTTATGATGGTAACGGAAACGATCTGGGAGAATACGGGATTTCATTCCAGTTATTAAATGAAGTGAATTGTGCCACACCAATTGAATGTGGTGCTATTATTAATAATACCCTTAATCAGGTAGCACAAATGGATGCTTACACTTTAACTTGTGTAGCCGGTGACCAATTGGTGATTAGAATGAGTGATTTAGGAACTTCTTTAGAACCCAATATTATGCTTTGCGACGCTACTGGAGCAGACGTGGTGACAACCGTAGATCCTCAAACCGCCGAGATTAATTACAATGTTGCTAATTCAGGTGTTTATAATATAATTGTCAGAGATGATAAAGGTAATGATGTGGGGGATTACGCTTTGTCATTGCAAGTTATAAACAGTGCTGGTTGTGCAACGTATTTGGATTGTGGGGAGAATGCTTTTAGCGCCACACTAGAAGAAGAAAACGAAGTGGATGTGTATTCTTTTAAGGCAATGCAGGGAGAAATTATAAATGTGCAGATGCGCGGATACCTCAACGGTATTGATGCGTTTCTCAAAATATACGATGCAGCGGGTAATTTACTTGCCTCGGATTATAGCAACGGGGCAATGGCGGAAATTAATGAACTGGTTATTCCAGCCGAGGGTCTTTATACGGTTACTGCCGAAGATCGCAATGGAAACGACACGGGGGAATACGGTTTTTCCTTCCATCGCGTATACATAGATCCTTGTCCTGTCAATTTAAGTTGTGACAATAGTTCTACTAATGAAAAAATTGAATTTTTTGGAGAAATGGATCTCTACGAATTTACTGCAGAAGCTGGACAAATCATTAGTTTTGAAATGGCAGAAGTAGATGCGGCACTCGAACCAATGATTCGTTTCTATGCACCAGATGGTACATTACTGGTAGAAGAACATAAATCGTTTCACGTAGACGTCACGGATTACGTATTGCCACAATCGGGACGTTATACTTTAGTTTGTCTAGACAAAAATGGAAATGATACAGGAGAATATACACTTGTGTTTAATTTGAATTTTGAAAACGGTACTTCTATCTGTTCTACTTGTAATGACGAAATTCAGAATGGTACAGAAACTGGTATCGACTGTGGAGGTCCGGATTGTATAGCATGTTGTCCGGATGCGGGAATGGCTTGCGACGATGGAGATACCAATACTTTTGATGATGTAGCGGATGGTAGTTGTGGTTGCGCAGGTGAAGTTTGTCCTACGTCTAATGTTCAATGTACGGTATGTCCTGAAGATTTAGTCCTTAATTGTTCTGATTTAGCAACCAGTGACCCGGCTTCTAATCTGCCAATGCCCATTGGTGTAGAGGGAGCTGGTACATATGATATGACTTTCAAATTTTCGTCAACTGTTGCACCGGGTGGTAATTGTACTATCAATGAAATAAAGTTTGACAATGATTGCGTTGGAATTCGTATGGATTGTTTTGATAATGTATTAAAAGCTACATCGGATTTTCCTACCTGCCAGGGACCTTTACCAGAATTGCCATTTACCGTTACTTTCAATAATGAACTAAGTGTTTATTTTAATGAAAATGGAGAACCGTCTGAATCAGGTAATAGCAGTAATATTTTAAATAATGTAAGTGTGCAGGAGTGGCTGGAAGGAAACCTGAATAGTGTTGTTTGTAATGTACAAGGACTTGTCAATGATTTTGATCCTTCTGTTTTTGATGCCGTTTGTGATGGTATCAATTCAGCGGAGGAGGTCAGCCAGTTGGTCAATTTTCAGTGGATAGATTTGTGCAACAATCAAGTTGCTTGCCAGGCATTAATTACGGTGGTGAACGATAGTGAACCACCTTGTCCGGAAGCAGGAACTCCTTGCAACGACTTTAACCCAGCGACCGAAAATGATGCGCAGGATGGTAATTGTAATTGTATCGGAACAATTATTCCACCGCCACCTTCAGAATGTGATCGACTGGATTTATCTGCGATACAACCGGTTTCTTACGGAGGCGGTGCTGATCAGGGAAACATTCAGTTAATAGAAGATAACCACGGGTTTTTATTAAATAACAATGCCTGGAAAGCAATTCCATTTGAATATACCATCACGGCAGATACTAAAATAGAATTTGAGTTTATGAGTAGTCAGGAAGGAGAGATTCACGGTATCGGTTTTGAAAATAACTTGTCTACCGCATCCAGTGCTGGCCTCTTGTTTCAGATTTATGGAACACAGTCCAGCTTTGGCGACCAGAGTTTCAATAATTATTCTATAAAGGGTATCTATAAAAAATACATTATTCCTGTTGGAGAATTCTACACAGGGAATGCCCAATACATGACTTTTGTGATGGATGATGATGCTGCGCCAAGAGATGGTAATAGTTTGTTCAGAAATATAAAAGTGTACGAAGGAGATTGTGCGGCTTCCGAACCAGCAGTAGTTGGATGTGGTGCAGGCAGTATTTCGCGCGATGTGTGGTTGGATATTCCAGGGTATGAATTAGATCTTGTTTCGTGGAACACAACGGCAGATATCTCGGATGAGATGACGAAATTTGAAGCACCGATTGATGTGTATGATTACTATGGTACTCGAATGAGTGGCTATATTTGTCCACCACAATCTGGTAACTATATCTTCTGGATTTCAAGTGATGATAATGGGGAACTCTGGTTAAGCACCGATGCTAATCCTGATAATGTGCAGTTAATCGCTGAGGTTGCAGGTTGGACTTATCCACAGGTTTGGGATAAATATGCGGGTCAACAATCAGTTGAAATTTACCTCGAAGCGGGTCAACAGTATTATGTGGAAGCTTTCCAAAAGGAGCACGAAGGACTGGATAACCTGGCGGTAGGTTGGCAATGGCCAAACGGAACCATGGAACGTCCGATTCTTGGAGCACATTTATCACCATTTACTGGAGTGAGAACGCAAAGTGTGGATGACCCAAGGGCTAATACCAACGATACCAGTACTACTCCGTCAACTAATGCAGTCCGTAACAATACATCTGTTGCAGGAATAAATGTCTACCCAAATCCTGCCACGGATGCGATCAACGTAGAGGTAATAAATTTCTTGGGACAGGATATTATTTTACAAATTACCAATAGTTTTGGTCAGCCGATCTATCAGAAACCTTATAACGAATTGAGTCAGTCGGTACTGAATATCGATATGAGTAGTCCAGCGATACTCAATGGACTTTATAATGTATCAATTAGGAACGCGGACGGTGTCAGGGTTACTCAATCTTTTTTAATGATCAGATAACTAAGGAATGAGCTAATAGATTCAGAATTATGACTCTTAATCTATTTAATCGCCATTCCTGAAAAAAATAAGTAGAATAGTCTTCGGAAATTAATTTTTTTCGAAGACTTTTTTATTTTCATTCTTATAAGTTATCTTGTCCTCACCCCAATCTGCGTTATAATTTCGTTAAATCCTTTACTTATTAACTTTAAGGAAAACATTTTTGTCAAATATTGGTATATTATTAGTACGATTATTCAGCCGAAAGGCCGACGATCTGTCTGTTAACAGTAATATTCGGAAAATAATTCATGGTTTTGCCAATATGTACCACCTGATTATTCGTTAATAGTTTATTGATATAAAGCATTTTGGTGCTTTAATTGCAGCTTAAAATATAGGCACACACTACATAATTCTCCTTTTAATAAAATAAAACTCATGAAATTTAAAGGCTCATTGTTCTTTTCGCTAATGGCTCTTTTGGGAATGGCGATACTCGTAGGATTCTACGCTCCTCCGGTCGATAATACCGAAAAAGAGGCTATGCTAATGCACCGGATGATCGGTGGACTTAACCAGCTACATTTCAATCCCGTAGAGGTGGATGACGAATTCTCGCAAAGAGTTTTCAAAGATTATCTGGACAGAATTGACGGCGGACGTCGCTGGATTACAAAAGAACAACTGTCCGAGGTGGCTTCTTTCAAAACATTACTCGACGACGAGGCCAAGGTTGGTACTTATGAGTTTTTTGATAAGTCCTTAACAATGCTGGACGCAGGTATTGCGAAAGCGAGAGCTTATTATCCAGAGATTCTGGCCAAGCCTTTTGATTTTACGAAATCAGAAAAACTGGAATTTGATCTTAAGAAAAAAGAATTTGCTGAAGACGATGCTGCGCTAAGAACTTACTGGGAGAAATCACTCAAATACGATGTGATGACCAAACTAGCTGGTAAATTACGTAGCCAGAAAGACGGTGACGAAAAGTTAGTCGGTAAGACAGAGGCAGAATTGGAAGCAGAAGTCAGAAAGGATGTCTTGAAAAATTATGATGACCTTTTTAAAAGAATTGATAAGCTAAAACGTTCTGATAGATTAAGTGATTATCTGAATTCCATCGCCAGTTTATATGATCCGCATACGGTTTATTTTGAACCTAAAGACAAGGAAGATTTTGATATTAGAATGTCCGGAACGCTCGAAGGTATCGGTGCACAACTGAGAGGAGAAGACGATTACACAAAAGTGATTCGTATTATTCCCGGTGGACCTGCCTGGAAACAAAAAGAACTGCAAGCGAATGACCTGATTATGAAAGTACGTCAGGAAGACGAAGAAAAAGTACTCGACGTAACGGGTATGAGACTGGATGAAGTGGTAACTTATATTCGTGGAAAAAAAGGAACGAAAGTTATTTTGACCGTTAAAAAAGAAAACGGAGAAATTAAAGAAATTACAATTACCCGTGATGTTGTTGTTTACGAAGAAAGCTATGCTAAATCAGTGATTCTTGATTTTCCTGGTAAAATGGAAAATGTAGGCTATATCAAATTGCCTCAGTTTTACGCTGATTTTAATCGCCGCGGTGGTCGTAGTTCTGCTACGGATATTGGGAAAGAATTAGCAAAATTAAAAGCAGAAAATGTCAATGGTGTTATCCTTGACCTGAGAAATAACGGTGGTGGATCTTTACGGGATGTACAACGAATGACTGGTTACTTTATTGAAGAAGGACCGATTGTACAAGTAAAATCTCGCGATCGTGATCCGGAAATTCTGGAGGACAGCGATTCGCGTGTACAGTATGATGGACCGCTGATTGTAATGGTCAACTCTTTCAGTGCTTCGGCTTCTGAAATTTTAGCTGCCGCATTACAGGATTACGAAAGAGCCATTATTGTAGGGAGTAAATCTACTTTCGGAAAAGGAACGGTACAAAGATTTTTTGACCTGGATCGTGGTTTACCAAGCGGTTCTGACATTACTCCGCTGGGTGAAGTAAAATTAACCATTCAGAAATTCTATCGGGTGAATGGTGGCTCTACACAGCTCAAAGGTGTGGTGCCGGATATTGTTATTCCAGACCGTTACCACTTTATCGAAGTGGGAGAGCGGGAGCACGAAAACGCGTTGCCATGGACAGAGATCAAGCCAGTTCAGTACAGTCAGAATGTGACGAACCTTGACAACCTGCCCGCAATTAAAAAAGCAAGTGAAGCCCGTATTGCAAAGAGTGAAATTTTTAACGCAGTGTTGGACAATGCCAAGCGTCTGAAGCAGCAAAGTGATGATACTAATTATACATTAAAGCTTTCTGAATTTCAGGCGGATCAGATGGAAAGAAAAGAAGCGGGAGACAAGTTTGCGGAATTATTCAAACCCATCGATGGATTGGCTGTTAAAAACCTGGCAGCGGATATGGAAAGCATTACTATGGATACGACCAAGATTGCGAGCAACGAAGAGTGGATGGAAAATATCAAAGAAGATGCTTACCTCGAAGAAGTATTGTACATCATGCGGGATATGACGACCACGACTGGTGGGAGTCGCGCAGTGGTTCCCAATAAGCGTCGTCTAGATAAGATTAAAAACAACTAATTGGTTTTTTGAATTCTTAGTGTCTATTAGACTTGTTACCCTTTAAGAATTAAGATCTAGAAATAAGGATTCTGTTCTTAGATGAGTCTCATTTTGAGCCTCATAGCCTAGCTATGGGGCGAAAAATAGACGAAATATAAGGACAAAAGGCTATTTATAGAGCCAATTTGTTAAAGGGTAACAAGTCTATTAAGAATATTGATAAAAAAGTGCATTTCTCGTAAGGGGAATGCACTTTTTTTGAGGCTGTACAATCAAGTGTGTCATTTGGCATCCCGCGCCTTGTATTCCTAAAGGAAGGCCTCCGCGCTGACACACTTTATGGGACAGTCCCCTTTTTTTAATGGGTAATTTTTTTTGATTGTGTGAAACGGTAACCTTTGAGAAACTAATATCTTTAGGGTGAGCCATAAATAACGATCCATTTTGACTTTCTAAAATATGATTTATACTTCCTTGCCCGAACGAATGTTCAGTCAGGCGGGATTTCGTTTTTTTCTGCAAAAAAATGAATTGCAAAAACAATGAAAATACAAAGTTAAAATCTTGTAGGAAATTAAGCAGCAAAATGTTATAAGTTATTCTTTTAATGATCCTTAACAAAACCAAAAATAATCGACCCCTTCCTGCTTGTTTTTTCCATGTAGAAAGTTTTCTATTTCTTCTCGTGCCGAAGGTGTAGCGACCGCAATACCGATGATCAGATTGGTTTGTTTAGAAAACAACGCTTCGGGAGCGGTGAGTATTTGATCATAAATATTAATTCCCTGTTTTTTGGAATTATCCGTTATCCAGTGAAAAGAAAGAGATTGTTCTAAAAAATAGCGGGCCATCAACTTCCCTTTTTTTCCGGCACCCCAGATGGCGAAAGGACGGCGTGTATCATAATGTAATTTAGTAAACCAATATAATTTCAGATCCAGATAATTTTGATCCGCGTAAGTAGGATCGTTCCGCGAAGTACGGTCGGGGTGATCGCGCCACAAGTGTACCGTTTCCGGAATACCGACAATTTTAAAACCTTGTTTAAAAAAACGAAAACACAAATCATAATCTTCCGGATACCGATTACCGTTAAAAGCGCCCGCTGCGATCAGGTCGGTCCGATGAATCAACCAGGCCGGAGAAGGAAGCACACATTCCCGATATAATTCTTTGAAGTGCGTATGATGAAGCACCAGACCATTCAGCCAGGATTCGTATTTTTTATAACCATCTCCCAAACCTGTATCCGAAAAATAACTTACGGTGCCCGTCACGACGTGGCCTGGCCCCTTTTCGAGTAAGGTAGTATGTAGGTGCGCCAGTTTGTCTACGGGCATCAGGTCGTCCGCATCCATACGGGTGATAAAATCTCCTCCACTGTGGTCGAATGCCAATCGCAGCGCCGGAATAATTCCTTTCTTTTTGTTTTTTAAAAAATGAATCCGGTTATCCATCGCTGCAAATTTCGTCAGGATCACCGCAGAATTATCTGTAGAATGATCGTCGACGGCCAGCAACTCCCAGTCCTTCAGCGACTGCTCCCGGATAGAATTCAGGCAAGCTTTCAGGAAAGAAGCAGCGTTAAAAACGGGCATAAGAATCGAGATCATTTGTGCGTAAATTATAAAATATGATAGAAGTATTTCTTTTGCCAAAAAGATCAAGCCAAAAACGTAAATTTATTATTAACTCATTCCTTATCAAGAACGGTACATAAATAAATTGATATTTTAGTGACCCTGCCCGATCTGACAATCGCTCAGGCGGGGAAGAGTAGGAGCCAATTAAGCGTGTGCTTAAAAAAGGCTACTAGCTTCTGGCTAGGGTGTTCAATTTATGAAAAAAACTTCTGCACTTTTTACGAAATACTGCGACCGCTCTGCGGTCGAAACCTTCAATACGAAATCTTGGCTAACATACTGTGATCTCGCTGAGATCATAAGTGCGTAGGAAAATGACCGCAGAGCGGTCAAATTATGTTAGCTAAGGTAGTACATTAAAAGAACGACCACAGCGTGGTCGCAGAAATTTTTACATTTATTTTCAAAAAATGCAGCAGAAATTTTACGCTTCATTAAGGTAGATTGAACACCCTAGCTTCTGGCTGCTTGCTATTTGCTTTACTTTAACGCAATAGCAAGAAGTAAGAAGCAAGAAATCTGGTAAGAAAAAGGCATGTTGTATCTAAAAACTAGATTTAGCCATTAATTCGCATTATAAGTTATTCTTTTATTGATCCTTAGTACCCGAACCAACCAGCCACCAGCAAAGAACTTCCTATACCCGGATGACAGATATTCCTACCTGAGAAAATTGCTCAAAAATCCTATTCTTTACATATAAAAGTGCTATCTTTGCACCGTTTTTAAGAAACTGAGAACAGTAAATAGACTTTATGCTAAAATATTTTTCATAGAAATTAAATTATTTTAGAGTAAAGTCTAATATTTGACAATTATAACTAATACAAAAGGATTATGGCAAATATTGGTAAAATTACGCAAGTCATTGGCCCCGTTGTGGACATTAGCTTTTCTGGCGAAAATTCAGAATTGCCCGAAATTTTAAACGCATTATCTATTAAGCGTAAAACGGGTGAAACCCTCATTCTGGAGTGTCAGCGTCACCTTGGTGAAGACAGTGTACGTGCCATTGCAATGGACTCTACAGACGGTTTGGTGCGAGGAATGCAAGTAGTGGATGATGGTAAGCCAATTAGTATGCCCGTAGGAGAGCAGATCATGGGGCGTCTTTTCAACGTAGTTGGAGAAGCGATTGACGGAATTGGAGAAGTTCCTAAGGGAGACAATGCCATGCCGATTCACCGTAAGCCACCTCCATACGATCAGTTATCTGTTGAAACAGAAATTCTATATACCGGTATTAAAGTAATTGACCTGATTGAGCCTTACCCCAAGGGAGGAAAGATTGGTTTGTTTGGTGGAGCTGGAGTAGGAAAGACGGTATTGATCATGGAATTGATTAACAATATTGCAAAAGGTTACGAAGGTATTTCTGTATTTGCAGGAGTAGGAGAGCGAACACGGGAAGGAAATGATTTGCTGCGGGAGATGATCGAATCAAACGTAATTAAGTATGGAGAAGCTTTCAACCACAGTATGGAAGAAGGTGGATGGGATCTATCCAAAGTAGATAAAAAAGCGTTGAGCACTTCGCAGGCAACGTTGGTTTTCGGACAGATGAACGAACCTCCCGGGGCACGGGCACGAGTTGCTTTATCCGGATTGACAATTGCAGAATATTTCCGTGACGGTGATATGAATGATCCAACCGGTGGGAAGGATATCCTTTTCTTTATTGACAATATTTTCCGATTTACCCAAGCGGGTTCTGAGGTATCGGCCCTGTTGGGACGAATGCCTTCGGCGGTAGGATACCAGCCAACACTGGCATCAGAGATGGGATTGATGCAGGAACGAATTACTTCTACCAAGCGAGGTTCTATTACTTCGGTTCAGGCGGTATATGTACCTGCGGATGATTTAACGGATCCGGCACCAGCAACAACGTTTGCGCACCTGGATGCCACCACGGTACTTTCTCGTAAAATTGCTTCTTTGGGTATTTACCCTGCGGTAGATCCATTGGATTCTACTTCTCGTATTCTGGATCCAAAGATTATTGGAGATGACCATTACGATACAGCAGAAGCAGTAAAACAAATTTTACAACGATATAACGAATTACAGGATATCATTGCGATTCTGGGAATGGAAGAACTTTCTGAAGAAGACAAGCAGTGTGTGCACCGAGCGCGTCGTATTCAGCGTTTCTTGTCTCAGCCTTTCCACGTAGCGACACAGTTTACCGGTCTGGAAGGTGTATTGGTAAGAATCGAAGATACCATCAAAGGATTTAAGATGATCCTGAACGGTGAAGTAGATCAGTATCCGGAAGCAGCTTTCAACCTGAAAGGAACCATCGAGGAAGTAATCAAAGAAGGTAAGCGTATCCTGGCAGAAGTTGCGTAAGGAAGCATCGATAGATTTTTAGAAATAAAAAATTATTAAAATGAATATAAGCGTATTAACTCCAGATCAAACCATTTTTGAAGGGCCTATCAAGTCTTTAAAAGTGCCTGGCGTCGGAGGAGCATTTGAAGTCCTGCGTGGACACGCTGCTTTAGTCTCTGCCCTTAAAGGTGGATCTGTACGGATTATCGAAGAAGACGGTACGCGCAAAGTATTTGCGATTGAAAAAGGCTTCGTAGAAGTGCTAAACGACAATATTTCTTTGCTCGTGCAGGGTGTGACACAAGCGTTGTAAAACAAGAAAAATTTATTTTATAAAAGGGCAGCATCGTTAAGGTGTTGCCCTTTTTTTGGTTAGCCATTCCTTAGGGGCTGATAAATTTTGTAACGGGATTAACGATTTACTTTGGATCGATATAAAAATTAAATGCCTACTCTGCGAATACTCGTTCAATCTACCCGAATACTAAAATCTGCCGTTCTGTCCTGCCAATTCCCCGCATCTTGCAGCTACAATCTATTTGTTAATATTAAAATTAAACAAAATGAAAAAGTACCTGCATCTTGGAATCGCCCTTACGATCTTAACCCTTACTTTCGCTGGTGTATTGGTTTATTATAAAATCAAATACGATAAATTATCTGAAACGATCGAACCGAAAGAAGTTTCACCTCTTACCTTCGATCAGGTGCATCAGCACACGCTGACCCAAATCCGACTCGGAGACGGCGTACCGATGGGTATGCAATTAGCCGTGCGCTGGAAAATTGAAAATGAAGAAAATTTTAAAACCCAGTTTCCTTCGGTAGATGATTATTATCAAAAAATTATTGTACCGCGTTGTTTTGAAATTACCAGTACGGTGTCTAATACCTACGAAAGTGTAGACTCTGTTTTTAGTCCGCAGCGGCAACAATATCTGGATGATATCAAATCCAATCTCTACGGACGATTAGGCGAAGATGGGATCAGTATCAAAGAAGTAATCGTCTCTAATCTGGTTTTTCCTGCCAACTACACTAAAGCAATGGAGGAAGCCGGGATGCAACGCCAACAACTCGAACGCATCAAACAACGACAAGGAGCCGATCTCGCACAAGCAGAAGCTGAAAAGGAAAAGGCGAAAGCAGCGGGTAAAGTCGCCATCGTAAAAGCAGAGGCGGCAGGCCGACTACAGGAAATTCAGGCAGAAACCGAAAAAAGCCAACGAGCCATCGAAATGGCCAAAGCCGAAACACAAAACCGCGTCGCTCTTCTAAGAACTTCTAACGAAGCGGAACGTAACCGCGTCCTCGCCTCCGCTGAATTAGAAAGACAAACGGAACTTAAGAACCTGGAACTACAAAGACTCCGCGAAGTTGACCAACTCGCTATCGAAAAGAAAAAACGAATGCGCCTGGATGAACTGGACAGCGAAATGCGCTTCGCTAAGCTCTGCTCTGAAAATCCAACGTATGCTTCGTTTTTGGTAAACAAAGAATTAGCGGATAATGTACAGATTGCAGTTTTGCCTACGAATAGTGGTGATCAGAATGTATTCAGTGATTTGATTGGGCAGCGGATGGAGAAGATGGTGCCAACGTTTCGACCGGAATAGGTGGATTCGTTAATTAGGATATTGGTTAATCAGTGCCTACGGTCGCGGGCACTGATTAACCAATATACCGATTAACTATTTCTCACTCCTCAAATTTCAAAAATCCGAACTTTCTTCTTTTTCAATCTCGTATTATTGACCAAAGGAATAACGGTCCCTATCACTTCCGAAGCTACCGCCACAAAAGCACAATCCACCTTTAGTTCAATATTGCCCACCTGTTCTCTTTTTAATTCTCCTTGTTTAAACAATAGACCCGCAATATCTCCTTTTGAAATTTTATCCTGTCGCCCACCGGAGATAAATAGCGTAGTCCACGGCGTTGGAGCGGGTAGGGAAGCCTTTGTAATGTCTACCGTTTCCATTTCTGGAATAAAATCAGGAAGTTCTTCGTCCACCCAATGCAGAACGTACGCCGTTCCTTCGCGGTGCATTCGGGCGGTTCGTCCATTCCGATGCGTAAACTCTTCCCGTTTTAGCGGGAGATGATAATGGATAATAAATTTTATTTCTGGAATGTCAATACCACGCGCGGCGAGGTCCGTTGCAATCAATAGCTGATGTGTTCCATTTCTAAATTTTATCAAAGCACGTTCTCGATCGCGTTGTTCCATTCCACCGTGAAAACAATCGTGGTCAATTCCAATATCTTTTAAATGATCACTTACCCGATTGACCGCATCTCTAAAACTACAGAAGACAATTCCCGGTTGACCACCCAGATGACACAGGGCCTGACTGAGCGTTTCCAGTTTGTCTTTCTCTGGAGAAACGATGGCTTTGATGGTTACCTGTACGCTGTCTTCGTCTAGAAAATTGACCATGAGCGGATTAGCAACTTCAACAAAATCGGGGATCTTTACGCCTTGGGTAGCGGAAGTCAACACCTTTTTCTGAACAGAAGGAAGGGCCGCTAAAATCTCTTTCATCTGTCCCTCAAAACCCACCTCTAGCGATTTATCAAATTCATCCAGGACGAGCATATGAATAGATCGCGTCGAAATCGTACCCCGACGAATATGGTCGGCGACCCGTCCGGGCGTACCGATCAGCACCGCAGGCGGATGCTGTAATGCTTCGTAATCTTTCGTAATCTTTTGGCCACCGTAGACGGCGTTGACTTTATAGCCAGTTCCCATTTCGCGCATGACCTGTTCGATCTGAATGGCCAGTTCGCGGGAAGGAACGAGGATCAATGCTTGCACTTCCGGATTTTCAGGAATCAGTTCGGCCACCACGGGGAGTAAAAATGCAATGGTTTTACCCGTTCCAGTGGGAGAAAGGATGATGGCTTCCGGCGCGGTGTGGATTGCCAGACTGGCCTCCTCTTGCATAGGGTTGAGGGTGATACCTAGTTTTTTTAAAATTTCAGATTGGTCTTTTATCTTTTTCTGCATAAATGCAAAGATAAGCATAAAGGGGGAATAGGATTTACATTTTCGCCGTTTGTATTCACTTTCTGATTAAAATTATAATTAAACAGTTATATTGTGAAAGCACAACAATTAATTACTTTTAAAATGCTCTTTATGAAAAACATTTACTGTATTTTTACAATGCTAATTTTTCTTTTCTTCTTTAGTCCTAATCCTACTCAAGCCCAACGGATGGACACGTCGGGTAACCAGTGGAATATATTTGAAGCCCTTTTGGACAACCCAGTCCTTACGCCATAAGGGTTGGACAGGATACCCTCATTAATGGAGTTGAGTACCATAAACTTT
>Ga0209828_1000649_pt1 | contig 32793 bp, 32 predicted proteins | sample MaitaG_FD_187429 | JGI IMG/M metagenome (GOLD analysis project Ga0209828, IMG submission 187429) | Marine algal microbial communities from Maine, USA - Maine_Asex2 metaG (SPAdes) (version 2) | ecosystem: Host-associated > Algae > Red algae > Unclassified | place: Maine, USA | collected 2015-01-05
ATCTCGCTGCTAAAATGTGTAGTAGAACACCAGAGAACTTATCAAATGGTCAAGAATATATTGCTAAAGTGTACATGGTAGTATGAGTAACTATCTTCTGTGGGAGTGAGGACTATTTCTTAAAGCTGTAGTCGTACGACAGGTAGTAGAAGTAAGGATTCCCATCTTGATCAGTATTCTGAAGGATCACATCTAGGTCTATCGCTTCTTCATTATCTTTTTTAGTGGTATCGAATGTGAATTCTATTGTTCCTGACTCTCCTGGTTTAATCGCTTCTGAAGGCCATTCTGCTTCCGTACACTCACACGTAGATAAGAAATCTATGGTGACATCTTCATGACTCGTATTAGTGAATTTGAACTGGCTCTTCACTTGAGTCCCTTTTTCGACTTGACCCAGATGAACTATTTCTTCATCAAACTGCAACAATTTAACCTCTGCCTGACCTGTAGTAATGGTCATGGATAACACTATAAAAAACCAAGTAATGAATAGTAACCTCATAATGACCACCAATGTAAGCTCATAATGAAAAGAATACAAAGGGTAGTAGCCTATTTAAGATTACTTTAATTCCTTTCTATTTATTTCTGAAATGGGGCGAAGGGCTATTTAAACAGCGACTCTACGAATGCTTTCTTATTAAAGACTTGTAGCTGGTCCATACCTTCTCCTACACCGATGTATCTGATCGGTACTTTGAATTGATCGGAGATTCCGATTGCGACTCCACCTTTGGCAGTGCCATCCAGTTTAGTCAGTGCTAAGCATGTGACATCTGTTGCTTCTGTGAATGCTTTAGCCTGCTCTATGGCATTCTGTCCTGTGGTCGCATCTAACACCAGCATGACGTCGTGAGGAGCGCCTGCCATCTTCTTACTTATAGAGCTCTTTATTTTAGTCAGCTCTTTCATCAGATGCTTCTTCGTGTGAAGCCTTCCTGCTGTATCTATGATACAGATATCTATACCATTATTAACGGCGTATTGTACAGTCTCGTAAGCCACTGCAGCCGGGTCAGTATTCATACCTTTGCTAAAGAAGTGAGTGTCAGCTCTATCAGACCAGATTTCTAGCTGGTCCACTGCGGCTGCTCTGAAGGTATCTCCTGCGCCAAGTACGACCGTCTTCCCTTTTAGTCTAAACTGATGAGCCAGCTTACCTATCGTCGTCGTCTTACCTACGCCATTCACACCGACGACTAGCAGGATATAGGGCCAATGATCATCGCTAAACTCAAAGTCATCTACATCTACTGTATTATTTTCACTCAGTAGTGCGACGATATCATCTTTGAGAATGTTGTTGAGTTCGGAGGTATTGATGTATTTATCCTTAGTTACTCTTGCTTCAAGTCGATCTATGATCTTAATTGTGGTATCGAGGCCTACATCAGATTGAATCAGTATCTGCTCTAATTCATCTAAAAACTCTTCATCTATGGTAGATTTACCCGCAACAGCTTTCGATATTTTATTAAGGAAACTAGACTTTGTTTTTTCTATACCTTTATCTAATTCTTGCTCTTTTTCTTTTGTGAAAAACTTATTGAAGAAACTCATATGGTGGGGTAGTAGCGACCTAAGTTGTTAAAATAACAAAAGGCCTTTCAATTAAGAAAGGCCTCTCATATCCTTAAAATCTCTGTGTTTCCGTAATTGATTTAAGTACGTGTATTTGCATTTACGTTATAAAGATAAGGGTTTTTTCTTTTATTTCTTCTCTGCGAAGAAATCTTTTACCTTATCCTTATGCATCATTAATTCTTTATATGTATACTTACCTGTCGCTGAATCTTTTACACTCTTTATCACTTTAACAAAATCTCGACCAGATCCAGCATTTGCTGCTCTCTGTGCTACTCTTGCGTTTTTCGATACTTTAGCCATGATTATTTAATTTCTTTGTGAATAGTATATTTCTTCAAGATAGGATTGAATTTCTTTAATTCAAGTCTATCTGGGGTATTTTTTCTATTTTTTTGAGTTACGTATCTAGATGTACCAGGCAGTCCACTTGCTTTGTGCTCTGTACATTCTAAAATAATTTGTAACCTATTGCCTTTTGACTTCTTTGCCATAATTATCTGATTTTAAAGAGCTTATAGTTTTATTCCAGTGTAAACTCCACCTTTTTCTACTTTCTTTAGATATTCGTGAATACCTAATTTATTGATGGTTCTTAGTGCAGATGTACTTATTTTAAGTGTAACCCACTCATCTGTCTCAGGTATGAAAAAACGTTTTTTGATCAGATTAGGTATGAATCTTCGCTTCGTTTTAGCATGCGAATGTGACACATTATTACCCGATATAGGCCTTTTACCTGTTAATTGACAAACTTTTGACATGATCTCTTTATTTTAATATACTAGGCAGTAACAACTGAGTGACCCCGGCAAGATTCGAACTTGCAACCGCCTGATTCGTAATCAGGTACTCTATCCAGTTGAGCTACGGAGCCCTAAAAATGTCTATTTCTATAAATAGAGCGCAAAGATAGACCAACTTCTTTAATTTTAAAAGCCCATTCCACTTATTTTTGATCTCTTGGGTCATTGGGTATCTTATATCTCTGAAAAGATTTAATCTTTATCTTATTCATCATCAGCTAATTTATCCTTCCCGCGAGACTTGAATAAGGTATATGTGAAGAGAATATAATAGAAGCTTGCAATAAAAGCTAACTATTGTATCTATGATAAAACAAAACGTGATCTAAGACAGCAAAGAATTTATTCTAAATATTTAGTTTAATACTATGGAAGAACATAGGGATCAACTTTATGAGATTATCTACCAAAGTTTAGGAAGTCACAACTTAGGTAAATCAGAGTTAGAAATGTTGCTTGAAAAAGCTGTAAAAAAAATTTTAAAAACAATGTGACAGGATGTCTAGTCTACCATCTTCGGACTTTTATTCAGGTGATTGAAGGTGAAAAAGAAATGGATAAAAGGACTTTCTAAGACTAATTCAAGTGACCCAAGACACTCGCAAGTTGATTTGATTTAGGAAGAGGAAATATCAGAAAGAGGATTTGCTAATTGGACTATGGCAACGATAGAAATAGATAATCAAGCTATGCAGGAAAGGTTTATGGACTTACTTGATAATAGAGATGCTATAGTAGATAATATTGCTCACACCACGGCAAAAGCGCTTCTACTTAATATGAGAGAGCTGCTGCAATAATTATATCAATCCTGCTGACTTTACAAAATTAGCTGATCCTATGACTGACATAAGCATTTCAGTAGATCGATCACTCATTTTAATTGGCTATCTGGCAATGGATCGTCAGATCGATATTAAGTTTGATCGACGAGATTATCCAGTAGAAGTCATGTATGATACTTATTTTCCGCAGAAGGTTTTAGATCATGTGATTAAAAATGCTGAAGAATCCATTGGTGCTGATGGCGGTATGAGATAAGTCATAGTTCAAAATGATAAACCCCAGCTATAGGTCATAGTTAACGGGGCAGTCATAGATGAAGAATCTCAAGCCAAATTATTCATACCTTTTATTCTGCTAAAGCTACAGGGTAAGGTATAGGGCTGATCGTAATTCTTGCGATATCAGTGCAGCATATAGCCTCATTTAAACTGTATACAGACTTTAAAGATGGCTTGACAAAATATGAAGTATCATGTATCTGATGGACAATTAGGTGGCCCACATATTATCCAATATTGTTTCATGAGAAGATAAATTATAAATCTAATGAGTCATGACGCATTCTCTAACAGCTCAATTATACGATCATCACGAAATATTGATTTTTATAAAATTTGTCTCGTAACCGATTAACCTATTCCAATTTAAAGGAACATAAGCGTGTACAATAGTTTTTTTTCATAAAAAATGAACCATGCAGTACATCATAAATTTTTCATCTTATCATAATTTTAAATATCGACCTATGCAATTCCGTATTAACAATTTCCTATTTATCCTATTTTCTTTATTCTTCCTTTTGCTATCCCAAAGTGCTGTTGCGCAGCTCAATGCAGAAATAATCGGTGACGCAGAAATCACTGGAGACTTAAAAATTAAATACAACAATCCTGATCAAAGTAATACCAATATGCTGATACTTGAGCGATTTCAAGGAAGTATAAACCTTGGTCAAATTACAATTCCTGCATCAAGAAATAACTGGTCTTTTGATCTGGACTACGGATTTTTAAACGGTGGGAATAATTTAAATCTAAAATATAATGGCGAGACGAAACTGACATTCAATAGAGCTATAGGAGAGATCAATAGACCTCAAACAGGATCAGCTGATCTTTTACCATATGCATATGGTAGAATAGAAAATAATAGTAATACTGTACTCGGAGGAACACAAGTCAATTATACCATTGATAGGTCCAGTACATTTTATACGACGATAACATTTGCGGAACCCATAGCAGATCTACTCATATTTAATGTCACACCTATTGTGTTTACTTCTTTCGAATTTCCAGAAATCAATACGCAAGTGGGCGTGGAGTATGTCGATACGAGTAGCGTACGGATTTATTTATATAATGCCTTTGGGAATAGAGTAGAGAATGCACCCTTTTCATTCGTAGCTTATAAGCCCTAAGCAGATATATCCATTTTGATTTCGAAAGTGGTGGCTATTTAAGTTATAATAGATACCGATGCTATTTTAAACCGATAACTATCGTTAGGAAAATAGATCGAGTATAATACCCGAAAGAAATAGGTCTTGCTGGTTCAATACGTCCCAAACCAATTTCGCTTCGGTATACTATGTCTCCACCATAGCCACTACTCTTGCAGGAGCCGCCGAACCACCTACAATCTTAAGCGGAAATACACACAGCTTAAATCCAGTGATAGGCAGGGCATCCAGATTAGTCAGTTGCTCGATGTGACAATATTCTTTGCGAGTCCCGACCAGATGAGCTTCCCAGAATAACGAATCATCGTTCTTTTCTTTAGCTTGTTGGATCTGATAGGGGAGTGGAAGATCCCATCCCCACTGATCGATACCCATCACTTTGATCCCTTGATCTATCAGCCACTCAGTCGCTTCAGCACTCATACCAGTGCCGTGAGTGAAGAACTTCTTAGTGCCCATATGTACATCTCGCCCAGTCTTAATCAGTACGATCATACCAGACTTTAGTATCAGTTTATTTTCTTTTAAATATTTCTGGATATCCTCCTGACTGATGGCATCGAAGTCTTCCTTATGCTTCATGTCTATGACTATGCCGTCACCAAAGCACCACTCTAAGGGTATCTCATCTATCGTCTTAGCTGGCTTGCCTTCGCAGGTCGGTCCATAGTGCCATGGGGCATCTATGTGAGTGGTCGAGTGTACGCCCATATGCTTGATGGTATCATCCGCCCATCCGATGAATCCTTTGGGGAATAGCCGCTTAGGTAGTCCAAACAACTTCAATAATAATTTTGCTTTTTTGTGAGCTTTATGCTTGATCTTGACCTTCATGAACTTAGGGTCGCCCGCATTATACTGGATAGGCTTCGTCAGATCTATGAGCTTCATATAATTTCTTTTTATTACTTACAGGTGATCAGTAAGCTGGGTAATTTAATTTAAGAATATCCTTGGATGACTTATTTTGTGGATTACAGATGATTCATCAGGATGACTTCTTAGAGAGGATATTGTCAATTGAGTATTTTCCACTTCCTAAAAAGAATAATGCCGCATAAATGGTAAAGTACAATAAGGCAAATTCTTTTTTACCAAAAGGATCAGCACCATGGACAATGAAGGCAGCCACTATCATCGTAAACATTAGAGGCACACTCACCAGCCGTGTCCCGAGACCGATGATCAGTAAGATGGCACCTCCAAATTCTGACATGACGGTTAGCACCAATGAAGCAGGCGCTCCAATACCAATTGGATCAGCAAATCCAAAATCTCCAGAAAGCAATTTATTAAACTTAGGTAAACCATGGGTCAGCATGAATCCACCACCTATCAGCCTTAATATTAATGCTGCTATATCAGCTTGGGAAGGGCTTATGCCACTGTGTAGTAATTTTTTGATCATCAGTAGAAACTTTTTATGACATCTCTAATGTAATAAAAAGATGATGATATTTAATTTGAAGCATCGGTGAGGACAAATCTGGAGGTTGCTTTCTCAGTCTCTGTCCTTATGATGATATTGAATAAGCCTTCATGAGTATCTAATAAACGCTCAGGTAAATTTATAAATCCCCTACCTGATATGGGAGCACGTAATGTTTCGTGATAGATTAAATCACCTGCCATGGAGTAGAGCGAAAACTCATGATCATCTAAAAATGGAGTCTGGAATTCGATGTCAAATGTGGCTCCTTTTAGAATCGGATTTGGCGTCACTGTGATGGTGATTTCTTCAGGAATTTCAAAACATAAATCTCGTGCAGCAATAATTGGCTTTATGGCACTGAGTCTGCCTCCTGAAGTGGTGATTCCTGCCAAGCTGCTTTTCTGATCTGTATTACTTAATATCAGATCTTTTATAAATAAAGAAGAGGCTGCAGGATTGGATAGAGACTGACTATCAATAAACTCGCACGGAAGACTATAGAGTAATGAGATCACCCCAGCCACATGAGGCGCAGAAGCAGAAGTCCCACCAAATGGCTCATATTCATTATTTGGTCTGATAGAAGTCACCCCTCTGCCAGGAGCACCTAAGTCTACATTATTCACACCGAATCCACTGGCTGTAAATTTTTCATCTTCTTGTACTGCGGTATTCGTCACGACGATCAGATGATCACTAGAGCAGTCAGCTGGTAGGTCTCCTGCAATATCGATGTCTAAATCCTGATTAGGAGCGGAGACTATTGTCAATATGCCTTGCTCTCCCAGTCTATTGATGATGTCACACAGTATCGGCTGGTCCTCTTCGAATGCATCTGGGATACCTCCAGAATAATTATTAGCGACAATATAAGATCCCTCTCTACCATCAGAATCATTGAATCGCTCTCTCTGCTCTCTGATGTAATCGAATCCTTCTATGATATCGTCAGCAAACTGGATATTACTAATCAATAAAATTTTCACATCCCACATGACGCCTGTGATTCCCATATTATTATTTCCTTCAGCGCCGACGATACCCATGACGGATGTCCCGTGGGATTTTACCTCATGCACACCGCTTCCATTTCTGGTATTGATGCCTATCACATCGTCTATGTAGCCATTATCATCATCGTCTATTCCATTATCAGGGATTTCAGCTTTATTCACCCAGATACGATCATCTATATCTTCATGACTGATGTCAAATCCGTCGTCGACCACTGAGACGACGATCTCATGGCCTGAGAGCGAGCTTCCACCTGTTGTGAAATTCCAAGCTTCATCAAGACCAATTAGCTTAAGATTATTCTGAATGCTGAATTCTGGATCATTCGGTTCTTTTCTCCATTCTGTCTTAAGATTTGGCTGAAACTGTCTGATACTTGAAGTCGCATGAAGCTTGTTTTCTACAGAACTCTTCTTAATATTTATGTCAGATCTAATATGGAGACTATATATATCTTCTTCGAATATGGACTTCATCTCTATATCTGATGCCCTTATCCCGAGAGCTTGACTGACATCTTCTATGACTGATTCGTGGTCTCTATCCGCTATCTGCACGATGTAACTACGATCAGAAGTACCATCTTTTTGCCCAAATGTGACTAAAAAACCAAGGCTAAATAAAAATATAATCGCTAATTTCATAAAGAGATATTAGTTATCGTAGTTCATTTTGATAATAATATGGATCTAACGCAATTAAGTGGGGTTTAGGTTTAGAGATAGTGACAAGAATAATTATTTAAGACAATTTCAATTATAATATCATGAGTACAGTAAAAGATTACATCGCAGCACTCCCTGAAGGCAGGGCTGCACCATTCAAGAAGCTACGGGCTATCATCAAGAAGAACTTGCCTAAAGGATTCAAAGAAGAAATGAATTATGGCATGGTAGGATACGTCGTGCCTCATTCCATATATCCAGATGGTTATCACTGCGATACGGCTCTACCATTACCCTTCGCGAATATTGCAAATCAAAAGAATTTTATTGGCTTATATCATATGGGCATCTATGCGACACCTGAGCTTAAAGACTGGTTCGTAGAGTCATATGCTGAAGCATGCAAGTATAAGCTGGATATGGGTAAGAGTTGTATCAGACTGAAGAAGATGGATGATATCCCCTATGATCTGATCGGCGAGTTAATGACTAAAATGACTGTAAAGGACTGGATAGATAGGTATGAAGGTGCAGTGAAGAAATAGGGGTTTATGGGTTCTGTGCATTGACTTTTTGACTCTTTATCGTAATTTTAGACAGGATCAAAAATCCGATCACAAAGAAGATTGCTAATACCAAGACACTATACCTGATATTCTGAGTCAATTGCTCCACAATGCCAAATGCAAATGTTCCAAATACCACACTCAGATAAAAGAGGACGTCATAGAAAGAGAAGTAGGAGGTCAGGTCCTCTTCATCATCATCTAATAGCTTACTATAGGTAGATCTGGATAAAGATTGTATGCCACCTAATACCATGCCCACCATGGCTGCTATTCCATAAAAATAAATCTTACTACTCACGAAGTACGCCAATAAGCAAATGAAAAACCAAATAGAGATGGTGATCAACAAAGCTTGCTTATTACCCCTCTTTTTAGATATCCATGCAAATAAATAAGCACCTACTATGGCAACTAACTGTAGTAGTAAGACAATTAAAATCAATTCGGAAGATTCAAAGGCCAATTCTTTTTCAGCGAATACGGTAGCAAGGTAGATAACCGTCTGCACACCTGCAGAATAAAAGAAAAATGCCGCCAAGAAGCGCATGATATTAGACTTTGTCTTTAGTTCTGACCAGACTGATTTTATCTCCTTATACCCCTTACTCATGATCCCCTCTTCGAATCCTTTCATCTTGCTGCGTGGTAGCCTGCTGAATGTCAGCTGAGAAAAACCAAACCACCAAATACCGACCAGGATAAAGCCGATCCGATAAGGCAGGCTGGACTCGACAGGAATATTAAAGATTTCTGGCTTCAGACTCATGAATATGATGAAGAGAAGTAAGATCACACTTCCTATATAACCAAATGCAAACCCTTTAGCACTGACTTTGTCATACTGATCTGGTGTCGCAATATCTGGCAGATAGGCATCGTAGAATATAATACTCGCGGCATGACCGATAGTCGCCACTCCAAATGCGATGGATCCTAATAAAATATCAAAGTGATCCTTGAAAAAGAATAGAAATACACAAGCTATTGCTCCTACTGTCGAAAACAGACGCATGAAAAACCTCCGTTTATCTCCGTAATCAGCGATGCCACCTAATAATGGGGAGAACAGAGCGACGACGACGAATGCACCTGATACCAAAAACGAATACAGTGCACTATTGGTAATAGAATAGCCTAAGACATTGATAGTATCATTAGTAATCGCGATGAAGTAAATGGGAAATATGGCAGTAGAGATGACGAGAGAATATGCAGAATTAGCCCAATCGAAAAAAGCCCACCCAGTAATCGTCCGTTTATCATTCACTTTAATCTCCATAGCGCTTACTGCTTAAGTGATCAATATAGTTATTTATAATGATCAGTATATGAGCTTTACATTACCGTACTGTAATGATCGCTGAGCTATCAAGTAAAACTCAATCCAAAAACCCTTTATGCAGTTCATATCCTTGTAAATGGCTCACCTATCCCAAAAGGGCTCAGCGATCCCAAGCCTCATCCCCTGAGATCAGAGAGCTCTTTTGAGATCGCTGAGCTATCACATAAAATTCAAACCATAAGTCCTATTCTTCTCAGAAGCAAATACAGATAAGAATATTACTTGTTTTTCCAGCACCTCATGTCTATAATAAGTGGCTCACTAATTGTAATTTTATTACATCAGTGGTTTATAAAATTTACAGACGTGAATATTGTCATCCTATCTCGAAATCCTGCACTATATAGTACTAATAGTCTGGTACATGCTGCGACTAAGCGTGGACACTCAGTCAGAGTCATAGATCACTTGCTGTGTGATCTCGTCATTAAGCGAAATCAGTTAGAACTATATTATTATAACGAACACATAGAGGGAGTAGATGCAGTCATTCCGAGAATTGGTTCTTCTGCGACAACTTATGGAGCAGCGATCGTCCGACAGTTTGAAGCCATGGGCATATACACTTGTCTTAAGTCAGACTCTTTGCTGAAGGCGAGGGATAAATTAAGCTGCCTACAGTATCTGGCTCAGCAGGACATCGGAGTCCCATTATCACTGGTCATCAATAATCAGATGATGATCAGAGAGATGCTGACCCATATCGACGGAGACCGTAAGATCATCAAGCTCGTCAGTGGGACTCATGGCTTGGGCGTGGTCCTGAGCGAATCAGAGCAAAATGCTGAATCGGTATTAGAAGCGTTTATGAAAGTCAAGCAAAGAGCACTGACACAAGAGTTCATCAAAGAAGCTGACGGTGCAGATATCAGGCTGATAGTAGTAGGTAATAAGGTGATAGCAGCGATGATCAGGCAAGCGCCCGAAGGAGAGTTTAGGTCTAACTTACATAGGGGTGCCAGCTCATATGCCATCTCTCCTACATCAGATGAAATAGATGTAGCTCTGAGAGCGACTAAGCTCTTAGGACTGGAAGTGGCAGGCGTTGATTTATTAAGATCTTCTCGTGGGCCATTAGTATTAGAAGTTAATGCTTCACCTGGATTAGAAGGTATAGAGACGACCACAGGATTAGATGTGGCAGCAAGAATTGTCCAACTCGTAGAAAGAAATGCAGCACAACATTAACTTTGCTCTAAATAAGTGAATATCAGATGGAGAAGGAAACGAAATCAATCAAGATTAGTCATGTAGAAATACAGCCGGGAGATAAGGCTGTGGTCGAAATTCCAGTTGGTTCTCTTCCCGCAGGGACTCATATTGATATTGTGGCGCATGTATTCAGAAGCATGTACGAAGGTCCTACAGTCCTCATCCTGGCTGGGGTCCATGGCGATGAGATTAATGGCATAGAGATCGTCAGAAGATCATTGGTTTCTGGGATATATGATCACTTGATAAAAGGGACCGTGATAGTGATACCGCTGCTTAATATTTTTGGGTTTATCAATTTTAGTAGAGACGTACCAGACGGTAAAGATGTGAATCGGAGTTTTCCTGGTCTGTCTACTGGGTCATTAGCGTCAAGAGTGGCCAGAGTGATGACGAAGATGATTCTGCCTTTGATAGATTTTGGAGTGGATTTTCATACAGGTGGTGCATCGAGATATAACTACCCGCAAGTGAGGTATGGTAAAGTGGATCAGAGAGCCAAAGAATTAGCAAAAGCTTTCGCACCACCATTTATAATAGAAAAGTCTTATATCACAAAGTCGCTCAGAAAAGTGGCACATGGTATGAAGGTTCCTATCATCGTCTACGAAGCTGGAGAATCTGTTAGACTTGATGGGTATTCGATAGAGAAAGGATATAATGGACTACTTCGACTCTTAAAGCATGAGGGTATGATCGATCATGCCCCCGAAGAGAGAAATCGGACTGTAAATCTTAAAAAGACGAGCTGGGTAAGAGCCCCTTTTTCAGGCTTATTTACATGGTCGAGAGATTCGGGCGTGTTTGTATATAAGGGTGAGCCTCTCGGTATCGTAAATGATATTCACGGGACTAAGTCTACGACAGTATTGTCTAATCGTGACGGCTTTATCATAGGTCATAATAATGCATCTGTCGTGAGTCAGGGCGATGCTTTGTTTCATATTGGGTATGAATCTGAGATTATATGAGTAAGTACCTTTTGATATATTTTCTATTTATTCAATATGTAAGCTCTGCTCAAGTAAGTGACTTGCAGAGCTATATAGACAGTTATGTCCTTAGACCAGCTTTCAGACACAGCTCTATTAGTATTTCAGTATTAGAGCTGAGCTCAGATAAAGTAGCTGGATCATACCGTGATCAGAAGACATTAATTCCAGCGTCTTCTTTGAAGCTACTGACCACACTGAGTGCCATTCATTATCTGGGAAAGGATTTTCAATATGAGACTCAGATAGCCCACTCAGGCGATATTTTTACTGATGGCACATTAGAGGGTGACCTATACATCATCGGATCTGGAGATCCGAGTCTGGGGTCAGTGAAAGTAGGTGCGAAAAAGGGAGTGAATTATCTAAGCCAAACGATAGCTAAAGACATAAAGAATTTTGGAATCAGCTGTATTGCTGGTGATGTCATAGCAGATGAGTCTATCTTTAATAGCTTTCCGATTTCTCCATCATGGCAGTGGAATGACTTGGGAAATTATTATGCATCGGGCGCATGGGGTATCAATGTCAATGATAATCAATATCATATTTACTTTGCTCAGCGAGCCAAGGAGGGTATGATCCCAAAGCTAAAGAGCTATCGACCGTATATACCAGGATTGGAGCTGCAGAATGAAGTAGAGACGGGCGCTGTTGGGACAGGAGATAATGCCTATATTTTCGGAGGTCCGTATCATTATACTAAAAGAGTGGTCGGGACGATTCCCCCAGGTTCTAAAGATTTTTCGATTAAAGGTTCTATTCCTGATCCACCTTTATTTATGGCATATTACTTACAGGGGGCACTGCAGAAGTTGAATATCACATCTGCAGATTATAGATCAGTTCATGACTTCAATCCACAGAAGATTCCGCGAAAAACCATTCAGACTTATCAGTCCCTTAAGCTAAGAGATCTCGTCTTCCATACGAATAACAAAAGTGATAACCTGTATGCAGAGGCTCTTCTGAAGACCATTGGTCACATCGACAAGAAGAAGGGGAGTGGTCGTTCTGGTATTTCTGCCATTATAGAATACATGGAAGAGGCAGGTATCAGTACTTCTGGAATCAGGATGGACGATGGCAGTGGTTTATCAGCGAGGAACAGAGTATCATCTAGAATAATGGCTGAATTTCTAAAAGCTTCAGCTGCAGAACTGGGCCTTAAAGAAGTATGCTCCTACCTTCCCAAAGGCGGAGTAGATGGCACAGTAGCTTCGTTATTCAGAAATAGTGCTGCGAAGGGTAGGGTCTGGCTGAAGAGTGGATCTATGGAAGGGATCATGAGCTACAGTGGATATATGAAGTCTAAGTCGGGGACTTGGCACAGCTTCTGCCTTATGGTCAATGGATATGATGTATCTAATCGTAAGATGAGACCAATCCTTGAACAAATGATGACTGCCATATATGAAAGAACTTGATAAAATCGGACTTAAAAGAAGCTATTATCTAAGACTGCTTTAATAATCACAACTAAAAAAGTAATTTTAACTTGTGAGTCCATCTAAGCACCGATTTCCTTTTATTCGAGCCATCTACCTTTTCATTGGCATCAGTATTATTTATGCTTGTAAGGAAAGTCCCAAGGTTATAGAAAGTCAAGTTGTTCAAGAAGTAATACAAGATCAAAAGGCCACTGAAATCTTAGAAGATGACCTACTCACTGTCACTAACGAAGACATCCATATCATCGATAATGCTCCCGATCGATCCTCATGGCAAAATCCAAATCTTGTCATAGAGAGAATGGGGAATATCGAAGGAAAGATAATAGCAGATATAGGAGCGAGTGTAGGCTACTTTGCATTCCGACTCGTCCTCAGTGGAGCTAGAGTCATTGCAGTAGAACTAGATGAATCGATGGTACAGCTTATGAACTCATTTGCCATCACGAATCTAACTAAAGAACAGAGCGAGCGATTTAGAACTCACATAGCGCTACCTGATGATCCACTTTTGGAGGAGAATGAAGTGGACCAAGTCATCATCATGAATACCATAACCCTGATCGAAAATAAAAAGTCCTATTTGACTAAATTAAGACAGTGCCTTAAGCCTGATGGTAGATTGATGATCATGGACTTTAAGATGAAGCGGCTTCCTGATCAATTCCCAAGTAAGGAAGATCGCATTTATGCTGATATTTTAGAAGAATTACTTTATGAATTAGGCTATGATCAGGTCATCATTGATGATTCTACTCTAGATTACCAATACATCATTTTTGCTAATAATGCGAAATAAAGCTTAGACTCGCTTATGGCGTAGAGAATCAGGCGATTTTAGCTTAACTTATATAGCTCATTTCTTTCCGGGCCAACAGATACCATAGATACAGGTACTCCGAGTTCTTTTTCCAGATAGGATACATAGTCTTTCAGACCTGAGGGCAATTCTTGGTAGGTCGCTACACCAGCTAAATCACCCCAGCCATCTACTTTTTTAAGATTTGGAGTCAGACTTTCATCGCTGAGATTGAATGGTAATTCTGTCACAGTCTCACCATTGACTTGGTATGAATCAGCGACATAGAATTCCCCAAAGCTGTTCAGGATATCCATTTTGGTAATGACCAGATTTGTGACACCATTGACCATCACAGTGTATTTGAGCTGAGGAATATCTATCCATCCACATCTCCGAGGTCGTCCTGTGGTCGCGCCGAATTCACCACCGACTTTCCTTAGCTTTTCACCATCTTCATTATCCAGTTCTGAAGGGAATGGTCCAGAGCCTACTCTGGTACAATATGCTTTTGTGATTCCAGTGACTTCCCTGATAGATTGAGGCGAGATACCGAGACCTGTGCAGACACCTGCTGTGACAGTATTAGAAGACGTCACGAATGGGTATGTTCCAAAGTCTATATCCAGCATCGATCCTTGAGCACCTTCTGCCAAGATTTGCTTGCCTTCTTTTAACGCATGATGGATGTAATATTCGCAGTCTATTTTTTGTAGTTTCTTTAGCTTCTCTATGTTGTCCATCCACTTAGCTTCCTCTGCTTCTAAGTCAAAGTCAACTTCTGGATAGAGCCCTGCTAATTTTAGGTGCTTCTTTTTAAGTGCCTCATACTTCTCGTGGAAACCTGATTCTATATCTCCGACGCGCAGACCGTTTCTCCCAGTCTTATCCATATAAGTGGGACCTATACCTCTTAGTGTAGAGCCTATTTTATCCTTGCCTTTAGATGCTTCTGAAGCCGCATCCAGAAGTCTATGCGTCGGCAGTATAAGATGTGCCTTCCTTGAGACTAATAATCGATCACCCAGCTCGACGCCTAAGTCGATTAAGCCTTCGATTTCTTTATATAGCGTTATCGGATCTATGACGACTCCATTGCCTATGACATTGATGATATTCTCTCTGAATACACCAGAGGGGATCGTGTGAAGGACAAATTTCTGATCGTTGATGATGATCGTATGGCCAGCATTAGGTCCACCTTGAAATCTTGCGACGATATCATATTTATCAGCTAAATAATCAACTATTTTACCTTTGCCTTCATCTCCCCATTGTAATCCTAAGACGACATCTACTGCCATATCTATATATTATTTATATAAAAATTGTAAATGTATAAAAGCTTTAAGCCCAATACTAATGATTTACTGTGAATCGAAAATAAAATAAGACAGTTAGATTGGTTGATCTGACTAAGACGCTTTCTTCTCTGTCTTAGGACAGGCCCCATCACACTTCCCATACATGTTGAGAGAATGATGTGTGACTTGATATTTCAGTATATCTCCCATCATATCTTTGATCTGTTGGATTCTGGGGTCACAGAATTCTACTACCTTGCCGCAGTCTACACAGATCAGGTGATCATGCTGCTTGCAGCCGTATGATTTTTCAAATCTGGTTAAGTTCTGACCGAATTGGTGTCTTTTTACCAAATCACAATTCACTAATAATTCTAAGGTGTTATAGACTGTGGCTCGACTCACACGATAATTCATCGTCTTCATGTGTATATAGAGTGCTTCTGCATCGAAGTGATCAGACCTGCGGTAGATTTCTTCAAGTATGGCATAGCGTTCTGGCGTCTTACGGAGTTGATTGTTCTCCAAGTGCTTAGTGAAAATCACTTTAACTTCTTCTAAAATATCCTGTAAATGGCCTTCTTTTGTTTCCAATCGAATTATTGTTTAATCAGTTATCTACGCGCTCTACTGTGCTTATGCCGTCTATTGACTTGAGGTTCTTTATCAACTCCTTAAGCTGATCTTTGTTTTTGACAACGACCATAATGGTCGAAGAAAAGACACCTTCATTACTATTTATACTAAAATTACGAATATCTAAGCCCATTTTAGCAGATATCGTATCGCTAATGATAGAAATCACTCCTACTCCGCTATCCACACCCTCAAGACCGATTTTAACAACAAAGTCCGAACTTGCATTTCCACCCCATTCTGCTTTCAATGTCCGATAGCCATAATTAGCTATCATGTTAGTCGCATTTGGGCAGTCAGTTCTATGGATTTTCAATCCAGCATTCAGTGTTAAAAAGCCAAAAATACCATCGCCATTCACTGGTGAACAGCACTGAGCCAGAGAGTAAGTATACATTGATGCAGGTTCTCCGTTAATAAATATGGAATCTTTATTACCTAATTTCTGCTTTGATGACTTTTCTGCTGGTGTTATATCGGCTTGTGCCTTTTCAGCCTTTACTTCTTCTACATGCTTCAGCGCCATTTGTTTGCCCACTACCTCAAATTTTTTGAGCTCACTTAATTTTATTTGTTCTTCTGCTATAGCGTAATATAGGTCTGGTCTCGATCCGAGTCCAAAGTGCTTGACCAGCATATCTACATTATCTTCGAAGTCAGCTTTCATATTTTTTAGCTTCCTGGCTAAGTCTTCTTTCCCAAATTCGCCAATACTTCGGCGCTCCTCTTTCATGGAAGAACGGATCTTATTTTTTGCTTTTCCTGTTTTGACGAGATTAAGCCAGTTTTCATTTGGCTTTTGATTTTTTTGTGTCTTGACAGTGACTTGGTCACCATTCTCTAAGACATGGCCCATGGGGACAAGCTTATTATTTACTTTTATCGCAGTCGCTCTATAGCCTATATCAGAATGGATGTGAAAGGCAAAGTCAAGAGCCGTCGCACCTAATGGAAGGATCTTCATGTCACCATTCGGTGTGAATACATAGACTTCTTCCTTGAATAGATTACTCTTAAAGTCATCTAAGAATTCTATGGCATTCGTATATGGAGAGTCCAGAATGTCTCTGACATTATCCAGCCAATTAGCGTAGACATCTTTTACATTTTTAACTCCTTTATATTTCCAGTGTGCAGCAAAGCCTTTTTCTGCTATCTCATTCATTCTTTCTGTACGGATCTGGACCTCTACGAATTTTCCTTCAGGACCAATAATCGTCGTATGCAGTGACTCATAGCCATTGCTCTTAGGGGTCGTCACCCAGTCTTTAAGTCTCTCTGGAATGGGCGTATAGACATCTGTAATGACAGAATACACTTGCCAGCATGCACTTTTCTCTTTTTCACTTGGCACATCTATGATAATCCTCACTGCGAACAGGTCATATATTTCTTCAAAAGGCACGTTCTTAGTCTGAATCTTATTCCAGATAGAAGATATGCTCTTTGGCCGACCCATGACTCTGAAGTTGATATCGAGCTCTTTAAGTTGTTTTTTGAGTGGTTTGATGAATGATTTGATGTATTCATTTCTGGTGGACTGAGTGTCGCTTATCTTTTTAGCGAGCTCTTCGTATTTATCGCGATTCTTTATCTTGAAGCAGATGTCCTCATATTCTGTCTTGACCTGATATAGACCTAATCTATGAGCGAGGGGAGAGTAGATGTATTGTGTTTCTGCTGCGATTTTAAGTTGCTTTTGCTCAGGCATGGCGTCTATTGTCCTCAGATTATGCAGCCGATCCGCCATTTTGATCAGTACCACTCTGACATCATAGACTAAGGTGGAGAGTACCTTTTTTAAATTCTCAGCCTGAGGGCTTTTTAGATTTTCTTCTTTAGTACTTTCTACATTATAGAGTCCGTCTAGTTTAGTCAGCCCATCTACGATCAGACTTATTTTTTCATTGAAGTTATCTGCGATGTCTTTAAGCGTGTAGTGGGTGTCTTCTACGACATCGTGAAGGATAGCACAGATCACAGCTGTCGGTCCTAATCCTATTTCTTCATGGCAGATTCTAGCGACTTCTATAGGATGATATATATATGGTTCGCCTGATCTACGCCGTTGGAACTTATGACCTTCTACGGCAATTTCAAGTGCTCTATCTAGCAATATTTGATCATCTCCCTTGAGTTTATTTTTAAGAGGTCGCATTACCTTTTTATAAGTATTCTTGATCTCTTTTAACTCTTCATCTGTTATCGCTACGTCTGTTACTGGCATAGATTATTCAATGGGCTATATGGTTAATCAAAATTACATTAATTAAAGTTCACACTACAATCAATAATAGCTGGAATAAATCCAAAAAGGTTATATATTTGCGCCTCTTTGAGCAAATCGTTGTTCGATATAGTTAAATGCGGGTATGATGGAACTGGTAGACATGCTAGATTTAGGATCTAGTGCCGCGAGGCGTGGGGGTTCGACTCCCTCTACCCGCACTATTTAGCGCTGATAAATAGTGTATTTACTACTTAAGTATTGCCTAATCATAGAATCAGCAGGACTAAGAACAATGGTAGAATCATACTTCTTTAGCAATATATATATGTTAATAAGAAGCTCGTATGATCTGACGTAAAGCATATGCAGCTAATTAATTCTATTCCTTTATGAAAATTACAAGACAAGATCACGATGATCTTAATGCGACAATCACGCTGATTGTAGAAAAAGATGATTATAGCTCCAAGCTGACCGAGGAGTTGAAGAAACATAGAGCGAAAGCTCACATGAAGGGATTTAGAAAAGGTAAGACTCCCATGTCAGTCGTCAAGAAGATGTATGGAAAATCTGTCCTTGCTGAGATTATTAATAAAGTGATTGATGATTCTATCTCTGGATTTATAAAAGATGAAAAGCTCGATATATTAGGCAGCCCTATTCCTGCAGAAGATCAGGAAATGATTGACTTTGATTTAGCTTCATTAGAAGACTATACTTTTAAGTTTGATATAGGTAAAGCACCTGAGGTGGAAGTTGCCGGTGTGTCTAATACTGATACATACACTAAGTACGCCATCGATATTTCTGATGAGTTGCTTAACGAGGAGCTTGATTTAAGAAGAAAGCAAAGAGGGGAGAATAAAGATGTAGAAGACGGTATAGAAGAAGAAGATATCTTGACCATAAAGGCCTTAGAATTAGAAGGGGATGTGGTGAAAGAAAAAGGCTGGGAGACGGGATTTACGCTGTTAGTCAGCCGCATAGGGAATGAAGACTTACAAAAAGAGATCTTAACTAAGAAGATAGGTGATAAGATTACATTCAATATTTTCGAATTAGAGAAGGATGCAACGGAAGAGCATGTCAGAAAGTATCTTCTGAATCTGGATGAAGACGAGGATAAAGAAATAGGAAAGCATTTTGAAGGTACCATAGAGAAAGTATCTCGAAGAATGCTGGCTGAAATGAATGATGAGTTTTTTGATGCTGTATTTCCTGGTGGAGAAGTGAAAACAGAAGCAGATGCAAAAGAAAAAATAGCAGAAGACATAGCAAAGTACTATGATGATCAGTCCAGATCCGTCATGTATAGAGAAATCATGGAAGAACTGATGAAGAACAATAGCATCACGATCCCAGAGAAATTCTTAAAAAGATGGCTGAAAATCACGAATCGAGATGTATCCCAGGAAAACTTGGATAATGAATTTGATGCATTCTCTAAAAATATAGAATGGAACCTGATGAAATCTACACTAGTTAAAAAATATAACGTAGTCGTAGAACCAGATGAGTTAAGAGCTTCAGTCAAAAAGAAGATAGAGGGATACATGCAGCAATACGGAGCCTTAGGCGGTATGGATATGGAGCCGATGATAGACAGGATGCTCAGTAATAGAGAGCAGATAGAAAAAGAATACTCAGAAGTAGAAGCTGATAAATTATTTGCACAGATAGAGAGAGAAGTGTCTATTGCTGAAAAATCAGTCTCAATAGAGGAGTTTCGCGAAATAGTACAGAAGCTTAATGAAAACCAAGCTGCGTAAATTCATTGTTTGTTAAACTATTATTGATTAAATTGTTTATAGCATAAATTATACTATGATACCAATAGACGAATTCAAAAAATACGCGACTAAGCACAGAGGAATGAGTAGCATGCACTTAGAAAAGTACATGAACACATCTATTCCCAATATCAATGGGGAAGCATCAGTCCCTAATATAAATGGCTTCACACCACAAGTGATAGAAGAAAGGCAAATGAATATTGTGGGAATGGATGTATTCTCCAGATTGATGATGGATCGCATCATCTTCATGGGTGTACCAGTAAGTGACTATGTAGCGAATGTCGTACAGGCCCAAATGTTATTCTTAGAATCCACTGATCCTAAGAGAGACATTCAGATGTTTATCAATAGTCCTGGTGGAAGTGTCATTGCTGGGTTAGGCATGTATGATACCATGCAGTATGTGGCGCCTGATGTAGCAACTATTTGTACTGGGTTAGCGGCATCTATGGGTGCCGTATTATTAGCTGCTGGTCAGAAAGGTAAGAGATCGTGCTTATCGCACAGTAGAGTCATGATTCATCAGCCATCTGGCGGAATGCAGGGACAGTTCTCTGATATGGAGATCACTTACGAACTGATCAAAGAACTGAAGCAAGAGTTATATCAGATTCTATCAGACCATACGGGTCAAAAATTTGATAAAATCGAAAAAGACTCTGACAGAGATAACTGGATGAAGGCTAAAGATGCTAAGAAGTATGGATTAGTGGATGAAGTATTAGATCGTAAAAGCTCTAAAAAAGAGAAAGCATAGCAGTTCAAATACCATTCGTTCATCTTAAAAAGCGGTTATGTCAAAAACGAATACTTCAAGTCCTAAATGCTCATTCTGTGGAAGAGATAAGAGTGAAGCTCTTATTCTTATTGCAGGTATTCAGGGCCATATATGCGAGATCTGTATAGATCAAGCTCACGAGATAGTACTCGAAGAGCTGAAGCAAAATGATGGAAAAACTGTCACAAGTGATAAGTCAGAATTTCAGCTTCCTGAGCATATCACCCCTAAGCAGATCAGTAGCTATCTCGATGGCTATGTCATAGGGCAAGGCGATGCCAAGAAATACCTCTCAGTAGCTGTATATAACCATTATAAGAGATTGAGGCAGGGAGGCAGTAGTGATGTTGAGATCGAAAAATCTAATATTTTATTTGTCGGAGAGACTGGTACTGGCAAGACATTATTAGCTAAGACGATTGCCAAATTTTTAGAAGTCCCTTTTACCATTGTAGATGCCACTGTATTTACAGAGGCAGGATACGTAGGCGAGGATGTGGAGAGTATGCTATCCAGATTGCTCCAAGCTTGTGACTTCGATGTAGAAGCAGCAGAGAAAGGAATCGTCTACATAGACGAGATAGATAAAATAGCCAGAAAGAATGATAATCCTTCTATCACCAGAGATGTATCTGGAGAAGGAGTACAGCAGGCAATGCTAAAAATGCTGGAAGGGACTGAAGTGAATGTACCGCCACAAGGAGGCAGAAAGCACCCTGAGCAGAAGATGATCAAGATAAATACAAGCAATATCCTGTTTATTTGTGGAGGTGCCTTTCAGGGATTAGATAAGATTATAGCTAAAAGACTTAATACGCAAGTGATCGGATTCAGGAAAGAGGGCGAAGAGCAAGTAGATCAAGATAACATCTATCGATATATCAATCATCAAGATATCAAATCATTTGGATTGATACCAGAGCTTATTGGTCGATTACCAGTATTAACCCACTTAGATCCATTGGATCAGGAGATTTTAGTAAGGATATTGAAGGAGCCTAAAAATTCGTTGGTCAAACAGTATGAAAAGCTTTTTGAATTAGAAGGCATCAAGCTCATCATCAAGCCAGATGCTTATGAATACATCGCTGAAAGAGCCATGGAGTTTAAGCTCGGCGCTCGTGGACTTCGGTCTATCTGCGAAGCCATTCTGACGGATGCTATGTTTGAGTTGCCATCAGAAAAGGATGTGTTTGAATTAGTTGTAGACAAGGACTATGCGGTGGAAAAACTGAGCACATCCAAGCTATCTCATCTGAAGGTAGCTTAGCAAATAACTTAGATAATATTCTGAGGGACATGAAGATCAATTGACCCCTAAGATTGTAATTATTTTCATTCATTTGCATTCTGTCGAGGTGTTAGATATTATCCGTATATACCTATCAAGACAAAGTGCTTTATAAAATATTCTAAGGATCATCTCACCTTTCCTATTATAGTCGTGTCTATTGTGCTTTGTCTACTTTTTTCTTGTCTTTGAAACCTATTGGAGTACCTCTGATTAGAGATATACTAAGAGGTATTTTTTTTGAGATTTTAAAACAAGGGGTAGCGTGACCCCTTGAATGAATGACATAGATTTTTATAATATTCCAAAGGGAAAAAACTGTCACGGCCAGTTGCCATAGCAACATGGCTTTATATTTTGCCTCTTTATGTCAATCATTGACCCATTCTCTCCTCTATCTTTTTCAGCCGTGCCTCAAGATCATTGATGATTTCTTGTTGCTCCTTAATTGCTTGGACGGCTAATGGTGAAAAGCCCATATAATTCACGCCCAGTCGACCATCTTCCATTTCTGAGACAAGGTCAGGAAATACATTCTGGACTTCCTGAGCTATATAGCCTGTGGTGCTTATCTCGTTACCTTTATAATTATAATCTTTTAATTGCAGTTTAATCAATCGATTTAAAATACCTGAACTGTCAGTGATGTTTTCCTTGGCGTGACGATCACTTACTGCCATCCATACTGGATTACCTTGATCATTTATGGTTAGTGTATGATAATATACATAGCCATCAGAATACCTATAAAATCTCAATGCACCAGTTCCAGATTGATCCCGTAACTCGGTAAGCCTGCGTGCAGCCATATCTATATTATAGATGTGACCAAATGTATTGAAATCGTGGTAGTAAGGACTTGCAGGTTTTCTAGGACCCCAGAATCCGCGCCGCTGTGGTCCTAAATGTAATACATTGTCATGCGGTGTATCGTAATGGTTGATGCTGAGAGAGTTTTTGGTCATTTCAGTGTAGGTGACATTTTTAGTCTGTATCTGATAGCCAAATGGTTTGTCCGCTATTCTCAACAAATTGTCTGACAAATTAGTAAAGCCAGTACCGTCCACATCTTCATAAATCAGACCTGTAGGGAAGTGGATTGAGAAATTAGGATTGGCAACATTCATGCTAAGTCTCTTGTCGTGTTGCTCTACTTCGAGGGGCGACTGAGATATAATAATTAAGCTGTAAATCATTAAAATAAGACATAGAAGTACTCTTTTACAATTCATTATAATTGATTTTGGAAGTGATTAATAGTTCATATTTTCCTTGATTCATTGCTCGTCAGGAAGTTTCTTTTGACGCTAAGATTGAACCAAGCTTGAAGGATAAAATTAATACTATTATGAATAATGCGCATCCCTATTTTTAAGTATTTTTTGAGCTTTTGAAGCACAGCGAGGCTTCATTTTATAGGATCATATATAATTAGCCTAAATGAGATTTTAGATCACCCCATTAATTCTATGAATATCTGAGTCAATTCTTATATAGAAATACTATTATTATGAATGCATAGATATTTCATCAAGCTATCCTATAAAGGGACTAACTTCAGCGGATGGCAGCGCCAAATAAATGCACATACTGTCCAAGCAGAAATAGAAGATGCATTCCAGTTATTTTTAAAATATAAGGTAAATGTCGTTGGCTGTGGAAGGACAGACGCTGGAGTACACAGCAAGAATTATATTGCCCATTTTGATTTAGAAAAGAAAGCTGATTTTGACTTGGTATTTAAGTTGAAACTTATGGTATCGAAGGACATCACCATTCATGATATATATGAAGTAGATAACGCTATGCATGCTCGCTTCAATGCGACATCGAGATCATATGAGTATCAGATGAATGGAGTCAAAGATCCTTTCCTACGCGAATACTCTTTCTTTTATCCGCAGATCCATAACTTGGATATTAAGAAGTTAAATCAAGCAGCTCATTTACTATATGATTACGAAGACTTCTATACATTCTGTAAGACCAAGACAGATGTGAAGACCACGATATGTCAGATCAAAGAAAGTCACTGGATCTGGACAGAATATAATGGATTACAGTATCGGATCACGGCGAATCGATTTCTCCGAGGTATGGTCCGTATGATTGTAGGTATGTGTATTAATGTGGCTTTGGGAAGGCTGGAATATGAAGAAGTGAATTCTGCGCTAAGAGATAGGCGGAGACTGAATCGAGATTGGGCAGTGCCAGCTCAAGGACTTACCTTAGTAGACATTGAGTATCCCTTTGACACTTCTGGTCACGAGGAAGGTATTACAGTTAAAGAAGGGACAATTGAGCAAGTGGTTCATATTTCTAATCACATTCCCGAATTCAAGAATCCTCATGAGCATGAAGAATATACTAAGCGTCTCACTACTGGTGTCCCTCATCAGATTCTGGTGGCTTATAAGAAAGAGGAGGCCATAGGATTCAAGGTAGGATATCAGCGAGATGATGATGGTTCTTTCTATAGCTGGATGGGAGGTGTATTGCCTTCTTATCGCAGACTGCATGTCGCACAGCAGCTATCGATTATGCAGGAGGCATGGGCGATCAATCATGGTTATATATCTATTCGATTTAAAACGAAAAATTACCTAAAAGCCATGCAAAGATTTGCTTTGGGTAATGGATTTAATATCATACGGACTGAAGATGGATCGACAGTGGATGATAGAATTATCTGGATGGAAAAGGCATTAAAAATAGCTGATTCAGCATAAGATTTGAGAGACTTTGAGTCCAAAGAGGCCTTAGACCCTATTTGAGAATCGACTCAATTTGTCTATATACCGAGGAGCAATTAGTTTTAGACTTTTTAAACCAGAAAATCTATTCCTTTCGGGTCGGGTAATATACTCGATGCTATTTTCCTACCGATAGCTATAGGTATGAAAAAGCAATGGTATATCTACACAGCCGTAAGGACTTCGTCATGATATAGAGCATAGTTTGACATTTTAGCATTCACTTTAGCCCTGATGTCTTTGATTCTGCTCTCATCATTGATGTCTGATAAGACATGATCGATCCAGTCTACCACCTCCGCACAGTCATTTTCCATAAGACCTCTGGTCGTAATCGCCGCTGTGCCTATCCTCATCCCTGAAGTGACGAATGGACTTTTATCATCGAAAGGCACCATGTTTTTATTAATGGTGATATCAGCTTTCACAAGCGTGTTCTCTGCTTCCTTACCTGTAATGCCTTTTGATCTTAGATCTATGAGCATTAGGTGATTATCTGTGCCTCCAGAGATGATTTTATAACCTTTATCTGAGAATGCACGAGACATGATTTGCGCATTAGCGACGACCTGTCTACCATATACCTTAAAGTCATCTGACAGAGCTTCAGAAAAGGCAATGGCTTTAGCTGCAATGACATGCTCCAGCGGACCTCCTTGCATACCTGGGAATACCGCACTATTCATGATGGATGACATTTTGATTGGATTACCTTTCTTAGTCGTTCTGCCCCATGGATTCTCAAAGTCCTTACCCATCATGATGATACCTCCTCTTGGCCCTCTTAAGGTCTTATGGGTCGTAGAACTTATGATATGGCAGTGTGGCAGTGGATCATTCAGCAGTTGAGCAGCGATAAGTCCTGCAGGGTGTGCTATATCAGCTAATAGTAAGGCACCCATTTCATCTGCAATCGCTCTGAATCTTGCATAATCCCAATCTCGTGAATAGGCAGACGCTCCACAGATGATCAGCTTTGGCTTATTTTCTTTTGCCAGCGCATGTACCTTGTCCATGTCGATAATTCCAGTATCTTCCTCTACTCCATAGAATACTGGACTATACACTTTTCCAGAGAAGTTAACTGGCGATCCATGGGAGAGGTGTCCACCATGAGCTAAGTCAAATCCTAATATAGTATCTCCTGGCTGTAGTAAAGCTAAGAAGATAGCCGCATTAGCTTGTGCGCCTGAGTGAGGCTGAACATTAGCATACTCTGCTCCGAATAATTCTTTAAGTCGATCTATGGCCATTTGTTCGATGACATCTACAACTTCACAGCCGCCATAATATCTTTTACCTGGGTAGCCTTCAGCATACTTATTGGTGAGGCAGGTTCCCATAGCATTGATGACAGCTCTGCTACAGAAATTCTCGGATGCGATCAGTTCGATACCTTGAGATTGTCTTTGTTCTTCTTGCTTGATGAGGTCAAATATCTTATCCATGATTCTCTCGCTTTTAGCTTATTAAAAGATGGTGGTTTTCATAACGTTGCAAACTTATTAAATTAATGCCTTATACGAACTGTTCTGAATCATTTGTCCCAAATTTATCTTTGATTCTATCTAAGTCTTTTCTTTTGTGTATCCATTCCTCAGTGAATCCACATGAGATACAGACATATCTGTCTACGGGCAAGCCTGAGAGACTCCAGCCTTTTGCTGGTACGACATTGCTGCTGTATCCTACGGTAGCTGGCCCCTCTATTTTTGCAATTTCTATGGAGTTGCATTTAGGGCAGTGATGACTGGTCTTCATATACTATATTTCAGTAAAGATAGATGAATCCGTCTATTATGTGGATGAGTAAGCCAATTAAGAGAAGAAAGTAGTTACAGTATTAAATTTTTTTTCTCTACTAATTCTACACTATTTATAAACATCGGTAGCGTATAAAGGCTATTAGTGCGTAGGTGAAACCTACGAAGAGTGGTATATTTAATCGTCGATAGGATAAATATGTGAAAGCTAAATATCTAATATGAGGGTATAAAAAAGCCCCGATGAAAATGAATTCAACGGGGCTAATAAATCTTTTATAGATCAATGATTACTGACGTACTCCAAGTGCTTTAAGCGTTTCTAAGTCCATTGCTCCAACAGGTAGCCCGTTGTCTCTCTGAAACTTAACTAAAGCAGCTTTAGTAGCAGCACCTAACTGGTTATCTGCACCAGCATCACCTACATCATAGCCTCTTGAGATAAGAGCACTCTGTACTCTTCTGACAAGGTCAGCTGTGATATTATCAGCACATACGACTTCTCTCCACTCAGTGAAACCACCAGCTTTTACTAACTGTCTTCTTGAGACAGTATTATACTTAGCAGGTACATCGATGGTATTAGTAGAAGCAGCATTAGCTAACTTTCTGTATGATCTGTTCTCATATCTTGCGTCGATTTGAGCTGTATTAGCAGCAGCATCATTTGCTAACTTCTGGTACGTTCTGTTTTCATATCTCGCTTCGATATCAGCAGAATTAGCAGTCGCATCCTGAGTTAATTTCTGGTAAGTTCTCGTAGAGTACTTAGCAGGAATCTCAGTCGACTCAGTAGAAGCAGGAGAAGCTAATTTCTTGTATGATCTTGTTGTATACTTAGCAGCGATGTCAGCTGAATTAGCAGCAGCATCATTAGCAAGTTTTTGATAAGATCTGTCCTCATATCTTGCAGGTATGTCTACTACTCTTGTCGTCGCAGGCGTCGCTACCTTCTTATATGATCTTGTCGTATAGCTTGCAGGAACAGTGACTGACTCAGTCGTAGCTGGAGTCACTAATTTCTGGTACGTTCTATTCTCATACTTAGCAGGAATATCTACAGACTCAGAAGTCGCAGGTGAAGCCAGCTTTTGGTATGATCTATTCTCATACTTAGCAGGAACAGTGACTGACTCAGTTGTAGCTGGAGTCACTAATTTCTGAAAAGTTCTAGTCGTGTACTTAGCTTCTACAGTATTAGGAGTAGAAGATGCAGGAGAAACTAATTTTTGGTAAGTTCTCGTCGTGTATTCAGCAGGAATATCGATAACTTTAGTACAGTCATCTCCATTATCAGTGTAACCACTATCACAACCAACTCTTACTTGCTTTGTTACAGTTCTGAACTGAGCAGGTACTTCTACCAGACACCATACTAAACAGTCGTTAGGATCAGCTGAAAGACAGTTTCTGTCAGCTTTTTTCTTAACCCACTTTGTAGACGCAGGTGCAACTTGCATTTGCTCTGATTGAGTCTCATACTTAGCAGGTCTTCTTTCTATTCTTGAAGAAGCTTCCTTTACTAATACTTGCTCTGATACTGTCTCAAACTGAGCAGGAACAGGTGAAAGTGTCGTATAAGCATCTTTTACTAATACTTGCTCTGATACAGTCTCGTACTGAGCAGGCACAACTCTTAAAGTCGTGTAAGCATCTTTTACTAATACTTGTTCTGATACTGTCTCATACTGAGCAGGAATCGTTCTGATCTGTGTAGAAGCTTCAGATACTAATACTTGCTCTGATACAGTCTCGTACTGAGCAGGCACAACTCTTAAAGTCGTGTAAGCATCTTTTACTAATACTTGCTCTGATACTGTCTCGAAAGTAGCAGGTACTACTTCTATTCTTGTAGAAGCTTCTTGTACTAATACTTGCTCTGACATAGTCTCAAATGAAGCAGGAGTAATAGATAACGATGTACCAGCTTCTTTTACAAGTACTTGCTCTGATACAGTCTCGTACTGTGCAGGTATGGCTCTAAGGGCATTTCCTGCCTCCTTAGTTAATACTTGCTCAGAAACTTTTTCAAACTGTGCAGGAGATACGCTTAAACTTGTACCAGCTTCTTTAACTAATACTTGCTCAGTCATAGTCTCGAATGAAGCAGGGCTGATTGATACTGTGCTTCCAGCTTCTTTCGCTAAGACTTGCTCGCTGATGGTCTCATAAGTAGCAGGTACTACCTCTACTCTTGATGAAGCGGCTTTTACGAGCACTTGCTCGGTTACAGTTTCGTACTGATCTTGTATTAGACACTTAGCATAACACTTTCCAGGCTCAGAAGGCATTCCTGCTTCTGGCTGTGCTATTGCTATGACAGCGCCTAACATCATCACAGTAATTAATAGGCTAATTTTTCTCATAGTCACTGATAAAATTTTAATGAATGAAAACTTTTTGATATTTTGTAAATAATAATCTGAAAAATAAATATTCGTTTATAAAAACAAGGGGATGCAAATTTAACACATTAATTTAGGATGACATAGAAAGTACTTCACTGTATTTTTTTTTTCGATCATAAATTCAGATGAATCTGAAAATTTAATGATCGATTTATCCTTTTTTAAAATTAATATTTCCTTTTTCCCTTGGTCGTACGCAATTTTCTCTTCTTTTCCTACGCTGATTAATTTAGAAGCGTTGGAAGATGTCATATTATAATGTTTTACGACTTTTTGACGGATATTATCGATGAAGTCACTATTGTAAGGTTCATTACTCACATGACATTTAAAGATTTTTCTATTCAGAATAGCGTCTGAAAGTAGTGATATGACTCTTTCAGGATGGAATTGTAATTCTTTAATAGCGAATATCATGTCAGCATCGTCAACTAAGCTATGTTGATATATAGTATTTTTCGTAATATATTGAGTATCAGCATATAAGAAGTGACTTAAAGGCTCAGAGGAAATAGGGTATTTAGCTTCTTTGAGATGCTCATAGAATAGGACGAGCATCTGTTCTGCAGCCACTGAGGCCTTGTGAAGGTACACCTGCCAATACATGATTCGGCGTGCAATTAAAAATTTTTCAATTGAATAAATCCCTTTTTCTTCAATAACTAATTGGTCATTTCTTACATTAAGCATCTCTATAATCCGGTCATATCCGATGACTCCCTCAGCTACACCAGTGAAAAAACTATCTCGATTGAGATAATCCATCCGATCCATGTCTAGCTGTCCCGATACTAATTGCCCGAGAAATTGCTTTTCATATTCATTCTTGAAAATTTTTATGGCTAAAGATAGATCTCCCCCAAATTCTTCATTGAGGACCTCCATATATCGCAATGACAGCACTTCATGGTGCACAGCTATGATCTTTCCTTCTAAAGCATGCGAATAGGGTCCATGACCTATATCATGCAGTAAAATAGCGATACAGACTGCTTTATACTCCTCATCGCTGACCTCTATATCCTTATACCTGAGTACTTGTATGGCTCTTGTCATGAGATGAAGTGCCCCTAGCGCATGGTGGAATCTGGTATGAAGTGCCCCTGGATAGACATAGTGAGATAGTCCCATCTGAGAGATACGCCTGAGTCTCTGGAAATAGGGATGATCGATCAGGTCATAGAGTATATCAAATGGATATTTTATAAAACCGTAGACGGGATCATTGAAGATTTTCTTTTTATTCATTGAACTGCGAAAATAACTACTACTTTGCCCACGTTCTGTAATGCGAGCTTAAATTTATCGATTCAGGCCATATTTTACAATTGAATAAGGAGGGGATAACATCTGAGATACTATTTCATAATAAGAATTAGCGTATCTGATATTTTATAAATGCAAAACGAAATCATAAATAACTATAATCAATGAGCGATAAGATTAAAATTTTGTGGGCGGATGATGAAATAGATTTACTCAAACCACAATTATTCTTTCTTGAGAAGAAGGGGTATGATGTGACTACAGTCAGCAACGGGCATGATGCCCTCGATATACTGGAAGAACAAAATGACATTGATGTCGTCTTCTTAGATGAGTCTATGCCAGGCCTGACAGGACTCGAGACACTCACGAGAATTAAGAAAAAGAACAGTCGGATGCCTATCGTCATGATCACGAAGAATGAAGCAGAAAATCTCATGGAGGAAGCCATAGGATCAGAAATAGACGACTACCTCATAAAGCCAGTTAACCCTAATCAACTTCTACTTACACTTAAAAAACTGATAGATAATAAGCGACTTATCAGTGAAAAGACTGCATCTGACTATCAGATAGAGTTCAGACAGATTCTGATGGACATCAATAGTGGTCTATCTTATGCGGAATGGGTAGAGACATATAAAAAGCTGATCAACTGGGAGTTGAAGCTCGACTCATCAGACACACAAGAGATGGGAGAGATCCTCGCGATGCAGAAGAATGAAGCCAATACAGAATTCAACAAATTTATCAATAGGAATTATGAAGACTGGATGGACGGTAAAAAAGAAGCTCCTACGATGTCACATCAACTCATGCAAGAGAAAGTCTTTCCTAAAATCAATCCTGATAAACCAAGCTTTTTTTTACTGTTGGATAATCTAAGATTTGATCAGTGGAAGATTATCGAACCTCTCATATCTGAAGCGTTCAGAGTCGAGACGGAAGATTATTTCTACAGTATCTTGCCTACCAGTACTCAGTATTCACGTAATGCCATATTCTCAGGCATGCTGCCTTCAGATATATATAAGCACTATCCAGAATGGTGGGTCTTCGATAGTGAGAAAGAAGGCAAAAATAATTTTGAAGGAGAGCTCTTCGATAAGTTGGTCAAAAGAGTCATGAAGAGCACGATGAAGTCTGCTTATATAAAGGTGACGAGTACTCATAAAGCTAAGCAGTTTAACGATAATATCCATAATTATCTCAATAATGATATGACGATCATCGTCTATAATTTCATAGATATGATGTCGCATGCAAGAACTGAGATGGAAGTGCTCAAAGAACTTGCGGGTGATGAGAGAGCGTACAGATCATTGACACGCTCATGGTTCTTGAACTCTCCACTGTGGTCTGCTCTTCAGAAGATCGCAGAAAAAGATATACAACTATTTGTGACAACTGATCATGGTACCATTAGAGTGAATCAGCCTTCTAAAGTAGTCGGAGATAGAGAGACGACGACTAATCTTAGGTATAAGATGGGCAGAAATCTTAAGTTTCAGAATAAGGACGTACTTTCTATTAGAGATCCTGAGAAAGTAGGTCTTCCTAAGGCAAATGTGAGCTCTTCATTTATTTTTGCTAAGCCAGATGTTTACTTCCTATATCCTAATAACTATAATTATTATAATAATTTCTATCGAGATACATTTCAGCACGGAGGTATATCTCTGGAGGAAGTTATCTGTCCATTTGTAGAATTATCGAGTCGGTAATCTTTATTGATTACTTGCTTGTCATAAGGTTTACTTGGATAGGTGATTGCTTAAGTTAAGTAATTGAGTATCAATTGAATTTTAGAAAGGAAAATGAAAATTGAGTATTTTGATGATTCGAAAACTTAATGAAAAGTTAGGTATTTTTGCACGAATTTTGATACAAGACTATGAAATGATAAACAGTTGAGAATCTATATGAAATTCTATCGCCCCATTGCTCATACTTCGCTTAGACTTAATTGGATGTACCATTGCTAGTATTTATTTAGAATAGGGTTTTTATTGGATATAACTATCCTTTATTTGATATAGGCCAAAAGACGACACCAGACTAACTATTCATCAACTTCTAATGACTCATTATATTTTTTACTTGCTCTAGTAGATACAGTAATACTTAGCTCATACAGTATATATACTGGTACACCCACTAAAAACTGTGTAATAACATCAGGAGGTGTAGCCACAGCAGCAATAATCAGGATGACGATAAACGCGTGCTTTCTGTATTTTCTCATGATGTCAGGCGTCAGAAGACCGATCAGAGATAAAAAGTAAACGAATATGGGAAGTTGGAATAGTATACCTGTGGGTAACGTGAATAGCGTCATATAATTCACATAGGAAGATAAAGAAGGTGATGCTGAGGCTTCACCAATATCAAAGCCAATCAAAAAATTAATCGCAAATGGAGCTATGATAAAATAACCAAAAGTGACGCCCA